>Ga0080003_1001095_pt1 | contig 15219 bp, 11 predicted proteins | sample JossMetagenome_FD_69206 | JGI IMG/M metagenome (GOLD analysis project Ga0080003, IMG submission 69206) | Hot spring microbial communities from Joseph's Coat, Yellowstone National Park, USA - JC2_E (SPADES assembly) (version 2) | ecosystem: Environmental > Aquatic > Thermal springs > Hot (42-90C)... | reverse complement strand
CTTCCGTTTCCAAGTCAGGCGGTGCTTTTGCTACTAATACAAGCGCTTCAGCTTCAGCCTCTTCTTCCTCCTCTACTTCCGTTACAGCAACCACTTCTTCAGAAATTCCAGCTCCTTTGAAACTTGTCGGCTCTGTAACGTTCTTCTATTCGGGTGGGTCAAATGAAACGGTTCCGATGGAGTTCACTAAGAAAGAGTATTACGTCGGAGAGCTTGCAAACTTCACAACAATGAGAGTGCGTCCTGGGTTCATGTATTATTCATATACAGTCGTTCCTGAAAGCCTCAACGGAACGCCGATAGGACCTGTGCTTACAGGCATTGAAGGGCAGGGATTTGCACTCATAGACCTTTATAACACCATCATTGCCCTTCCGCAGTTCAACGATTCTATGCTTGAAGCCTACGCAACTTCACCTTCGCAGGAGTATCCTGCGCTTCCTCTAGGACCTTATTATAACCTTCTCATGGTCGTTGCAATAATAGTTTTAATACCCATTGCGTTCCTCGACCTTCTTTCTTCGGACGAACGGAAGATAACAACACTGCTCGGCGTTCTCAAGAAAATATCTGCTGGCATTCTCATAATGCTGATATTCCCGTTCCTTTACGATAAGATTGCATACTTGATGAACACTTTGAACACTGAAATTCTCGCATACCCCGTTATCGCGAACCAACAAGCGTCTTGGGTCATTGCGCAGGAAAATCTTGCAAACCTCGAAGCCTACATGATCTTTCCAAGCACTGTGACTGCAATCACGGTGCTCGAAACAGGTCTTCTTGCTGTTGGATACTTCGTTGTCACAGTAATTGTGTGGATCATGTCTTACATGCTGGGGACTGTTCGCATTCTCCTCCTAGCTGGCATGATTGCGATGTTCCCACTTTCACTCGCACTCAGGGACTTTCACTATACGCAAAAGCTCGGAAGGATCATTGAAGACACGTTGTTCGGGCTTATGCTGGCTTCAATTTTGTCTTCTGTAATGCTCTCTGTGGCAACCTATCTCCTTCAGAACTGGAACTCAAGCGCTAACATGTTCAGACTTGCAGGCATTCAGCCTCAGTGGGTAGCAATAACGGCAGTTCTGACAGCAATGGTTGCGGTAACAATACTTGCCCCTTACACGAGCGCTACTTACCAGATCGTCTCTGAAACAGGCATGGTTGCTGGGGGCGTAGCTTCGGCGATGTGGTTGGGTGCTTTATCAGGCGGTATTCAGGGATATATGGGCAATGCATCTCCCTTCATAGGAGAGAAAGTTATGTCAGGAATAGGAAGCGCTTTTGGTGGAGGGGCTACTCACTTTGTATCATCTGGGTTGTCTGCGGTTTCAGGCAAACATTCTTCGCAAGCTATTTCACACTTTACACAAGTAATGAGGACGCTGACAAACACCGATTGAAATTTTCACTTAAGAAACTTCTTGTATTTTTCGGCAATTTCTGGATACAGTTCCCTCAGCTCTGGGAAGCGGTTCAAAGCGTCTACTGCAACATCATTAGGTATAAAATTCAGCCCTATCGTTTTTGCATAAATAGCTATTTGTGCATCGCGAAACTCAAGCCTTGAAGGGTCATTAAGCATCGTGTAGTAATAAGACGCAATACGGTAGACCATGATTTCGGTAAGCTTTTCTTCAATTTTTTCAACCGTTTCGTCTAAAACCTTTTTTACTTCAGCAGGAGCGTCTGTGTATTTTACATGCACAGCGCCTTTTTCTCTTACAACTTTTACTCCTTTTACACCAGATTTCGCAATGTTTTCGATCTCTCTATACATGTGCTGAACTTCTTCGTCCCGAACGTTCCAAAGGTAAAATTCCTTTTCTTCTGTGATTTCTATAAATTTTTGTCCGAGCGTTTCGTAAATCTTCGGGTGAACTTTTTTCAATTCGGGAAACCTGTCGAGGATGTCTTCTATAACAGAGTCGGGGATGAAAGCCATTCCGTTTTCCTTTTCGGTGAGCAAATATTCAGCAAGCGAAGAGTCAATCTGTGAAGGGTCTGCTTCGCGCAAATAATAATATTCTGCCAAATGCCAAAAAACCTCCTCGTAATGAATGTTAGCTATTTCTTCAAGATACAAGTCGACTTCCGCACGGACTTCGGGAGGCGCTTTGCTGTAATCGTAAGTTCCTTTCTTCAAAACAATTTCGGGGTGCTTGTCTACAATTTCATCCAACTTTTTTAAAATTGCGTTTATACGAGAATTAACTATAATCATCTTATTTCCAGATTCCTTATTATCCTGCATAACATTATTATAACAAACAGATATATAAACACGTCGTTCTCTTTTAAGAACGCGCAAGTTTGTCTTAATTGGGGTTAAGGGGGGCGAAAGTCCCCTTCCGTGAGGGATGGTATGTATGGTTTCTCCTCAATTCTTCGTATTCTTCGGGTTTTGCGCGAAGCCACTTATAGAACCTTCTCAGCACGATAATGTCCCCTTGAACTGTTTGTGACGAATAACTTGAATTAAGCCACGTGAAAAACTCTTCGATGTCCTTCACTTTCGTGAAAGTGACTTTCAAGTGCCTTGATACTAACTTTAAGTTATGTATAAGACGACCCTTGCTTTGCTTAACCCTTGCGCTTCAATGACTTTAACAAACGACTTGATTAGCTCCACGTCCTCTTTCTTTTCGAGCGTAGCGAGAGAATTGAGCATCGTTTCAACCCTTCTTTCACTATCATGTATGTCGTCCTTAATGTTCTTATAGTAAGAACGCTCTTTAAAAGCCGATGGATAGTTTGGACCTAGTTGTTGTCATTTTGGGGATATTGATCCCAGAAAATTTTCTATGAGAGGCTCAGCTTCAATTAGATTGTGCACCACTTGAACCCCTTTAAGGTCATCGTAAAATCCTTGCCTGTCAATAAGTATTGGTATGAATCCTGCACTGATGCTTCCCAAATAGTCAACTTCGTATATATCCCCTATGTATGGTCCAGCTTCCCCTGCCCTTTCACGTGCTACCCTGAAAATGGTCTCAGATGGCTTTGCTGCACCAACTTCATATGATATTGTTATTGCTGAAAAATACTTTTTCAGGTCAAGCTCATTAAGTACGCTGTTCAGCTTTTCTGAAGCGTTGCTTATGATGTGGGACCTGAACCCCTTACTTTTAAGCCATTTCAGAAATTCTGCTGTATCTGGGTAAAGCGAATATGTGCTTGATGAAAAATCAAGGGAAGCCAGTTCACCTCTAGTTTGCGCATCAACCTGTAGATTCATTTCCATTAAAAGTTCGTCAAAGTCTATCATTGGATTACCGTTTATAAACTTAATCTTGCGGCTGCCAAGGTACGAAGATATGATCCTGAATACAGTCTTTAATTTAACATTATAACCCCTTTTATTTAGAACATCATAAATAGGTTCAAAATAATTTGGTCTAAAGTCAACTAATGTGCCGCCAACATCCAAAAAAACGGAGGCCATTTCACGTTGTATGGTCCCTTTAATACTTAAACTTTACTTGGAGAGCTCCAGTAGCTCCATGCTATCACTATCACCAGGGCTAGAAATGAAGTTGCCAATCCCATAAGTCCTGCAGCTACTATTTGGTAGTTACCAAATATTTTGACCAATGCTGCTAACATGAATGCCAGTGCATTTGTTTCTGCCAATGCTATGTATCCTATAAATCCTATAGCGTAACCTAGTATCCAAATTCCTAACAGAGTTGCTGTTCTTCCCATTTTAATATCACCTTTAAACCATTTCTCATTAATTAAATAATTAACATTGAAAGCCTAAAATATTAGACAATGTGGTCAAACCATTTTTTATTGAATTAATATGATAAATTATTATTATCCATAAATTTTTACAAATCCGTGAGCAAGAAAGCTTTGACATTAAAAGAAGATATGAATTGCAATACATAACTCATTAATGAATGATAAATGCATAACAGAAGAATGTGCTGAACAAACACAGTCATTGCTGGAAAGGAAACCAAAGCTAAATTAACTTCTATTGGAAAGGCGCAGCCTGTGGTCTGGAGGTGTATAACCACTAGCAATGAAACAGTGAAGGCGGTAAACCGCGAACCTATGATCAGCCTTGAAGGAAGCACTCATTTAGGGCTGTGAGGATGTCAGTGGTTCATAAAGCGCAATGCATAAAAACTTTCAAAATTATGGTAAAAATAGGGCCGGTAGTTCAGCGGTAGAATGCTCCCGCGGCATGGGAGAGGTCGGGGGTTCGAGTCCCCCCCGGTCCATTTGCGGGGGTCGCCTAGCCTGGCCAATGGCGCGAGGCTTAGAACCTCGTCCTGTTGGGGTGCGTGGGTTCAAATCCCACCCCCCGCATATTCTTAAGGTATGATCGTAGTTAGTTAGTTATCTAACAATGACGTTCTATTTCGCTAATGCTTCTTCATACCCCTTTGCTAACTACTACGCCCTTTTGAACGTTACATTACTCGCGACGCTGCTCCTTTCAGGGAACTTGCTGTACACAGGCATTATGGTCATTCAATACGGTGTTAAGTAAGTGAACTGTTATAGTCATGATCATACTACATCCACATTTAGAGCACATGAAAACACGATCTGATAGATCTGTGTCTTCATTAATATATCAGCAGGGAACGCATGATTTTGATGTATTTCTCGTGTTCAACGCGTGCTCTTTAAGCCTTGTAAGATGGATGAACTTCGATAAATCAGCATAGTGCTTCTTCACTGTTCTGTTTGTTTTCATTGTTCTCAATCATTTACTCCTAGTCCTGTACTTAATGGATAGCTCAACCCCATCATCATCATTAGTCTTCCACATTTTCAATAACCTCAGCGCGAAGTTCATTATTATGAAGTTTTTATAGTATATTTAAGTTATCCTATTTCACGAAAGTGGAATCCCGCCTCCTAAAATCCTTATAAGATTAAAAAAGCTAATATTTTGCCCATAAGATTCACGGAGTGTTGAACGCCAGACAGTTCATTATGCTGATAAGGATACCATCGCTCACAGCTACAGCCATTCCACTTCTAGCTGGAGGAGCAATTGCTTTTAAAGTAGGTAAATTTGATGCTGTTTTATGGATAGATATGTTAATAGTTGCTCTTTTTCTGCAAATAGCAACAAATGTCTTTAATGAGCATGGGGATTATGTTCACGGAATAGACAGATTTGTATCGCATGGATTTTCAGGAGTTATAGTCAAGGGGGAAGCGTCTACAAGGGAAGTGTTCAAGATTGCTCTAGCTTTTTATTTGGCTGCAGCTATACTAGCAATTCCTTTGGTTGTAACGAGGGGACCACTGGTTCTAATGCTTGGGTTCATTGCTGCTGCCGTTGGCTTTCTATATTCTGAGGGACCGTTGCCATTATCAAATACACCGCTAGGAGAAGTACTTGTTGGCATAACAATGGGCTTAATTGAAGTTATAGCAACTGAGTTTGTGTCTTCTGGTAAAATAACAATATCTGCTTATTTTATATCAGTTCCCATATCTATGCTTGTGTCAGCAATACTAATAGCCAACAACATAAGGGATATTGAAAAGGATAAACAGGTGAACAGGAAAACCCTGATCGTGCTGATTGGTTACAGGTACGCTACAACCCTGTTTTACCTAGTTATTATATTTTCGTATTTATGGTTACCTATTATCTGGATCCTTACTGGGAATTTTTTTATTAATTTACCAGTTTTGACATTGCCCATGGCGGTATGGGGTGCATTTTACCTGCACAAAAATGGGTGGAAATATGGGGTAGAAATCAGTTCTGCTATATATCTAATATATGGTTTAGCACTTACATTGGCACTACTGCTAATTTGAAATAACTTTTAATTGTTTGCAATAAATCCCATTCTAAATAAATAGCTTTAAAAAATTGAGAAACGTTAAAAGCACAATAAAAAATCAGATTAAATAAAATGAATCATTTAATGAAACTTGAACGCAAAACAAGTTATGGAACAGTATTTGAAATGGTAAAAAGGATTACAGAGAAGTACACTGGGCTGCACAGAGCTGGCCTGACGTTGCTGCTTGGCAACCTTCCCACAAATATAGCTGCTTATTATCCAGTCAACTCTAACTACATAGTACTTAACGGATTTCTGACGGAAAGGATCCGGGAAGTTGTAGAGAATGAACTGGAGCTCAACTCATTCATTTTTGTTGTGCTGCTGCATGAATACCTGCATTCACTTGGTTTTCTTGATGAATCTGATGTGCGTAAAAGGGTCAGAGACATCTGTGCAAGTGAATTCGGCACAGAAAGCATTGTTTATGAACAAGCCATATCAAACTGGCTAGAAAAGTACCCAATGCTCAATGTGCCTGTTAAAGAGGGAAAGGCGTTTGAAGTTATCAGGGACTTTGACTATAAAAGCCAGACATACATAGGATAAAATGCATTACAGCTTTACACTTGGAGCAAGAAAGCTTTGACATTAAAAGAAGAGATAAATTGCAATACATAACTCATTAATGAATGATAAATGCATAACAGAGAGCATGCGCTGAACAAACACAGTCATTGCTGGAAAGGAAACCAAGGCTAAATTAACTTCTATTGGAAAGGCACAGCATGTGGTCTGGAAGTGGGCAACCACTAGCAATGAAACAGTGAAGGCGGTGAACCGCGAACTTGTGATCAGCCTTGGAGGAACCACTCATTTATGGCTGTAAGGATGTCAGAAAAACTTGTCAGTGATTTTTACGCTGATTACGATATAAATCAGCAGACATTTTAACGTGATTTAAAAGCTCTGGCAGGACTTTTTCAACCCTTTCCCGGATTATAATGTCAGCCATATGATCCTCTTCCCCAGGAGCATCATTGATTATGGCTATTTTGGCGCCATTTCTCTTAGCATACAATGGCAGATAATTTGCAGGAGAAACCGATAAAGAACTGCCTATTATTAGCATTATTTCTGCCCTTGATGAATAATCAATTGCCTTTTCCAACACTTTATCATCAAGAGGTTCCCCAAAAAACACTATGTCAGGCTTTAGAATGCCTCCACAGCTTTCACACTTTGGCGCATTACTGTATCTTCCAGCTAATTCATTTAGATCATATTTCTTCTTGCACACCGTACATACTGCATTTTTTAATGAACCATGAAGTTCTATAACATTGACTGAACCGGCGTTTTGGTGCAAACCATCAATGTTCTGTGTTATTACAAATTCGTGAGCAAGAAAGTTCCGACATTCAGGGAGGAGATGAATTGCGAAGTATATGTTTATATACCATTAATGATTAATACATAATAGAAAGCATGCGACGATCAAATACAGTGCATATCATTGCTGGAAAGGAAACCAAAGCTAAATTAACTTCTATCGGCAAGGCATACGTGAACTGCTGGAACGAAGTTAATACGTTGAGACTAGAACAGTACAAGAGACACGAGCTTGTCGATTTCGCGAAAACAGAAAAAATCGTTTATGAAGAATACAAGTCAGCATTGCACGGGGCAAACGTGGAGCAAGTAACAAGGAAGAATGCTTCTGCATGGAAATCGTTTTTTACGCTTAGCAAAAAGAAGAAAGAAGGGGAATTGCCTAAGTGGATGAAGCCTAAGCCTCCTCATAAAAAGAAAGATGATTTGTTTCTTTTGATTAGAAACGACAGGTACAAGATTGAAGGTAACGAAATATACATCATGGATTTCAAACTGGGGCTTAAATTCAACGGAAAGCTCAAATGGGTTGGCAAGCAGGGAACCCTTGAAATATATTATGATAAAATAAGGAAAAAGTGGTACGCAAGGATTCCGGTGAATGTAAAATTAGATAATAAACCAAGGGGTAAAATGAAGGCAGGCATAGACCTCGGCATTGCGAACCTTGCAACTGTGGCTGTTGAAGATGGTTCATGGATGCTCTTCAAAGGAAGCTCGGTACTATCTGAATTTAAGAAGATAACTAAGCGCATCTCAATAGAAGAAAAGAGGCTTTCAAGACACGGCCTTAAAACAAGCAGGAAGCTTGAAATGCTGTACAATAGGCGTGCTGTTCTGCTAAAGAATGCTAGAGAGGGGCTTGCTAGGGAAATCGTAGATACACTGTATGACAAAGGTGTAGGAGAAATAGACATTGGATATCCAAAGGGCATAGCTCAGGACAAAGGCAATGAAAGGAATTCAAACTTTTGGAACTATTCTGCAATAATAACACGAGTTAAGCAGGTTGGCAAGGAATATGGCATAAAGGTCAAGCCTGTTAATGAAGCAAATACCTCTAAAACGTGCTCTCTGTGTGGGGAAATACATGAAGACGGAAGGATTAAGAGGGGCTTGTTCCAGTGTCCTCACACGGGGAAGGTAATAAACGCAGATTTGAACGGAGCAATAAACATATTACATATCCCCAAATCCAATGAAGATAGGGGTAAATGGCTGAAGGCGCAGCCTGTGGTCTACCGTTGGACGAGCGGAGCGGGGTGGGTAACCTCTAGCAATGAAACAGTGAGAATGAAGGCGGTAAACCACGAACCTATGATCAGCCTTGAAGGAACCACATTTCCTTTAGGGCTGTGAGGATGTCAGATATATCTAGCTGACCTTTTCCCAATCTTGAAGTGCTAGGCTTGTTGTTATTTTGTCATAAAGTGTACTGGCATCTTCTATGAATTGGCAATGGTTCCCCAATGATGATCGGTGCTTGTTGTCAGCACGGTTAGTGCTGTTATCCACAGGCTCTGTTAAAATCCACGTTTATTGCCATCTTCAAGCTTCCCTGAAGTTTCATTATAAGGTTGCCTGTCTTGCAATACTATCTAAAGACTGTAGCTCTCCAGTTCATAATCTAGTAACAGTTATTTTAGCCAGAATTTGATAATATGCCCATGGAAAAGGCGATAAGGGAACCAATTGTGGTAGTGCTGGGGCATGTCGATGCAGGAAAAACATCGCTTCTCGATAAGCTCAGAGGAACAGCTGTTCAGCAGAAGGAAGCTGGAGGTATAACCCAGCATATAGGCGCAAGCCTCTTTCCAAGTGATGTTCTGATATCCATGACAGGAGGATTGCTTAAAAAGTACAGGATAAATGTTGAAATTCCTGGTGTGTTGTTCATTGATACGCCAGGACACGAGGCATTTTCAAACCTCAGATATAGAGGGGGTTCAGCAGCCGATATAGCAATAGTTGTGGTTGATATAACAAAAGGTATTGAAAAGCAAACAGTTGAAAGTATAAATATATTAAAAAACAAAAAAGTGCCGTTCCTCATAGCGCTTAATAAGATTGACCTTATTGCCGGATGGCGGTCTAATGCCGGAATTCCCCTTGAAGAAAACATAAAATCCCAGGATAGTGCTACTCAAAAGCTCCTCGATGAAAGAATTTACACAGCTGTTGGACAACTTGCTCAGATGGGTTTTGATGGGGAAGCCTACTATCGCATAACTAGTTTTTCAAAACAGGTAGCCATGATTCCTGTAAGTGCATCAACTGGAGAGGGGATACCTGAGCTGCTAACAGTTATGTTGGGGCTTGTTCAGAATTTTATGAAGGGTAAGCTTGCATTTAGGAGAGAACCTGGGCGTGGTATAATACTGGAAGTTAAAGAGGAGGAGGGAATGGGCACTATTTTTCACGTAATTCTTCTTGGTGGTGTGCTATCAGTTAACGATAAAGTCGTAATAGGGACCTCCTATGGTTCCAAGGTCACAAAAATAAAGGGAATATATCTGCCCAAACCTCTTGATGAAATGAGAGATCCAAGAGATAAATTTAAATCTGTAAGGGAGGCAGAAGCTTCATCTGGTATAAGTGTGCTTGTATCAGATCCTGAAGAAATAGTGGCTGGTGCACCGATATATGTAATAAAAAATGATAGTGATGCACTAACAGCTAAGAAGGAAATTGAAGAAGAACTCAAGCAACTGGTAATCAAGAACGACCAAGTCGGCGTAATAGTTAAGGTAGACGCTTTGGGCTCCTTGGAAGCAATATCTTTTCTCTTAAAACAGGCTGGAATCCCAATACATTATGCAGAGGTCGGACCGGTTACAAAAAAGGATATCATCGAGGCGGAGCTCGTAAAGGAGAAGGATAAGTACCTTGGAGTGATACTTGCGTTCAACCAAAAAATACTTGTTGAAAATCCTACCGTACAAATTTTTTCAGGTAAAGTGATGTATGATATAATCGAATCATATCAGAGAGCCATTGAAGAGCAAAAGGAAAAGGATCTACATATAAAGCTAGAACAGATAACCTATCCGGCAAAATTCCAGGTCATAAAGGGTTACGTTTTCAGGAGGAGTAACCCTGCAATCTTTGGTATTAGGGTGATTTCAGGAAGGCTTAAACCCAAAGTGAGAGTAATGAACGGGCAAGGAAAGGAAGTAGGAGACATTGAACAGATACAGGTACAAGGTGAAACGGTTCAAGAATTAAAGAGCGGCGAGGAAGCAGCGGTTTCAATAAGGGACATAACAGTTGGGAGGCACATAAGGGAGGACGAAGTTCTATATACGCTGCCTGATTCAAATCAAATAAATGATCTTAGAAAAATCATAGTCGACCTAAATGACAGGAAGGTTCTTGACGAAATAATACAGATTCGTAGAAAAGTAGAGATGATGTACGGATTTTAGCTCACACTTGGATGAATTATCAAATTCATTAACGCAAAATTTAAATATCATTCATTACTAACCTTCCTATGGTTTGAATGCAAAGAAAATTAAATTTGGTGCCCTAATTTTTGTTTTGCTAATTGCTCTATCTAATACAGCTTCATTCGCAATGGCGCAGCCGAGCACTCAAACACCAATAAAGCATGTAATTTTCATTATGAAAGAAAACCAGTCATTTGACGATTATTTTGGTGTTTACCCATATGGACCAAATGACATGTTGGCAAATAATCCAATAGTTAAAGAGCTATCAGTACCTTATGGAATTCAAAATGATACATCCAGTATAAAGGTTCCCAATTATCCAGGGTTGGGCTGGCTTTTAGGTTATTCTCACTTAACTTACAATAATGCATCAACTCAAGTGGATCCTGGGGAGGGTTGGGTTGATTACCACGGTGATTGGGATTGGGGCAGAAACAACGGATTTGCGTCATACTCTGGGTCAGCCAGTTTAGTTTATGTTTCATATCAGCAGATTCCATACTATTGGGATTATGCTGAAGAATATGTGCTTGCAGATAACTATTACACACCAGTGCTAACAGAAACGCTGCCAAATAGGATTGCATCGCTTTCAGGATATACGCCCGTTTCAAATGATTTTGGACCACCACCCTATGTAAATCTCAACCATACAATATTTTACCAGCTCAATCAGAACAACATAAGCTGGGGATACTTTGAACTTTTTAGTTCAGCAAGAAATCCACCTTCCAATGAAATTTATCCATTGAACTCAATTCAGGGATTCAGTAATAATCCAGCTTATATGAATAATGTTGAAAACCTTTCAGTATTTATTGCAGAGGCCAAAAATGGAACACTTCCAGCGGTTTCATTTGTTATGCCATTTGGCTTGGCAGGTGAGGGCAATGTGCCTGATATTTCAGAACATCCACCAGCAAACATTACGCTTGGACAGGATTGGACAGTTAATTTAATCAACGCGGTGATGCAGGGTCCTGATTGGAACAGTTCTGCGATATTTATAACATGGGATGAGTGGGGTGGATTTTATGATAGTGTTCCGCCCCCACAGATGAACGCCTTTGGTTATGGGGGTAGGGTGCCCATGTTACTCATATCACCGTATGCAAAGGAAAACTATGTTGACAGCACTGTGCTTAACCATGACAGTATCCTTAAGTTCATTGATTATAATTGGAACCTTCCGTATCTCAGCTCATGGGTTGCGCAATCCGGCAGTGTATTAAGTGCTTTTGACTTTAATCAGAATCCAAGACCACCCATAGTTCTTGGACCTACGCCAACCGTTGCTGGAACATCTGGCTATTCGTCAGGGTATATCGAGTTTGAAAACGGCACAGTAATGCCATTAACAGCTAAATTGACATCAGAACAGTACCCTATACCTCTCCAAATTCCATTGGGTTCCCTTACCTATAGATCTCCACCGTTTAAGATGCCAACTTCCGTGTATAGTTTCAGTGTTCCGCCAACATGGTTAGCATCAGCTCAGTTATTTATGATCCTGCTGTCTTTAGTGGCATTAATTGTGGCGTTGTCCATAACAAGATTTATAGGCAAAGTTGGTGTTCGTCAACTGTTATTGGTGGTGAGCGTCATTTTTGGAATTGTAACGTCAATACTGGGTGTTATATGGCCAGCAATACCACCTCCTCCGGTTCCCCCAACAGAGCCAACATATTCATTTATAACAGATCTAGGCTTTTTCATGATATTCATTGGGATAATTATTTTTGTATTTCCATATATAAGAAAGTTCATACCTAAAGCTGAGAAAACTATACCAGACAACGTTAGGATTATGGCGAAGATTGCGATAGCCGGAGGAGCGGTAGCGGTTGTAACCAGCATACTTGCCACGCCTGGCATCATATTTCCGGTAAGTACTTTAACGCCAAATCCACTTAATCCACCTCAGACAGTGATGCAGATGATATTTGCAACGATAAGCCCACTTACTGGCATTGGAATGGCTTTAACTACGATTTCGTTAGGCGCATTGATAGCTCATACATTTATAGTAAACAAAAGAAAGATTAGAGTGTTGTAAAGCTCTTCTATTTTTGAACATTAAGAAGGTTCAAGTATCGTTAAATAGTTTTTTTATTTGTTCCAGTTTTTCATTGGTTGAATAATTTGATGAAAAATAAGGGTATATAACAGGAACATCAACCCCATTTTTCATAAAAACCGTTATTGCAAATTTTATTTCAGATTTAGATGGATTCACTAAAAGGACACCCTTCTCTTGAAGCGTTCTTATTAATTTAAAATCTTCATTTATATTTTTTATATCATTTATTATTTTTTCCTTTTCAAAAAGTGCTTTATATTGAGCGAGCAAATTATACCTTGAAATTTCTTCTGCAGCCATTGCTTGAGCTCTTTCTTTGTTCCAAGATATAAAAACCTTCAAATAAGAGAAAACCCTTTTCCCGCCACCATTTTTAAAGGCACTCGCCATTCTTTTGGCATGACTAAAAGTACTGAAATTAATTATTATGCCGTTAGCTACTTTGGCAACTCCCTTTGCCATTCCCTCCCTTAAGGCAGCAGCATATATTTCTAGATCTTGGTTTACTGAATGCAATGTGTTTATCGTTTCTGCAAATCTTTTTATTATATCAGAACTATTTCCTTCTGCAGAACCAGTTCCAACTCCAAGGAAAAACCTGTTATTCGTAAGTTGCTCTATTGTATTTATTTGCTTGGAAATGTTATTTAATTGATGCTCGAAAATTCTTATGACTCCTGGCCCTGCACGGCAATCATCTCTTTTCATAAGAACTGAAAGTGCTACCATAAGTGGGTCGACATCATTTGAAACATCCGGTACGAAAAAATAAGAAAATGCAGGTAACTCTTGTGCCACTAGGGATGCTTCAAGTGGTTTGAAAACTGTAGACCTTAAAGCAAAACCTAAATCCATTACATATGTTAATTGAAAAGGGAATTTAAGTTTATCACATAATTTAATACTATGTATTATCCTGAAATTTTAAAGCTTTGTTCAATATTTTGATTTACCATAGAGACACCCCAGATTGATTTAACATGGGCAGATATTTACAAATCCATGAGCAAGAAAGCTCCGACATTCATGGAGAGATGAATTCAAAGTATATATTTATATACCATTAATGAGAAATATATAATAGAGAGAATGCGTAGAACAAACACAGTGCGCATCATTGCTGGAAAGGAAACCAAAGCAAAATTAACTGCTCTAGGAAAAGCATTTGTGAATTGCTGGAACGAAGTGAACACCTTGAGGCTTGAGCAGTACAAGAGGCACGAGCTTGTCGATTTCGCGAAGACAGAAAAAATAGTTTATGAAAAATTCAAGGCAGCATTGCACGGAGCAAACTTAGAGCAAGTAACAAGGAAGAACGCATCCGCATGGGAATCTTTCTTTACGCTTAGCAAAAAGAAGAAAGAAGGGGAATTGCCTAAGTGGATGAAACCAAAGCCTCCTCATAAAAAGAAAGATGATTTGTTTCTTTTGATTAGAAATGACAGGTACACGATTGAAGGTAACGAAATATATCTTTTGGACTTTAACCTGAGACTCAAGTTCAACGGAAAGCTCAAGTGGGTTGGCAAGCAGGGAACTCTAGAAATATATTATGATAAAGTAAGGAGGAAGTGGTACGCAAGAATTCCTATGCGTGTTAAATTGGATAATAAACCAAGGGGCAAAATGAAGGCAGGCATAGACCTTGGCATTGCAAACCTTGCAACTGTGGCTGTTGATGATGGCTCATGGATGCTCTTCAAGGGAGGTTCAGTGCTATCTGAATTTAAGAAAATAACAAAGCGTATCTCAAAGGAAAAGAAGAAGCTTGCCAAGCATGGTCTTAAAACAAGCAGGAAGCTTGAAATGCTGTACAAGGGGCGTGCTGTTCTGCTAAAGAATGCTAGAGAGGGACTAGCTAGGGAAATCGTAGAATCTCTCTATGATAAAGGTGTAGGGGAAATAGACATTGGATATCCAAAGGGTATAGCCCAGGGTAAAGGGAATGAAAGGAATTCTAACTTCTGGAACTATTCATCAATAATAACACGAGTTAAGCAGGTTGGCAAGGAATACGGCATAAAGGTCAAGCCTGTTAATGAGGCAAATACCTCTAAAACGTGCTCTCTGTGTGGGGAAATAAATGAAGATGGAAGAATAAAGAGGGGATTGTTTGAGTGTCCTCACACGGGAAAGGCAATAAACGCAGATTTGAACGGAGCAATAAACATGTTGAAATATAGTCCTATGAGGGTAAGTGGCTAACTGAAGGCACAGCCTGTGGTCTACCGCTGGAGCGGGGTGAGTAACCACTAGCAATGAAACAGTGAGAATGAAAGCGGTAAACTACAAACCTATGATCAGCCTTAAGGGAACCACATTTCCTTTAGGGCTGTGAGGATGTCAGAGTGAAGTCAAATAAGGCCACTGTACTTGCCTCCAAGAATAAACAGCATTGCAGCTGCTATGGCTGAGGCGGCTGCAGCATATGAATATGAATACAACGGATTAAAATAATAAAGGAACCCCATTGTGAGATTGCCTATAAATAATCCAGCACTTCTTGAAGCTGTTAAAGAAC
>Ga0080003_1001093_pt1 | contig 15252 bp, 16 predicted proteins | sample JossMetagenome_FD_69206 | JGI IMG/M metagenome (GOLD analysis project Ga0080003, IMG submission 69206) | Hot spring microbial communities from Joseph's Coat, Yellowstone National Park, USA - JC2_E (SPADES assembly) (version 2) | ecosystem: Environmental > Aquatic > Thermal springs > Hot (42-90C)... | reverse complement strand
TAGATAGGAGATAGAGAGAACTTTTGCAGTATTTGAGTATGTTTCAGGGATATGAATTCACCTTGTATACAAGAAACAGGAATTATGATGTTTCAAGAGGGATAAAGATTGCTTCTTAAAATATCATAATTCCGATGAACCTGATCTATCAAGAACCAAAAAGGGAGATAATGGTATAGTTGTTTGACGGAAGATGGGACGCCCTATATAATATATTTCAGAATTCGTATTGATAAAATTTGTAATCATAATAGTGAAAACATAAGTTTATAGATATGCGTTACATTCTCCTGGGTATCCTTTGAATGTAATCGATATTTCAATATTGTTTAGCGAGACGTTTGAATTTGTAAAAAATTCAAAAATGCTGTTATCACCAATGAATACATTGCTCGAATTGATCATTTTGCCATTCGGATTCTCTATGTTAAAAAATATTGTGAATTTGGTAAAATTAGCATGAAAATAGTAACCTTCATAATTTTCTGTTCCTGAGAAAATAATGGTTGCGATGGTTCCGTTATAACTAAAATATCCTCCTAAATTCTGAGCATTTAATTTTAAATTTTCAGGAGAACTGTAAATGAATGTTGCGTTGATGTAACCTGGAGCATAGCTTTCCTGATCTATCACTAATTTACCTATAAAGGGTTCCTGAACCAGGATCCCTGCATAATATAAGCCTAACATTAAAACTGCCACTGCCAAAATTATAGTGATCACTATCATAAGTAAATTACCTATAACAGAACTTACACTCTGTTCTTTCACAATAGATGATTATATCCGATATTTTAATATTTCCCTAAAAAATAATTAATAAATATTATCTTTATTAACTGAATATCGAGAACAATGGAAAATAAACCATTAAGAGTCATTTTTTTCATTGAAAATTATGTTCAAACTTCAATAAACTCGAATATTATCTTAAGGAAGCATTATCGGGGATATGAAGTAGACATGAAATTGAAAGGATTCGATGATCTTGAAAATTATTCAAGAAATATGGATTATTTTGAGATTTACATTTTGTCTCCTGAAGAAGAAGATGTGAATATATCTTCTCACGATGCATTTTATTCCGGTATTTCACTGATGATGGAGGAGAAATATTGGATTGCCCATGAATATTTTGAAAAACTGTGGAAATCTTATAATGAACCAATATCTACATTCTTCCACTCAGTTATCCTGTTTTGTGTCGCAATGGTACATCATCAAATGGGGAGAGAGTCAAGCAAATATAGGATTTTTAATAATGCCAGAAATGAGATGTCAAAATTCATAAACTTAGAATTCCTTGATTTAGATTTCTATTATCCATTGCCACAAAGGTTAATTGATAGCATTAATACTTTTGGAAAAGAAATAATCAATTATACTGGTCTTAATTTAAATGATCCTTCTGAATCCTTTCTCTGAATGTATAAGAAAATAGCCGTTGATGACATTATTAAAAACGCGAAGCTAAAAATTAATAGCGTGTACATAACCCCTTTAACGGTTGCAAGATAACCTAGTAAAGGTTCTGCAATAGCAGTTATCAGGGAACTTATGAGAAATATTACCGAAAGCACTGTGGCTCTGATTTCCGTTGGAATCAGAATGTTTACTTCTTCGCTAAGAATATTTGAATAAAAACCAAAAATTACTGAATTAAGAATAAGGAAGAAGATTGCCAAATCATTCTCCATTATTCCTGGAATGAATATAGTAAAGAATAGAGCTGAAGTGAATAAAAGCATTGAATTGAATCTATCCTTTGCTACAAATGAAAATTTTTGTGTATAAAGTGATGATATACCTCTTAAAAAAACATCGATAAAGAATATGACACCTATTATTGCAGTCCCTATACCCATTTCCTCATAATAAGGCTGCTTAAAAATTATCATCATGTTGATATCAAGTATCAGAGCAATCCTTATCATTAAAAGGGAAAATACCCTTCTCTCTTTGATAAATTTCCAATAACCTGTGCTGCCTGAGACTTGTTTATTAACTATAACTTTTTCCTTAATTTTCAGTGTATTAACTGTTGATAAAATTACTATTATCCCTGTAATTATTATCACAATCTTTAATCCAAAAAATTGGCCAATAAATCCCCCAATAATAGATGCCACAGCAACTGAGAGGGATGCTAGGAAATTTACTGCACCGTATATTTCTAGATATTTTAAATTGTGGCTTTTCGAATAGTCGTATGTGAGACTTTCTAGGGCAGAAGAATTTATTGCTACGCCGATTCCCCACAAAATATAACTTAATGTAATACCTAAAAATGATGTGAATATTCCAAATAATATTATACCTATTCCTGTTGTTACAGATGAGATCATTAGTGCTTTCTTCCTTCCAATTCTATCGGTAACCCTTCCTAGCGGAAGACTAACTAGCACAATTGTCAGATAAAAAATTACATCGAGAATAGTTATGTAGTAGAGAGAATATCCAATTTTCAAAAGATAAATTACCCATATAGGATTTAACAGTAGAAATGAATATATAAATGTATAAATATATATATTCTTTATGCTTTTCCTCAAGATTTAGCTCCTTAGCTCCATTGTATAACTTTCTTTATTTCTCCCTTCTCCTTATTTGTAAATATACTGGTTTCCTCCGGTTTATATATTCCAGTTATTAACTTGTCAAGAGACCTTTTTCTTCCATAATTTGATATGAACTCAATGGCTTCCTCGTAGTGCACTTTTGCTCCGTCCACGCTTCCTATTACTACAATATTTTTATCTACAAGGTTCCCGAGGAATTCATAATTGGAGGAAGGCATTTGACCCGAGGTCCCAAATAGTATAGAAATACCGTTATTGGAAATATTTAATGAGATATCTCTCATTATATCCATTGAACCGACTGCATCGATTGCAAAATCCATTTTATATTTTTTAGAATGAGATGAAAGGCTTTCATTCGAAGTATCCAGATAATTTATATCATTTATTTCAAGGAATTTGGCCACAGTTTCATTCGCTGGGTGACGATTTACTGCTATTACATTAATCCCCATTGTCTTGAATACGGCAGAAATAAGCAATCCTTCCGTGCCAGTGCCAAACACGTAAAGATTCTTACATTTCAATGTTGAATCATCACAGTATGTTGGTATTCTGTTTTTCTGAAAATTAAATATTTCTACCATTTTCATAACATTTTTCAATGGTTCAGTAAGGACTGCCAGATCAGCTATTGATCTATCATTTACTTTGACGAGGAATTTCTCCTTATCATAAAATTCTTCCCTCATGAAACCATCTCTTCCTCTGATTCCAGCTTCTACAAAATCACCATCTTCACAGTAATCCTGTCTACCGAGACGACACATTTTACAGTTGCCTGGTCTCCTGACCATCGGGACTACAATATCCCCCTTTTTGAATTCATTGCTTTCGCCTGCATCTTCAACGACTGCGAGTGCCTCATGACCCAACACAAGTTCATTTCCGATCTCTGTTCTAGCAAAATCTAACCTTCCCTCTACTATTTCCTTATCAGTTCCACAAATTCCCGTTCTTAATGTTCTTAACTTTAAACCTTTTTCTTCCCTTAATTTTATATCAGTGATCTTCACTCCACCTTTTGGTGGAGTTGTAAGTATTGCTTTCATATTTTTACATCTCCATTGCAACTACTCTAAGAGGAGATCCATCTCCCTCTTTTATGGACAAAGGTATTGCGATCAGGTAGAAAGATTTATTTATAAGATTTTTAAGGACAGATGAATTTAAATTTTCAATTATAGGTATATCATTTCCAAGTAATATGTGATGAGTTTCAAAATTTAATGAACCCGCTCTTTCAGCCGATGGGGAGTCAATTCCCACAACTTTGGCACCAAATTCTTTTATTTTAATAGCATCGTCTTTATCAATATATGTAAAATCTTCAAATTCCTTAAAATTATTCCATTTTTCATTGTATCCGGTGTAAAGCAATAATATATTAAATTTTTGATCTGGTAATTTGATTCCTCTTCCAGGGGTGTAACTTATGCATGTTCCAATACCAGATAATTCAAGTGGTGAAAATTTATCAATCGTTCTGCCATTTTTTATAAAATGAGCAGGCGCATCAACATGGGTTCCAGTATGTGTACCGAAGTTGAGATTCTTGATGTTATATCCATCGTGATCTATACTCTTGTACTGATCTATTTTTGGTACTGGATCTCCTCTGAAATAAGGCATCCCATCTTCCATTTGGAACGATAGATCATAAATTTCCATTTTTTATCACTCTTTATAGGTTCCTTTAACTACCCATGACGGTTCATCTCTGTTGATAGATTCCATTGCGTCTGTCTTGAATTCTTCTAAAATTTTCTCATTTACCTCTATTCCCAATCCTGGTTTACCGCTTAATTTGAAGTACCCGTTTTCTATTGAATAACCATCTCTTAAAAGTGATTTTTTCCAAGTCGGCCAGAACATGTCAAAACTTTCCTGTATGATAAAATTTGGTACAGAAAGATCTAGATGCAGTGTTGCTGCTGTTTGGATAGGACCAAATGCATTATGGAATGCTACTTCAATACCAAATGCTTCAGCCATTGAAGATGCTTCTCGAGCTTCCATAATTCCCCCTATGTTTGTTACATCTGGTTGTATGATGTCCACTAGATCTCTAACAAAATAAGGCAAAAATAAATTCTTGTTCAAAACCCTCTCCCCCAAGGCTATTTTTGCCGTAGACCTTGACCTCAGTCTTGCTAGAGATTCCATTTGATCGGGATGTACCGGCTCTTCCATAAAAAAGGGCTCAAGATCTTCAAGAGCCTCAACCGCTCTTATTGCAGAATTTCCGGAAAATCTTCCATGGAATTCTATCAGTAGGTCCAAATCAGTATTCTGATCTAGCTTTTCAACTATTTTCCTTGCTCTTTCTGTTCCTTTCGAATCTATTTGATCATAATAATTTCCAAATGGATCAAATTTAATTGCCTTAAAACCCATTTTCTGAATATCCTTTGCATTTTTTAAAAATTGATCTGGAGTTACACAATCATTATACCATCCATTGGCGTAAGCTTTAGCTTTTTCTCTCACTTTTCCTCCTAGAAGATCGTAAATCGGGGCACCGAGTTCTTTACCAACTATATCCCAGGAGGCAATTTCATAGGCACTTAAGGCTGAGGTTGATTCCATAGATACGGGGAGATAGAAAGAGTGCTTGTAAAATTCCCTTACATTTGATTTTATATTATGCACCTCTGCTCCTTTGAAGATCCTTTCTACCTCTTTCATCTGCTCATAAACTGGCCTCGTCATCAGAGTTGTCGGTGCTTCACCATATCCTATGACCCCATCAGATGTTGTCATTTTAAGAATAAGAATAGTTGAGCTCCACGGACTTGATTTTTCTCCCTCTTCTCCTAATTCCATTATCTCTATATCAGAAATTTTTGACATGTTTTATGATTAGTAATCAATTATTAACTTTTTTTACATTATTCTATTTCATTTTTCATATTTTCTCTCATAAATTGCAAGTGCTATTGGGGCCAGATCTATAGTTTCATCCTTTATCTTGAACATTGGAACCTCCCTATAATAGTTTGCAAGTTCGTGTTTTGTTGCTTCCTCAAGATCATTGAGAAATGTTCTATCATTTTTCATTACCCCTCCACCAAAAAATATTGCAGCAGGATCGAAGATATTTATGAGATTGGCCACCGCGATTGAAAGATAATAAATCTCTTCATCTATTATTAATGTTGAAAATGGGTCCCCGAGCCTTTTACCGCTAAAAACATCTTCAGCTACCAATCTCGTGGGTGATATGCTTGATAAAAAAGTTGATTTCCTTACTTCTCCAATATTTTCAATAACCCTTCTCGTAATTGCTCTCCCAGATCCGAGAGCTTCAATGCAACCTCTTCTACCACATCCACAACCCGGCCCATTAGCGAGAATTACCATATGACCTATTTCCCCTGCATAGCCGTTTGACCCCCTGTAAATCCTGTCATTTAAAAATATTCCTCCACCGATTCCTGTCCCTATAACTATGTAAATGAAATCCTTGTATTTCTTTCCCCTATCAAATATTTTGACGGATATAGCCTGAGCAGTTGCATCATTATCTATAAAAACTTCTTTCCCGAAAGATTCGTTTAATTTTTGCTTGATATTAACTGAATTCCATCCCGTGAGATTTGGTGCATTTAGTACTATACCCTCTCTAGATATGGGGGCTGGAAAAATAACACTTACATCATCATAGTCACTAAATTGTTTAGATAGTTCATTTATTTGACTTACAAGTGCATCAGGTCCTAGGAATTTTTTAGTCTTTACCTCTTTCCTTTTTATTATTTTACCTGATTCATCCGCCAAAGTGCCAGTTATTTTAGTACCCCCAACATCAAAACCCAGGTATTTCCTCTCGGTCACAATTGTACAGAGTTTTATCGAATTTATCTTTTTTTGTTTCAGACAATAAATGATTCTCCGGGTTTAAGCAATGGTACTTTTATCTCATTTTTCAGTAATTCCTGAAATTCTTTTGGATTTGAGTCTATTGGTGGCCATGTACCATAATGCATTGGAATAGCTATTTCTGGTTTTATCATCCTTGCTGCCATTGCAGCTTCCTTTGGCCCCATTGTAAAAAATCCCCCAATAGGTAACAACGCAACTTTTGGTTTATAAATTTCCCCAATAAGTTTCATATCTCCAAATAGACCAGTATCGCCAGCATGATATATAGTAACACCATCACCGGTGACTACGGTGCCGGTACAGTTGGCGCTATGAACTGCCTGAACAAAACCTATCTTTATACCGTCGAAATCTACCTGATTCCCAATATTCATACCTATGAGTTTATCCTCCGGTAGACCCTCCTTTTCTGCATCCTGAATATTCTCAAATAGGCTTATTAATTTTGATCCTCTTTTTTTTACTATCTCGTATGCATCGCCAAGATGATCTGAATGCGAGTGAGTAACTATGATAAAATCTACTCTGCCTAATTCGTCCGGCTTAATTGGGGATTTTGGATTTTCCCTCAGGAATGGATCTATAAGCACGTTTTTGCCTTCAAAAGATATAAGCCAAGCTGCATGACCAAACCAAGTTAATTTAACCATTTCTTACCACTGAAATGATAATGAAAAATAATTGATAAATATTTTTAAAATTAGTAATTAAAATTGAGATTGGAAATTATAGTATTTGCAACATTTTGGTCTTCGAAATAACTTACACCTGAGTATGTGAAAGAGTCAAGTTCAGAAGTATGTAAATCAGGAAACTCGTAGACGTAATTATAATTGATTGCAGTTGCGGAATTCACACTTACAACTCCGTCATTATCTCCGCTGAAAAACAAATAACCCCACCACGGATCATAATTTCCTGCATATACTATTAATTGTGTTGAAGGATAATAATATGATATATTACCCATATTGTTCTGTAGATTAGTCAAAAATGTAGATCCAGGGACCATTTCATCTACCTGATATCCAACTATAATGTCAAGCCCTAAGTATGAAGCAATTGATGCAAATGGAGAACCTAAGAATGGTGTTCCTATGAATATCACGTTTTGTACTGTTAAAGAAACTTGTTCATTTTCCATCATTTCTGAAACTATTAAACCTCCCATGCTATGAGCAACAATATCTATGTTCACATCCCCATAATAATAGTACAGATTCTGAAGACCAATGTATAATTCTTGCGCAATATTTTCTATAGGAGTGTTTGAGGTCCCCTGGAATGATGGATCCGAGAACTGATAACCATTACTATAATTAATATAGAATCCTCCATAATAAGATACTATACCAACTATATATCCCGCATCTATGAGCTGTTGATATAAATTTATTCCTGACTGCCACTGATCCAAACCCTCAGAACCTGTTATGGAATATCCATGAATTAATATTACTATTGTTGGTGTTGTTATGCTGTGTGCAGGTAGAAGAGTGAAAAGAAATATAGAGATTATAGCAATAATAAAAAATATGGACTTTCTCATATTAATATATTATTCATCAAGTATTAATACTTTTTTCCTTATATGAAAGTTATAGTTTGTATAATTCAGGCTTTCTCTGTTTTAAGACTGGAACTATTTTTCTAACTTCATTTATCCTCTCTTTCCTCAATTCCGTAATGATCATTCCTTCCTCTTCAGAAGCTCTCATTATTATATTCCCCATTGGATCGGCAACGCATGTTATTCCTGTAAATACATTCCCTATCTGATTTGAAGTGAGAACATAGATTGTATTTTCTATTGCCCTTGCTTTAACCAATGTTAACCATTGGTCCTCTTTGTTATATCCCTTTACCCATGCACTAGGGATTATCACTGCATCTACTCCTTTCAGTGCCAAGGTTCTAGCTATTTCCGGAAATCTTATTTCGTAACAGACCATTAATCCTATTTTAAATTTACCTAATTTAAAAATTGGAAAGTCATTATTAGACGATAAATAAATTTCTGATTCTTTAAAATTAAAAGCATCATAAAGATGCGTTTTCCGATAGGTTAAATCTAATTCACCCTTTTCATTCACCATTATTATAGTGTTGTATATTTTGCTTTTACCGTTTATTTTTTCGTAAATACCAACAATAATTCTAATATTATGTTTTTCTGCAATTTTCTTAATTTTATTCACATATTGGCCATTCAATGACTCTGATTTTACAGATCTTATATCATTGCTCTCTTCCACTGGTGAATAAAACATAAATATTTCAGGAAATACGATCAAATCTGAGTTTTGCCTTTTAGCTCTTACAACATAATTTTCTATCTTCTTTAAAGTAACATTCTTATCTGGGTCGCTTTTAGCCTGAACTAAAGAGATCTTAAGCATATGATTTTCGATCATCAATTAATTCATGACCAATTTGGTATTAAATAATTATTAACATATTCCTATCATTTTGTTCTCATGATTTTCTCAGGATTAAAAAATAATCAAAATTTATTTGCAATTATAATAAAGAGAATTTTTCAATTACTTTGATTGCGTCCTTCTTTTCTTTAAAACCTTTAAATTTCATAAATTTTCCTGATTCAAGCTCCTTATAGTGCTCAAAAAAATGCCTTATACTTTCTTTAGTATGTTCAGCTATATCATCGATATTCTGAATATTTTTTGATATCGGATCTATTTTTTCAATAGGAACCGCTATGATTTTATCATCTATACCTTCCTCATCTTCCATTTCTGCTAACCCTATGGGCTTGCACTTAACAATAATCCCGTGATCAATCGGTAGAGATGAAATTATTAGAACATCAAGTGGGTCTCCATCAGCTCCTTTAGTCAATGGAATAAATCCATAATTCGCAGGATAAATCATCGAGGTTGAAAGTATCCTGTCTAGGACCAACCCAAATAGCTCTTCCTTGTATTCGTATTTCATATTATTTCCCTGTGAAATTTCTATATAAGCATAGAATGTTTGAGGGAAATCTTCAGTCTGTTCTTTTAAATTCATAAGTTTCAATTCCATAATAGTACTTAAAATTAATTATCTTGATTCTATCATTTTTGAATATTAAAGGGTTTTTTGCTAATCGTCATTTTTATTTTTATAGGAACTTTATTTATTGATTTTGCAATCCTGTCCTTCATTTCATCATCTAATTTATCTAAGTTATGAACTACTCTCAGATGTTCTATAATCTTAGGGACTATTTCGTCAACATATTTACCATTAGCCTCATAATTGCATTCAAACCCTATATCCCTGCATTTGAAAACTAATTTTGCCATTTGCTCCATTATTGAATACGTATTACCATATATTATTTTTCAAATTATCTCGTTTTGACATACAATTGCGAGAAAATTTCTATTAAAATGTAAATATGTCATTCGTCGCCATCACATTTTTTAAATGATCATAAATGAAATATTGACTTCCTTTTTTTGTAACACAAATGTCAATAATAATCAAAAAGATAGTGAATTCTTATGATGATAAAAATGTGAGACAATTGGTCAATTGGGATTAGCCTATCATTGGTTATCCTTTATACTTGAAAATTAAATTTCTTCTTATGATACTAAATAAATGTATTTAATAGAAAATCCATATTCGTAATTAAGAATCAGATTTCCATTCAGACAAACAGAACAGCCGATGCTAAAGGATAAATTCTAGAAATTGAGTAAAACCATCTTCTTAATGTTTGATAACGTCCAAATTATTATACCAGAAGATAATTTTGAATATCCTATTAATATTACCTCGTTAGGGCGGGGGTTGTCGAGCCTGGTCAAAGGCACCAGATTCAGGGTCTGGTCTCGTAGGAGTTCGGGGGTTCAAATCCCTCCCCCCGCATCTAAAATTCAAATAGCATTCGATAATATATTAAAAGTTTGGCCATAAAAAAGATTCGCCCGTCGCATACTTTAAATAATATTATAATAAACTATTAAAAAAAATTATGACCTCCTTTTTTCCTCGATTTTACTACCTCCTTTAGTATAGCAGACTTAGATAATTTATTTATAATAGAAAAATCTCTAATTATAGGTGCATATTATGGCACTAAGTAAAAAAGCAGGTATTGTAATAGCAGTTGTTGTAATAATAGTAATTGCAGGAAGCATTGCAGGTTATGAACTGTCGAGACAATCTAAAACGCCTACAACAACAAATATAGTATTGTATACTTGGTGGGCAACTACAGGGAAGGTTGCTCTAAGTCATTTGATACCAGAATTTGAGGCTACACACCCAGGATACACTGTTTCTGAAGAAATAAGTCCAGGTGGCGGAGGGGGCAATTCTCTGATAGCAGTCATGAGTTTAATTTCCGCTGGAAAACCGCCTGACGCCTTCCAAACACACTATGGTCCTTGGACTTATAGCTATGTTAGCGTGGATCCACAGGGAGTAAATGGATTCGTAAATTGGACTTCTTATTATGAGTCCAATCTTAGTGGTCACGTTGTTCCATCAACATTTGAGGCAGGGGCAATGAATGGTGTCCTCCTTTCAATGCCTGTAGAGGTGCATACTATGGGACTGTTGTACATGAATAAAAACGTCCTTCAACATTATAACATTCCAATCCCTACAAATGAAATGCAACTTCTTAATGCTACAGAACAATTGGTAAAAGATGGTTTCTATAACTCAACATCAGCGCCATGGGGTATTTCCGCAAATGAGGGAGGATGGGCTCAATTGCAATTATGGGAAAATAATTTCCTTGCAATTGCTGGGCCTAAACTTTATAACGAATTTACCTACGGTACATTAAATACGTCTAATCCAGCCGTTCAAAATATGATAAACGAGACAGATAGTCTTTTCCTTGCAGAGTCTTCCTATGATTATCCAGGATGGCAATCAATGTCTTGGACTCAGATGGCTTCCGAGTTGGTTGAAGGTCACATAGCATTCCTCACCGCAGGAGATTTCGTTACCAATTATATGTACGATTTCATGAATACTACATCTTATCCGGCCACGAGTCAGTATATTAATCAGAGCAATGCAGTAGTCCTTGTTGAACCTTTCCCCGGAACACAAAATGAATTTGTAATAAATCTTGACGCAATTGGAGTTCCCACGGGGCCAACGGCTGCTGCTGGAAGTCTATTCGTAAAGTATTGGACATCCTACAGTGGTGACAAAATATGGACTCAGTGGAAGGGTATTTCCTATTGGAACAATATAACAACTAACTATTATAATACTCCAGAACAATGGTATATGTATCAAAGACTTATCCAAACACCAAGCAATGATTTCGTTTATGCTTTATCAGATGGAGGATTATTTGCAAGTCCATTTTCAACACTTACGGGTTCATTGATTACTCTTCAGGAAACGGGATCTTCTAATGTTAACTCCTGGAATAGTGTAATAAATTCGCAATTACAGGTAGAGAAATCATCATGGCTTTCTGCAAATAAAGTTGGATTAGGATACTTGGGATTCCCTGGACAGCCATTTGGATCGTATCTACCTCCTTGGGCAAATTCAACGTATAACAGAACTGGACAGAAAAGTCCATCAACAATTTCATCCGCGAACCAGCCTATAAGTGGGTTCAACCCTGTAAAATCTAAGAAAAATGATGCTTTAGTTTTCCCAATTAGTAGCTTTGAGTTTAAGGCAATAGTATCAAATCTGCAAAGAGCATCAAAAGTTGTCAGGAGCGGGGTAATTCATTAATGGATAAGAAAACTTTCTTTTTTTCTTTTCCAGTTTTATTTTTTGCAATCATTTTGATTTATTTACTCTTATGGAATGTTTATTTTTCCTTCACCAATTGGTCTATTTTAAATCCAGTTCCAAGATTTGTTGGATTAAATAGTTATTATCAGGTTCTTACCTCATATTATTTTAAGAATTCTCTGACACATTCATTTTTGATTTCTAGCACTTTGGTTATAGTAGGTAATTTGTTGGGAATGACACTTGCAGGTCTTCTCTATTCTATTAAAAGTAATAAAATTAGGATGACTTATATGTCAATTTTTATCTATCCTTTGACAATTTCAATGTCCGCTAATGGATTGATATTTCTCTGGTTATTTAATCCGAATATTGGGATTAATACTTTACTTTCATTTCTTCATCTTCCAACATCTCCTTGGTTTTCATCAACTAAAACTGTTTTGCCAAGTCTCATAATAATAATTATATGGGCTTATTCTGGAATTTCAATGCTATTTTACCTTGCCTCCTTTATGAACTTGGATAAATCTATAGTGGAAGCTGCCAGGATTGATGGCGCAAACTTTTTCAGAATATTTAGAAAAATTCTTGTTCCTAATTCGATGAATGGCTTTGTTGTTTCAACAGCTCTATTATTTTTATTTTCATTTAGAGTATTCAGTTTGCCTTTCGTCATATCCGGTGGTCCTTCTAATATATATTTACAGACATTGCTTATTTACCAGTATTTCGAGTTTTCAACATCTTATTTTGCTAATGCATCTGTTGCTTCAACAATAGTTGTATTAATAGCACTTGTAATTGTAGTGCCATACGCAGTACTTGGAATGAGGAGGTGGGCTCATCACTAATAAAGGTGATATCAATATGAAGAAAGGAATTAACCCATTAACAAAGGTAATCATAACCCAGATAGTACTTATATTTCTAATAATAGTGTGGCTGATACCGGCATATACTATGATTATAAATGGATTTAAAAGTAATTCAGAAATATTATCCTCCAAGGCTCTAGTTCCACCTATATCATTTAGTACATATGCATTTCAGCAAGCCTGGGCTGGCTTAGAGCAGCCCATTCTTAATAGTATGAGTGTAATTTTACCAGTAGCAATTATAAGCACAGTATTTGGATCTATGGCTGCATACTATTTCGATATTCTCTCGAATAGTTTCAGCAAGAGGAATAAATTCTTCAGTGATTTTGCCTTTACAATTGTTGCACTTGCGACATTTATACCTTACCAAGCAACTCTAATGCCTCTGACAAGATTTATGGTCTCTATAAATGGTTTAGGAACCTACTGGGGGCTAATTTTTGCTTACCTAATATTTTATTTACCTACAGGTGCATTACTTATGTCAATATTCATATCGGTAGTGCCTGCAAGACTAACTGAAGCTGCTAGGATAGATGGAGCGAGCGATTTAAGAATTTTTTTCAAAGTTGTCCTTCCATCAGTCCTGCCCGGATTTATAGCCACCCTGATTTTCATTTTTATAATGTCTTGGAATGTATTTTTCATTCCACTAGTTCTGGTAACGAATCCGTCAATGTCATTAGTTTCAGTCTCCGTTGAATCATATACAGGCGGATTTGGAACTTTATATAACGAAACGTTTGCTGCTGCAGTATTAGCATCAATGGTACCCCTGATACTATTTATGTTTCTTGGCAGGTACTTCATTAGAGGTTTAATGGCTTTAGGTTCCGGAGGGAAAGGTGTATAATTTATGGTTGAGATTAGAGTTGATAAAGTAACCAAAATATTTAATGCAAAAAAGAAAGAAGTTGTTGCATTAAAGGATATTGATTTAACAGTAGAAAGTGGAAAATCATTTGGAATTGTTGGACCTAGTGGGGCTGGTAAAACAACGCTAATGAGGATCATCGCTGGTCTTGATGTACCAAATATTGGAGAGATTTATTTTGGAGATCAATTGGTATCAAAGAATGGAAAATTAATAATTTCTCCTGAGAAAAGGAATATTGGAATGGTATTTCAGAACTGGGCCCTATATCCTAATATGACTGCTTATGATAACATAGCTTTCCCACTAATATCCCATCATTTAAATAAAGAAACAATAGAAAAAAGGGTAAAAGACGTTGCTATAACATTAGGGGTTGAGAATGTTCTAACACACTATCCAAGGGAGATGTCCGGAGGGCAGCAACAAAGGGTATCCCTAGCGAGAGCTTTGGTTAAGAATCCCTCTATTTTAATTCTTGATGAACCATTCAGCAATCTCGATGCGGCTATGAGAGATAGTGCCAGAGCCCTTGTCAAAAAAATTCAGGATGAACTCAAAATTACAACCTTAATAGTTTCACATGATCCAGCAGATATATTTTCAATTGCTAGCCAAGCAGGCGTACTACTCGATGGGAAATTTGTACAGATTGACTCGCCCCTGAGAATTTATAATCAACCCAAGTCACTAGGGGTGGCAAAATTGGTGGGAGATATCATTACACTCAGTGGGAATATAGAGACAGAGGGAGATAAAAAATTTGTAAAAGTTGCAAATTTGAAATTCATAATACCCAATAGTTTAGAACCTTCAGAAAAAATAACTTTTGGATTCAGACCAGAAGATGTCAAGATTTCAGTTAATGAGGATATGATTGATTACACCAATGCTGGCAGGGTAATTGTAAAGGTGTCAAGCTACTCTGGAGGTGCGTTTAGAATTATAGTTTCACCTATAGAAACAGAGAACATTGAAATATTTGCCTTCAGCGATGTACCGTATGAAATCAACCAATCCTTGTTCTTCTATTATAAAAAGGATAAGTTAAAATTATTTCCACAATGATATATTAAATTAATCCATTTTAAAAAAATTAATTTCTCTTTTTTAATTTTAAAAATTTTTTTTACGAACTAATGAGTAACAAAGCTTTGATCCTTCATGGAGGAGAAGACGTCAGTCAACTACTCCTCGCTAAAGCTTCGGAGCTTGTTGCTGTTCTCCCCTCCACCCGTGAGTGGAGTTTCATTGAAACGCAACGATTGGCTGGTTGACTTTCCTTTACCAGAGGAAGGAGGCT
>Ga0080003_1001092_pt1 | contig 15258 bp, 15 predicted proteins | sample JossMetagenome_FD_69206 | JGI IMG/M metagenome (GOLD analysis project Ga0080003, IMG submission 69206) | Hot spring microbial communities from Joseph's Coat, Yellowstone National Park, USA - JC2_E (SPADES assembly) (version 2) | ecosystem: Environmental > Aquatic > Thermal springs > Hot (42-90C)... | reverse complement strand
CCTTTCTAAAACTCCTTCAATTCTCTCCTCAAAGTTCCTAAACATACACACTTACCTCCTTGCCAAATTTTAAGAAATATTTTAACAAGGTATGTGTTCACAGTCTATCTGAACTTATACAAACACACAAACATAACATTAGCATATGGCAATTTTTTGATTTATAATAATTAATATGATAGATGATGTCTTGAAAGATGCGGAAGATAGTATGAAAAAGAGTGTAAGCCATTATAAGGGTGAGCTGGCAGGTTTTAGGACCGGTAGAGCCTCTACGTCGCTGGTGGAAGATATCAAAATAGAGTACTATGGCTCGAGAGTGCCCATCAAGCAAGTGGGCAACGTCAGTGTGCCAGAGCCAAGCCAGATACTCATACAAGTGTGGGACCAAAACGCCATATCCCCTGTAGAAAAAGCTATTATGGAACAGCTGTCTTTAAACCCAGCAAGACAAGGAAACACGCTTCGCATCACGCTTCCGCCCCTTACTCAAGAAAGACGTAAAGAACTTGTTAAGCTTTTACACAAAACCACCGAAGAGGCGAAAGTATCTATAAGAAACATAAGAAGAGATGCCAAAGAGATGATAGAGTCTTTGGAGGGCATATCTGAAGACGATATAAAAAGAGCCCTTGATAAGCTTCAAAAGATCACAGACCGCTACATAGATGAGATATCAAACCTCTCTTCTTCAAAGGAAAAAGAGATTACGGAGTTAAGATGAATTTATCAGAAGTCTTTGGGCTTTTAAAACAAAAGAAAAAAATAGCGCTTTTATCGTATTTGGTAGCAGGCTATCCAGATTTAGACACCTCTTACAAGGCTTTTGATGCACTCTTAGAACAAGGCTCTGATATGATAGAGATAGGTTATCCTTTTTCAGATCCGGTGGCAGATGGACCCACTATCCAGGAAGCCCATACAATAGCCCTTCAAAACGGCATTACCCATAAAGATATATTTGATCTTTCTAAAAGCCTAAAAACAAAGCACAAAGACAAACCCTTTTTACTCATGACATACTTTAACCCTATATATAAGATGGGTCTTGATAAATTTTTTAAAGAGGCAAAAGAGTCTGGTATAGATGGATTTATAATACCAGATTTACCAGCAGAAGAAGCTCAAGGTGTAAAAGAATCCATTGAAAGCATGGGTCTTAGCCTTGTGATGCTTTTGGCTCCTACATCTTTTAAAAACAATCGTGTGCAAAGTGTTTGTGAGATGTCATCAGATTTTGTTTATATGGTATCTATTACGGGTATTACAGGGGCAAGAGATACACTGCCTGTAGAAAGCATAAAACAGTATACAGAACTTTACAAAATGCACTGCCAAAAACCGATGGTGCTTGGATTTGGTATATCGTCTCCTTCTCATATAGATACTTTAAAGCAATATGTGGATGGTGTGGTGGTGGGTAGTCATTTTGTTAAAAGCCTAAAAAAAGAAGGCTTAGAAGGTCTAAAAAAAGAGGTCAAAAAGCTTTCTGAAGCCACATATCTATGAAAGTCCTTGTTGTAGAAGACGATGAAACCCTTTTGGAGCTTATATGTAGCAAACTAAAAGAAAATGGGTTTTTGTGTGAAGGTGCCGAAAACGCTCAAGATGCTCTTTTGTATCTAAAAGCCGAAGAGTTTGATGTGATATGCCTTGATATCATGCTTGGAAAAGACAGTGGTATAAATCTATGTAAGGATATAAGAGATCTAAACAAAGAATCTTCTATTGTCTTTATAAGCGCTATAGCGGATTTGAGCACCAAGACCAAGGGTTTTGAAGACTGCCTTGCAGATGATTATCTTACAAAGCCCTTTAGCATAGAAGAACTGATCCTTCGTATAAAAGCCGTTGTAAGAAGAAAGCACAACATAAAAGACAACATTGTAAAATTGAGAGAAAACGTGCTTTACGACATGGATAAGAAAGTGCTCATAGTGGATGGAGAGGAAAAAGAGCTTACCAAAAAACTTGCTTGTATAATAGAAACCCTTATACTAAAAGCCGGAAAACTGGTATCTTATGAAATGCTTATGCAAAATTGCTGGGATATGGCAGAAGCTCCCAGTCAAGATTCTATCAGAACCCATCTTAAGCTTTTAAGAAAACTTTTAAAAGAAGAAAACAAAGATATCATAAGAAACGTACCAGGTCTTGGCTACAGACTTGTTTAGAGATATCTTTGTAAGCGCCAAACTAAAATTTGCCATTCTAAACTCTTTTATATTTATCATCATAATGGGGCTTTTTTATTACCTTCTTTACAACCTTTACGTGAGTTATGCAGAAGAGATAATAAAAAACCGCTCAGAAGAGATAGCAAAAGTGGCTTTGTTAAAAGCTGTAGAAAAAAAACGCTTTACACTGCCCCCTGGTTTTAGCATAACCATAGAGCATAACCACAAAATTTATTATAGTGCTGACAACATGGATAAAGACGACAAAAGGGCTATAAAGCTAAAAGATAGGTTTGAATACAACGGCAAAATATACACCGTTTTCTTAAAAGCATCGGTGGAAGACATCGTTGAATCTGAAAAGCGTATTATGTTTTACGCAAGCTTGGTGTTTTTTGGGCTTACAGTGGTGGTTTTTGGGATTTCTTACTGGTTTTCTGGGATTTTCTTAAAACCTATAGAAGATTATGCACAAAAGCTTGATATAGTCCTAAAAGGAAGCATGCACGCCATAAATACACCCCTTGGTATTTTAAAACTATCTGATATAAAAGACAAAAGGGCTAAAGAAGCTATAACTCGTATTGAAAATGCCATAGGGCGTGTGAAGTCTATTTTTATATCAAAACCAAGCCAGGAAACCCTTTTAAGTATAAACGCCTTTGTAGAAGATGCGTTGGATGCCCTTGAAGATTCCTTAGAATCAAAACATATCACAGTAAATCTTGAAGAGAATACAACCCTTAAAGTATATGGAGACCCTGTGGATATTTCCATGATAATAGAAAACATTTTTGACAACGCTATAAAATACAACAAAGAAAATGGTTTTATAAACATAAAAATATCTTCTTCTAAGCTCGTGGTGGAAAATACCAGCGAGCCTATAAAAGATACTTCAAGGCTCTTTGATCTTTTTTACAGAGAAGATGAGTCAAAAGAAGGTTTGGGTCTTGGGCTTTACATAGTAAAAACGTTGTGTGAGAGAAATGGTATATCTGTAAAAGCCAAATACGAAAACGGCATTTTTAGAATAACGCTTGAATGGTGAAGTGTATCTAACTATATTATAAGATTATGGATATCGTAGCACTTATAGAAAAAGCCCCGGAAGAACCAGGTGTTTATATCTTTAAAAACCAAAAACATTATATTTATATAGGTAAAGCTATAAATATAAAAAAGAGGTTGCTTCAGCATCTAAAAGAAAGAGAGCATTCTAAAAAAGAAGATAATATATTTAATCATTCTAAGGAGCTTGAATGGATAGTAACAAGAAACGAATACGAAGCGCTTCTTTTGGAGATGGATCTTATAAGGATGCACAAGCCAAGATACAACGTGCTTTTAAAGCATGGCAGCGGTTATCCTGTGATACTTGTGACAAAAGATGATTATCCTACTGTTAAAATCACCAGAGACACTTCTGAGAAAGGTGAAGCCTTTGGACCGTTTTTAAATATAAACAAAGCCATAAAGATAAAAAAGCTTATACACGCTACTTTTAGGCTTAGGACTTGTGAAGAGATGCCAAAAAGACCCACTCCTTGTATGGATTATCATCTTGGGCTTTGCTCTGGTCCTTGCGCCAACCTAATATCCAAAGAAGATTACGCTATAAGTGTAAAATCTGCAAAGGCCTTTTTGTCTGGCAATGTAAAAGATACACTGCCTACTCTTTATGAAAAGCTTGAAAGATATGTATCAGACCTTGCTTTTGAAAAAGCGGCATTTTTAAGAGATCAAATATTGGTGCTTCAAAATATAGTGGAAGGTCAAGGGGTATTTTTGTACGATGTGGAAGAAGCGGATGTGTTTTATCTGGAAGATGGGCGTCTTTGGCTTTTCATAATAAGAAACAAACGCCTTGCGGCTTACAAAGAATTTCATTTAAAAGATGAGCTTATCATAAACCACGATGAGATGATCGGCACTTATTATATGTCAAACTTGATACCAAAAAAGATAATATCAAACTTTGAGCTTTCAGAAAACTTCAAAGCCTTTATAAAATCTAAAAGAAAAGATATAAGTTTTTCAAATACGATTCCAAAAGCTCTTTTTAAAATCGTACAAAAAAACGTCGTCTTAAAACAAGATACATCTGTTTTTGAAAAAGAGTTTTACAGGCTTTTTGGAAGAAAGGCCCCAAAGCTTATAGAATGCTTTGATATAAGCCACTTTCAGGGTCAATACACCGTAGGTTCCATGGTGGTATGGGAAGACGGGGCTTTAAACAAATCAAAATATAGAAGATATAGGATAAAAACCGTAGATTACATAGATGATTTTGCATCGCTAAAAGAGGTGCTATCAAGAAGGGCAAAAAGGATAGTCTCAAAAGAGGACCAAACTCCTGACATGTGGCTTATAGACGGTGGTAAGGGTCAGCTTTCAATGGGTATAGAGGTAAAGGAAAAATTCTTGCTAAACATATACATTTGTTCTTTGGCCAAAAAAGAAGAAATCATTTATACAGAAGATGGATTTGAAATACCTATAAAAGACAACCAAGCCCTTTATAGGGTATTTGGGCTTTTAAGAGATGAAGCGCACCGGTTTGCCATCACCTACAATAGAAACCTTCGTTCAAAAGAGTTTATAAAAGATGCTCTGTCAAAGGTAAAAGGCGTTGGCAAGGTAAAAAGAGAAATCATATATAGACATTTTGATAGTTTGTATGATTTTATAAAATCTGACGATGAAAAGCTTAAGAAACTTGGTATATCAAAATCCATAAAAGACCAAGTGAAAAAGATGCTCGGTGAAGATTAGAGATTTATATAGCACACAGCATTTGTTACTTCATTAATTGTTTCATCTGAACCGTGTGGGTTAAGAAGTTAGCACGAACAGTTGCACTGGACTAAAAGACCCATACTTATCTGTGGTATAATCACATTATGAAGCTTTTACCAATAGGCATACAAACCTTTAGAGATATCATAGAAGGTGGTTTTTACTATGTTGACAAAACACAATTTATACCAAAGCTAACAAGCAAGTATTATTTTCTATCCCGTCCAAGAAGGTTTGGTAAGTCTCTTTTTCTTGATACACTAAAAGAAGCTTTTTCTGGCAACAAAGAACTATTTAAAGGGCTTTATCTATACGATAATTGGGATTGGGAGAAAAAGTACCCGGTGGTAAATATAAACTTTACATCTGGGGTGATGAGCTCATCTCAATTGCTCAAAAAAAATATACATCACATATTAGAAACCAACGCAAAACGTCATGAACTAAATTTAGAAGAAAAAGAGATTATAAACATCAAATTTGAAGAACTGATTACCAAAATATATCAAAAACACAACATGCCTGCAGTAGTGCTTGTGGATGAATACGATAAACCGATATTGGATGCGATAGAAAATATAGAAGTAGCAAGAGAAAATAGAGAGATACTTAAAGATTTTTATTCGGTGTTAAAGGGTATGGATCCTTATATAAAGCTTGTATTCCTAACAGGTGTATCAAGATTCTCAAAAGTGTCCATCTTTAGTGGTTTAAACCAGCTTCAAGATATCACTTTGAATGAAGAATTTTCAACTGTATGTGGTTATACCCAATCTGAACTTGAAAATATCTTTGAGGATAGGATAAAAGACTTTGATAAAAACAAAATAAAACAGTGGTACAACGGCTACACTTGGCTTGGAGAGAGTGTTTACAATCCTTTTGATATACTGCTTTTGTTCTCAGAGAAAAGGTTTAGAGCCTTTTGGTTTGAGACAGGAACGCCTACATTTCTTATCAAGCTATTTATGAAAAATAGATACTATCTGCCAGAACTTGAGAACCTTGAAGTAGGAGAAGAGATCTTATCAAATCTTGATGTGGATAATATAAGGATAGAAAATCTTTTGTTTCAAACAGGCTATCTTACTATAAAAGACTACAAGGTTATAGGTAGTAAAAACGTATTTAAATTATCTTTTCCAAACCTTGAAGTAAGGATGAGCTTTAACGATTTTTTCTTGGGCTATATTATAGAAAACTCTCTTTTAAAAGATAAAACTGAAATAGGTTTGATAGAAGCTTTTGAAAACAAACAAGTAGAAAAACTAAAAGATATCTTACATAGATTTTTTGCAAGCATACCCCACGATTGGTATAGAAAAAACGACATAGACTCATACGAAGGATTTTATGCATCTATCGTATATGCTTTTTTTAACGGAGCAGGGCTAAATGTAATAGCAGAAGACAACACCAACAAAGGCCAGATAGATCTTAGTGTCTTTAACCAAGACAGCGCTTATATCGTAGAGTTTAAGGTAGTAGAAGACAAAGAAGAACACAGCGCTTTAAAACAGATAAAAGAAAAAAAATATTATGAGAAGTATATAGGCAAGTATGATGAGATATACCTAATAGGGATAGAGTTTAGTAAAAAAGATAAAAACGTTGTGGGCTTTGAGTGGGAGAGGGTATAGTGTTTTGTCTGAACTGTAAATATTAGATCCGAGGGTTTGATTTATGGACAACAACATCCAATACTCTCAGGGGCTTTTTGAAACTTTTGTATACAACGGCGATACCCCGTCCTTAGAAAGGCATCTAAAACGATTAAACAACTCATCAAAAGAACTATTTGACATAGAACTTGATCTAGACAATATAAAAACTACATTAAACCAATATCCCAAAAACACAGTTTTAAAGCTTTTAGTAGCTTATGATGAAACTAAGATTTTCTATGAGAAGCCAAAAACTTACAAAGTTTATATCAAAAACCGTGAAAAAGGACCTCTTCTATCTGTATTAAACCTAACAATTTCACCCTATAAAAGACATAGTAAAGATATAACCATATACTACAAGACCACAAACTACCTTCTAAACACACTAGCAAAAAGAAAAGCCCAAGAAATGGGATTTTTTGACGGGATATTTTTAAATGAAAACGATGATATCCAAGAGTGCTCAAGCTCAAATATACTATTTGAAAAAGATGGCAAATACTACAGTCCTTATATTCAAAGCGGTATTTTGTTTGGTATAACCCTTCAAACGCTAAAAGATCATCTAAATATAGAGTTTTTACCAATAAAAGCAAAAGATCTAAAAGAGTTTGAAAGAGCTTTTATACTAAACTCTGTAATCAGTGTAAAATCTATAAAAAGCATAGATCATATAAACTACAAAATAGATCAAGATTTGGAGATTATTTAAATTCACGGATAGAAAAAGAAAACTCATAATAGCCTCTGGCTTTTTAAATAAGCACAAAAAACCTTTAAATCATTTTATAAACTTTTTTAGCTTTTTTAAAAAAGAAAACACAAAATCCCAAAAGATATGCACTATATCAGATACCACTGCACCCATCACAAACCAAAATATATCTTCTTCTTTTATCCTATATTTTATATGTTGAAAAAAAGTATCTGAGCTTTTAATAAAAGTATGAGAATAATGCGAAAAGCTCATAATACCCACTATAACAAAGTATAAAAACACCACCAAGGCAAAAACATATAAGAGTCTAGAGAGAGTACCCACTATAGGAAAGTGCGACAAACCCCTATGCTTAAAAACAATACGGTATGGATGCCAAAACCACTTTAATATCTTCCATCTTTTTGAGGGTTTTGAATGAGGAAGATCTATATCTGGAGATAGCAAAATAGTAGATATCACATAAGCACTTCCAAAATATAAAAAATACTCATGAGGCACACCGTAAAGGAAGATAGGAAGCGTTACTAAGTTTAAAAAATCGTGGGTATTACCAGATGCCATCAGATATCAACAAAATACCACATCTATCATGTTTATTCCGTAAGAATCTATGTTGTATATGGCTTTTAAACGTTGACCAGGTCTTAGCTTTACAAAAAGCTCCTCTTCAAAACAGCTTAGTTCTATCTCTTTATCTTTGTCTAAAGTCTTCACCCTTACCCCTACGCCTTTGCTTGATATAGAAGAAATAGTGATATCTTGAGATATAAAAATCGGTTCTGGGTTTAGTTCACCATATGGAGATAGCTTCTCTATTATTTCTTCAATACGTTTATCAACGCTTCTTAGGGGAAGTTCCATGTCCACCTCTAAAACCCTATCCACTTCAAAGGACTCTCTTTTTAATAAATCGTTTATCTTTTGTCTAAAAGCATCAAAATATTCTTTTTTAATGGTAACCCCAGCTGCTCCAGCATGACCTCCCCATTTATCAAACATATAGCTTAAATTTGATAAAAGCTTATGAACATCAAGACCTTCCACAGATCTTATAGAGCCCACCGCATGAGTGTTGTTGATGTGAAATATACCTGTTGGTTTTTTAAGCTTGTTAGAAAGTCTTCCAGCCACAATTCCAAGAACCCCATGATGCCATGTTTGTTTTCCAAGTATCACAAAATCATCGTTGGACTGAGAAGCAAGACTATAAGCCTCTTTAAACATCTCGTTTGATATTCTTCTTCTATCTTGGTTTATCTTGTTTAAGTCTTCAGCTAAGATTCTAGCTTTCTCATAGTTTTTTTCCGCCAAAAGCTTCAAAGCTATTTGAGGTTTTCTTATGCGACCTGCGGCGTTTATTCTTGGGGCTATTGAAAATCCTATATCTTTGGCGGTGATTATCTTTTGATTTCCGTTTTGGGTTTTTGATATGTAGTTTATAAGGGCTTTCATACCAGCTTTTCCAAAATCTGTAGCCATATCCCAAGGCATATCTTTTATTTTGTTTATAAGCTCAAGACCTTTAGATATGAGGACTCTGTTTAATGAATTTATCGGCATCACATCCGCTACAGTACCTACTGCCACCAAATCAAGATATTTTTTTATATCAAAATCTACACCCAAAGCCCTTCTTAAAGCCCCCACCATATAAAAGGAAAGCCCAGCTGTGCATAGACCTTTTAGCTTGTTGTCTTCTTCTAAGTTTGGATTTACCAATATAGCCTCAGGCATGTCTTTGCCGTGATTTATCATATGATGGTCTAAAATGATAAAATCCATATTGTATTTTTCTTTTGCATATTTTGTCTCATGAACGGCTGTGGTACCGTTGTCTAATGTAAGCACCAAGTTAGAGTACTTTGAGAATAAATCTATAAGCTCTTTTGAAAGCCCATAGCCGGAGTTTCTGTTTGGAAGCACCGGTACTACGTTGGCACCTATTTGCTTTAAAAAATCGTACATGATGGTAGTAGAAGTAACCCCGTCCACATCGTAATCCCCGTAAAGTAGTATCCTTTCTTTAGATTTTATGGCTTTTACAAGTCTATCTACGGCTTGGTTTATGTTTGGTAAAAGCTCAAAACTTGGTATATTTTTCAACTTTACATCCAAATCTTCAATATTTATATTTCTAAGGCCAAGAAGCGTATTAAAAACTAAGCTATATAAATCCGCCGAATCATCTAAACTCTGTATTTGACTTTTAACAACAACATGCCTACCTAAAGCACTTATCATAAATTCTTCTTATAGAGATTATATATAGCTGAAAAATCAAGGTCTTCCATGTTTGATTTTATAGCAAGCCCATAAGTCTCTTTAACAGCTCCTAAGCTAAAAGAGAAAAGTCCAAAATCTTTAAGAAGGTCTTGCACATAATGAAGGTCTTTATATATGGCCTTTACAGAAAACTGAGGAGAAAAATCCTCTTGTAAAAGCTTCTGTTTTTTAACGTTTAATATGTAAGAGTTTCCAGCTCCAAGCTCTAAAAACTTCAAAATAGTATCTTTTGGAAGGCCGACGCTTTCTCCAATGCCAATGGCTTGGGCTATAGCGTCCATAAAAGCTCCAAGTACTATGTTGTTTATTAGTTTTCCGTAGGTGCCATTTGGCACTGGTCCAAGATATATTCTTTCTTTTGTGAAAAGCTTTAAAACCTCTTCAACGCTTTTAAATACATCCTCATCGCCCCCCACGAGCATAATAAGCTCGCCCTTCGTAGCAGGTATCACAGAACCAAGCACGGGTGCATCAAGATACTTAGCCCCAAGCCCTTTTAACGTCTCGTAAGCTTCTTTTACATAGGCGTAGTGGTTTGTGGTGGTATCTACGATAGTTTTATCTTTTAAATTTCCCTTTACAAGACCGTTTTCTCCAAAGATAACCTCTCTTGAAGCAAAAGAGTCAAAAACGTTTATAAAAACAATATCCACCTCTTCTAAAAGATCATATGGATGATCTACCGCTTTAAAGTCTTTTACCTTTGATTTTGTCCTGTTGTAAACTATCACCTCCACACCTAAAGAAGCCATTCTTCTTACAATAGCTGAACCAAGATTTCCAAAGCCTATAAAACCTACCTTCATACCAATAGTGTATCAATATTTTTATATTTTTTCAAGCAAAATAATTTAAAATATATAGGATGAGTTATATACCTTTTGCTAGAAAGTACAGACCAAAAACGTTTAAAGAGCTAATAGGTCAAGAGATACCAGCTACCATATTAAAAAACGCATTTTTATACCAAAAAATACATCACGCTTATATATTTGCAGGACACAAAGGAACAGGTAAAACCACCACCGCAAGGATATTTGCAAAAGTCTTAAACTGCCTAAATCCCCAAGAAGGAGAACCTTGCAACGCTTGTCCAAACTGCCAAGCTATAGAAAAAGGTACATTTGTAGACCTTATAGAGATGGATGCCGCTTCCAACAGAGGCATAGATGAAATAAGAGCCGTAAAAGAAGGGGCAAGCTATCTACCGATGCAAGGCAAATATAAAGTTTATATCATAGATGAAGCTCATATGCTTACAAAAGAAGCTTTTAATGCACTTTTAAAAACCATAGAAGAACCACCACCTTCTTTGATATTTATCCTTTGTACCACAGAGTTTGACAAGATACTTCCCACCATTCAATCAAGATGTCAAAAGCTTGTGTTTTCAAGAGCTTCAAAAGAAAACATAAAAACATACCTAAGGCGAATAGCCACCCAAGAAAACATCGAAATAGACGAAGAGGCTTTGGATGTTTTATCAGATTTAGCAGATGATTCTATGAGAGATGCCGCTAGTCTTTTAGATCAAGCTAGCACATACGGCAACAACAAAGTAACCATAGACATAGTAAAATCTATGTTTGGACCGGTGGATAAAGCATCTATAAGAAAGTTTTTGGAGCTTTTAATAGAATCAGACACAAAAGAAGCTATAAATATGTTAAATACCATAAACGAAAAAGGCTACAACGTAAGGCTTTTCTGGGAAGGAGTTTACAAAGAGATAAAAAACATACTAAAAGCTTTTGCCACCGGAGAAGCCGAAGAAGAGTTTTACAAAAAAATGTTAGAAAAACCCTTAGAAGTGTTTTTATACCTTGAAGATATCATAAATCAAGGTTTTAGCGCCATGTATCAAAAAGATCCAATCCTTGCTCTTGAGATAACAGTGCTAAAAGCTTCTTTGATAAAAGATTTTGTGCCCATTTCAGAGCTTTTAAAAGAAGGTTTAGATTTGCCCACAAAATCCGCTGAAAAAAAAACACCAAATGAACCTACTGAGGATATAAAAGCTGAAAACTCTAAGGATCAAGAGTATCCAGAAGAAGTAGAGAAAATTTTAGAAGTCTTTAAACCGGCAAAGATACTTCACTATGAAAAGAAAATAAACCATGATAAAAAGTGATATGAAAGTGGTGATACATCTTTCAAAAGAAGGGGAGCTTCTTATATTAGATGCCATCATAACAGGGGCACCAAATAGGCTTGGTCTTACAAGGACAAGACCCTATGATAAAAAGACCCTTGAAATACTAACCACAGAGTATCAAATTAATGATTTGATGGAGTTTTTAGAAACGTTAAAGCCTTATTTTAGTATAGAATCTATAGAGATAGAGCAATGAAGGTGCTTATAATAGACGACGAGGCTTCCATAAGAGAGTCTATATCAAATATACTAAGCGATGAAAATATAAGCTCAAAAACCGCAAAGTCCTTGGAAGAGGCAAAAAAGATCCTTACAAAAGAGTATTTTCCGGTGATACTTCTTGATATATGGCTTGAAGATGGCTCTGGTATAGATTTTATAGATACCATAAAAGAGTTATCTCCAAACTCTTCCATAGTTATGATAACAGGTCATGGTGGTATAGAGCTTGCAGTTCATTCTATAAAAAAAGGGGCTTTTGATTTTTTAGAAAAACCTCTATCTATTGAAAAGCTTTTAAACGTTGTAGAAAAAGCCCACAAAGAACACATAAAAAACAAACTCACCAACATAGAACATAGTGATGACATCATAGGAGAATCGTCAGCTATAAAAAAATTAAAAGAAGAGATAAAAAAGGTAGCAAAATCAAATGCAAATATCGTAATATTTGGAGAAAACGGCACCGGTAAAGAGCTTGTGGCAAAAAACATCCACAAACTATCTTATAGAAAAGACAAACCCTTTGTGGATATAAACTGTGCTGCGATACCAGATGAGCTTATAGAATCTGAGCTTTTTGGATACGAAAAGGGAGCTTTTACTGGGGCGGTGTCAAGAAAAGCTGGAAAACTTGAGATAGCAAACGAAGGAACGATATTTTTAGATGAAATAGGGGATATGAGTCTAAAAGCCCAGGCAAAACTCTTAAGGGCTATAGAGACAAAAAGCTTTCACAGGCTTGGGGGGCTTCAAAAAATAGATGTGGATGTAAGGTTTATATGCGCTTCCAACAAAGATCTAAAAACACTTATAGAACAAGGGCTTTTTAGAGAAGACCTTTATTATAGGCTTGCAGTTATAACACTAGAAGTACCACCTTTAAGAGAAAGAGGACAGGACATAATAATCTTAGCAGAATATTTCTTAGACAAGTTTTGCCAAGAAAACAAAACAAAACAAAAAAAATTGACAGAAGAGGCAAAAGAAGTACTTTTAGAATACCACTGGTCCGGAAATGTAAGAGAGCTAAAAAATCTAATGGAAAGACTAAGCATAATAGTAGAAAAAGATACAATAGACGCTGATTCTCTTGAGATAAAAATCAAAAACAAAGAGTCTCAGGATTTTAAAAGCGCAAAACAAGAGTTTGAAAAGCAGTTTATACTAAAAAAGCTTGCCCAGTACAACTACAATATAAAACAAACAGCTCAAGCCATAGGTATGGATTTTACAAATTTATACCGTAAGATAAAAGCTTACAACATCAAAATAGAAGAGGATTCCAAATGAACAAGCAAAAAGATATGCTAAAAAGAACCATCGAGAAAGAAGTAGCAAACATACTAATAAAAGATATAGAAAATATCCCAGGTTTTGTAACGGTAAACGGTGTACTCTTAAGCGAAGATGGTAAAAATGTGTTGATATCTATAAGCGTTTTAGAAAAAGACAAAGAAGAGGCGGTACTAAAAAGACTTCAAAGCGCAAAAGAGTATATAAGACATCTTTTGACCAAAAAAATAAAAACCAAATCTATGCCAAAAATCGATTTTGTCATATCTAAGGAAGATTGATGGAACGATACGACGTTATAGTTATAGGCGGTGGTCCCGCTGGAGCTGGTGCATCTTACGAGCTTGCAGATGCTGGCGCAAAAGTCCTAGTAATTGAAAAAGCCAAATACCCAAGACCAAAGCTATGCGCTGGTTGCATATCAAAAAGATCAGTAGATTTGTTTCCGGCTTTTAATATAAAAAACAGCATAAAAGGAGGGATACTAGGCTTCAGGGGTCAAGAGTTTGTAGAAAAAGTTTCCGATGAATGCGCTGTTATAGTAGATAGAAAAGAGTTTGATCATTTTTTGATTTCAAAAGCCCAAGAAAAAGGAGCCCATCTTTTAGAAGAGATCACTGTAAAAGATATAGAACTAACACCCACCGTAAGAAAAGTCATCACCGACAAAGGTGTATTTGAAGCCGATTATGTGATAGGGGCAGATGGTTATCATTCTGTTACAAGAAAATCTATAGCCTGTAAAAGTGCATCAAGAAAGTTTTTTATAGCAATGGAGGTAAAAGTCCCAAAAGATATGTTTAAAGATTTCAAAGAAGATGAGGTTTTGATAGATATAGGCGTTGTAAAAAAAGGCTACGGATGGTATTTCCCCCAAGGGGAGTTTGTAAATATAGGTATAGCCACCGCTGAAAAAGAAGATCTTTTAAATATCTTTAAAGCTTATACAAAAAACCATAAGCTATTTCCTATTGATATATCAAAATATCGCATAAAATCTTGGTTTATACCTTTTATCTCAAAAGCCCAAGAGTTAAGACTTGGAAGAGATAGGGTATTTTTAACAGGAGACGCTGGGGCTATAGTAGACCCATTGCTAGGAGAGGGTATAAGGTATGCATACTTAAGTGGGGGTCTTTGCGCAAGAGCCATAAAACTTGCCAAAAAAGACGCCCATTCTTTGTATGAAAAGTTTGTAAAAAATGCAATATTGGAAGATCTTATCTACGCTGGTAAAATCGCTTCCATAGTCTACAACATCCAAGAGTTATCTTTTAAACTATCTCAAGATAAAGCCCTTTATATGTTTTTTGAGCTTTTAAAAGGAGAGAAAACCTACAAAGATTTATACAGATGGGGTTGGAAAGAGCTTGTAAAAAATATACCAAAAATTCTTATGAAAAATCTGTGATATAATAAAAAAAGGAGAATGTATGAGAAAAGAAAATATCGTTTTGGTAAGCGGAGTGGTGTTGTTTGCAAGTGCACTGGCGGGGATATTTGTAAAAAACATGCCCTTAGATCTTGGTCTTATATTGGTGGATGTCGTTTCTTTTGGCGCTATAGTATGGTTTAGCATGAGCAAAGAAACAAAAACCGCATTAGAGCCATCGGAAGACTGCCACTACGAAGAGATAAGAAGAGAATACCGGAAGATTTTACCGGATTTAGCCACAGAAGTTTACGACTGCTCTAGGATAGAAATAGCCTCGTTAGAGGCAACGCACACAGCCAACATGCTGAAAGACTCTATAGCAGCTATAGCAAACGCAGAAGAAGAGTTTAGTGCTACCATGAAAGACATAGCAAACTCCATACTTGATACAAAACACATACAAGATAACTTAAGCCAGAAAATAGAGGAGAAAACAAAGCATGTGGAATCCTCAAGAGTTATAATAGAAAACTCCAAAGAGATATACAGCGAGGTAAGTAAATCTA
>Ga0080003_1001091_pt1 | contig 15276 bp, 15 predicted proteins | sample JossMetagenome_FD_69206 | JGI IMG/M metagenome (GOLD analysis project Ga0080003, IMG submission 69206) | Hot spring microbial communities from Joseph's Coat, Yellowstone National Park, USA - JC2_E (SPADES assembly) (version 2) | ecosystem: Environmental > Aquatic > Thermal springs > Hot (42-90C)... | reverse complement strand
AGATACCTGATGTGATGCTCTTCGAGTTCAGGGTCTTCGAGGATAATAGGGGCTTCTTCACAGAGCTTTGGAAGAGGGGGGAGTACCTGGCCCTAGGGCTACCCTACGACTTCGTGCAAGTTAACTTAAGCCACTCGCGCCCAAACGTAGTTAGGGGCCTCCATTACCAGCTTAAGCCCTCTGAGCAGGGTAAACTAGTCTACGTGGTTAAGGGCAGGGTGTTCGATGTGGCTGTTGACGTGAGGAGGGGTTCGCCGTGGTTCGGCAAGTGGGTTGGGGTCGAGTTGCGGCCAGGCCAGGCGCTTTGGGTGCCGCCGGGCTTCGCCCATGGGTTCCAGGCCATTGAGGAATCCTGGTTCCTGTACCTAGTGACCAAGGAGTATGACCAAGCAGGGGAGAGATGCGTAAGCTGGAATGATCCAGTAATAGGCGTTAAGTGGCCTAACACAGCTGGGGCAATACTGAGCGATAGGGATAAGGCATGCCCACCTTTAAGCCAAGCAGAGCACAACTTCGAGTACACCTCCATTACCCCTTAAGAACCAATGCCTCACTACGAACCTTTGACTTTAAACAAGAAGTTTTGGGGAGCAGCCTCACTCATGGTTAAGGCCGTTGCAGCCAGTAGATGCATTTCAATTTCATCCCACGGCGAGTTATTCAGCTACGTTAGAAGACTAGGCGAGGGAAGGGGACCCGGAACTCAAGAGGCCCTTCTCCGTGGCTGGCACGTTGCACCAGAATTTCCACGAGAATTGGTTGAGTGGAGATGTGGTTAAGGAGTAGAGGACGTGAAGCAATTAATAGGTGAACTCAGGAAACTAATACACCAATAGCCTGAAAAACTTGGGTTTGCATGCCGCTTCGTAATGATTGATGCTTCTGGGAGCGTCTAGAGGGTTCATGCATTGGAAGCTTTATAAAGGATGGAGTAGCTTTTCATAACCATGGATACCTTAGTTTCATTGGAGCTATTTCTACCTAAGAAGGTTGTAAAGGGGCTGAGGGATGGGGCTGAGAAAGCCGGGGCCTCGGGGAATTAGGGGCTCTGGGTGCGAGAGTGCCCAGTGCCTTAGGCTTAACCAGGAATTGATAATAACTTAACACCTTAACTACTCCCTCTTCGTTACCTCAACATCACTTAATAGTGATCTTAGACCATATTCAACCTAGAGTGTTGCATGATAATCACACTGAACTTGTGCCCCTCGATGAATTACGTTACACTACTCATTGCGCTTAAAGTTCACGTAGAGTGATGACTAGTCAATTACTCCGAGTGATGGATAGAATTTATTATTGATTAAACAAGGCTTGCTCAAGTACCCAGTAAAAGAGTATAGTTAAGGTACTCGGTTATAACCATTCCTGGATTCCTGGTAAGGCTTAGGCTTTTGCGCTTTAACAATAAGAAGCACATGTGCATACTTAAAGTATTAACTCCTGATGTTATTAGTGTTCCTCGTGGTGGACAAACCAATAATGTACAACAAGTATGCGGAAACGCTATAAGCACTAGCTTACCTTCTGATGCAATGCATGATTCCAGTATTCTTACCTCTCCTTACCTCACATTTGTAATCCCTGCTTAGCGCTATCAGTAAATCATCCAATGGCCTGTTAGCAGCACCCACATGGTATTCGAGGATTAGCTTCCTAAACAGCCTAACATGCTCATAATCATTAAGTACAACATCAAACTCACAGCCCTCACAATTCATCTTAATCACGGCATCATTGGGATCAACACTGAACTTACTGATTAATTCACTGAGTGTTACCGCTGGGATAGCATTAGGGCAATCACCAGGTCTATGGTATGTACCTATTGTTGTATCCACATTAACATTCTCAATGCATATTTTATCTGACTTACTCGCTAAGCCGGTATTGATTGGTATAATTATACTCTCAAGGTTATTTAGTCTAATATTTTCAAGCATTTCAGCGTAGGCATCAGGATGGAGTTCAACGGCAATAGCCCTACCTCCGTAGACACCACAACATCAAAGGACTCAGACCCAAAATAATCAACAAGCCTCTCGGCTGGTAGCACAACATAGACGTACTTACCAGGCTCAATATCAACACCTATGTACTCCCTAGGCTTGCAAAATCTCTTAATCAAAGGCCTAACGCTGCCATTAACAAACTTACTACCAAACCTCAAGAATCCTACTACCAACAAATTCCTCACAATCAACAGTCCTCATGAAGAAATTCAGCACGGCTACATTCACCTAATAACCACCCCATCCCCCTTAATGCAGGTCATTGTTCCATGCCTGTCCAGCCCTATTTTAATGGCTAACTCATTATGTGCCCATACCCTACATCTAAACCCCAATTCCTCAAGCTTACCCATTAGTTCGTGGTACGTCTTGTTGACTAGGTAGCCACTGTACTCAAGCTTAACTATGTCAAATAGCCTAATGGTCTCGTCATTCACCAACTCATACTCACAACCCTTACAATCAGCCTTCAAGACCTTAACCTTAAATTTACTAAGGTTTATGTCCGCACCGCTGACTTCCTTAATCAGTGTTGATAGTCTCATGGACCTAACTCTGGTCGTGAATCTACCACTCCCATAGGCCGAGGCACCACCATCAACATCAGCGTTATACCTGAACTCCATGTAGCCAGCCTCACCGGATACCGTCACGTTTATTGGCAAAACCCTACGCCTGAGCTCCGGGTTTAGGTCCAAGTTCTTCAACATCAGCCTGTAATTGCTTAGTAACGGTTCAACAGCAACAACAAATGCACCACGCCTCGCGTAATATAATGCTGTATCACCAACAAAGGCACCAATGTCCAATACAAACCAATCGCTGAGATCAAAGTCCAGAAAGTGTATATCGTAAAGCCAGGTCTCGGGAATAATTAACGGGTCGAAGGAATCAATGGTTAATAAGATGCCATCAGGCATCCTCAACAAGAACTCACCATCCCTATGAACCAAATCAATAACGTCAAAGAACCTACCAACCAACCCACCATCACATACCAACTTAAACAAACCATCATAATAAGCACTAACCATATAGACATAGACCCGTGGGTTCAGCACATACATCCTATCGTCATCACATCCAAACCCGACAGTAATCTTTCCATTGATAAGACCGTACTTAATCAAATAGTACTTAATACCGGAGAAAAACCAATTACGAAACAATCCCCTACTTGAAATGAAGACCTTGAATTCGCGGAGAACACCCATAAGGGGAAGTTAATACATAATTTAAATGCATTACGTAATCGCCTTCGGCTCTATATAACCGAGCTCATTGAGTACGGCATGGATTATGCCCAGCCCCAGCGGCTTAATGAGCTTCCAAGACCCATCAGCGAGCAGTATTCTAACGCCCCAATTGATCAATTGCCACATGTAAAGGGCAAAGTCCATCCTACCTTCAAGCAGCAACCTTGTAGAGTTTCTAATTATGTAATAATACCTCCATGGTGGTTCATAACCAATTGATCTATGAAGTATATCCTAGATTATAGGCACCCAACGCCTCACACCTAACCTATGACCAACAAGCCTACAATCAATTTTAACTGTTAAATAACCTAAATCTCTTATTTTCAAACCTAGATCATAATCGGCTTGGTCGAGAAATAAATCGTCTCTACAACAAACTTTAGAGGCTATATCAAATCTTATGAACAATCCCGAAAACATTACATATCGTGTCTCCTCTACACCGCAAGAACCATTTTCACTTCCTAAATTAAATCGAACCAATACGCGACTTAATAGGCCTAAGGGCAATAAGATTTAAGGCTGTTTTTATCGCATTATTCATTAGTATCGTATCATCATCAAGAAACAACAACCAGGCCGGCTTATATTTACCTGCATGCTTAGTGCCAATTCTCAATGCGTGTGCAACTCCCGAGTTGAAGCAAACCTTAATGAAGTCACAATTATTAGTCTCACTACATAATTTTCTTAATATATCCTTAATTTTTAGAATCATTATCAACAATGATAACATGATTAACTTGCTTGGAAGCTTGGTTGAGGACATACCTAAACCTACTTAGCTCTGGATTGTAAGTCACTATAATGACAACGACGCTCATTAAACGGTTGCTGTACTAATTCTTTTAAAACAGCATCCTTATTCTGCTTTAATGGTTAAGGCCTCGCTAGTTTGGCTTAATTACAACAGCTTAAACTTCATGGATATAGCCTTAAAGTCAATAGAATCCGTTCTCAGTCTCGACTTTGATGGTTATGAGGTGGTCATTGTCGACAATGCATCCAGCGATGGTAGTTTCGAGAGGATTAGGAGATTTGTCGAGGAGAAAAAGTCAAGCAGTGTTAGGGTTAAGTTCGTTAGGAGCGATGCGAATAGAGGCTATGCAGGAGGCATAAACCTAGGCTGGGAAGCAAGAGATCCGCTGGCGAAGGCCTGTGTAGGTTCGGATCTCTCCACCAGAAATTGAGTGATTAACGAGTCGTGCCATGCATACCACCATGACCCACCCTGCATACCACCCACATGCTCCACGATACTGAGACAATGTCCAGGTTAGTAAGGGATAGTGCTAAGATAATGTGTTATCGGAAGTATGTGATATCAGAAAATTATTCAGGGCATGGAATGTCTCACGATGCCGAGGAACCTCCACGAGACCCCCACGGTTTGGGGCTAATTTACCCCGGGCTTCAGTTACGACTGACAGGTATGAGGAACACGGTTGTCATGAGTGAAGACGGTAGTGTTGCGACAGTCGTGAGAAAAGTCTCACGAGTAGCAAGCGGGAGGTACGCTGTTTATTTACCCATCGGGCTTAATGACTTGTGGGAGGATTGGAACAGACATAATGTCAAGCTCCTTGTGATACTCAAGCCAATCAAGGGGTGACCTGAAAATGACTAACCCAAACTCAAAACCAATGTTTCAAGGGGCTGACGGGCCGGGCCCCGTTACAAGCAGGCCCGCCTCCCTACCCATTCTCCCGGGGTTTGGCGGTAAAGCCCTGGGGAATGAGGGTAATGGGGGTGATGGTTAATGATATCTCCATCATTGTCTAACGATTCAGGGAGGTTTACGACGGGCAGGGGCGGGGTCAAAGAAAGTACTAGTAATAGGTTTGTCTCCCCGGCTAATGGCGGAAACTCGCTAGTCTGCGCCAGTGTGCTTAATAACGTGGATAGTGGTACCATTAACAATGCCATCGAGCATCTAAAGAGGCTTGGTGCGAAAATCGAGGGCAATACATTGCAGGAGCCCATCAACTGTGGTGGTTTGGTGCTCATGGCAATACCACAACAGCACTTCACTGAGCTAGCCAGTGCCCTTGGTGTTGATATAATATGCACCTGGAGCGTTGGTGGCAAGTGCATTGCCTTGATTGACGAGGGCCTGGTAAAGGCTCTAGGCCTAGTTCATGAGCCTGTTGAACTAACATGCCCAAAACTACCGTGCACTGTCAGGGTCCTAGCCCCAGAGTGGAGGCTCATTGGTGATGCAAAACTCGCCAAGGTTGGGGATTATTACTTATTATGTTATAAGAATAATTGCGCCAAGACTGATGAGCAGTCACTACACGGTGTGTTGCAAGGGTTGGGCGTTCCTGATAGTATTGCCATTGAGGTTGAGGACTTGGTTCTCCCCAACACGCCGCTGGGAGTGTTCATTGGCTCGTTCAGTGATGGTTTTAACGAGTACCCAGTGTATAGGACTAGGGATAAACTCGTGGTTAGGGCCACCCGTGTTGTCTATAGGGATGGCGAGCCTGTCGAGGAGATCAGGGAGGGCATACTCTACGAGGGGCCACTCTAAGCAATAATTGCGAGGGATAGGCTAACCAATCTCGTATACTACATTTTAAAGACAAAGTATCAAGCGTACGTTGGCTTCGACTTAGGCGACGTTGTTGATAACGCGGTCGAAAGAGACGACCCGGGTATCGCAAATACAAGGAAGGAATGGGTGAAGGCGGGATTGCGATTATTATTCAGGAGGGCATTCGAGAAGGGCGTTGAGGTTACAAACGTATATACAGGACCGTACCCAGACGGTTGGCACGATGGTATTATTGACTACCCAGCTGCGACCTGGGACTGCGACCCCACGGTACTGGAGGGCCTCATTGACTTCGTAATCAAGAACTATGATGCCAACAGGAGACAGGCCCTGGCTAATGTTGGTCTGTCCCTCGGCGCGGTCTACGCGCCAGCCCTTAAGTTCCACTGGGGCGTTTTTGAGAATAAGATCGTGGTAAACAGCGGAGAACCGTGGCTAGGTAAGACAACTCTGATGCAGGCGATAATGAATGCCCTTGGCATTTACGGCAGGATTTACGGCACGGATGAGCCGAGTCGTACAACCCCACGAGTAAGGAACCTACTGACAAGCAGCATGGCCCCCGTGGTGTTTAACGACGTTGATGAGCAGACCTTCGAGGCCCTCAGGAACTACGGCCTCGCGAGCACGACCGATGCGGTGGTCACAGGAGTCCAGGCAGCGTCGGCTGGCAGGGGTTTTCGTGAGGTCTTCATTACAGTGGCTAACGCATTCATAATCACAAACCTCAAAATCGGTAAAATCGCTGAAATCATGAGTGGAAACACCAGGAGGACAGCATGGATGAGGCGCTTCCTCTTCATAACCTGGGAACCACAACGCCTCAAGCCAAACGTTAAGGTTCCATCATTCAACAACCACCCCGGCCGCCTGATTGGTTGCCTAAGGGAGCTGTGGAACAATGAGGACGTGAGGCGTGGCCTCCTAAACTCCAGCGATTACCTTGAACTCTCGGCGAAGGCTACCAAGTACTTCTTCATAAAGTATGGTATTGAGGTATCGCCGATTATTGAGGCTTTAATCTACACCAAGAACGAGTACGCGAAAACGATAGAGGAGTTCGAGGCGGCGACGACGCCCGAGAGGGAGGTAATCAAGAACATGGAAAATGTAACAAAGAACCTTGGGTATGTTGCCGACGCCTACGGTATAATAACCGCCCTCGTGAACAACCCCATAGCCTTCGACGCGAAGATTACATACAGCAGGAAGCAGGTTAATTTGAAAGAGTGGGAGGAGTTAGCAAAGGCACTGGGTAGGGACCCGAGCAGGTACCCACTCAGTCCCGATGATAGGAGGAGTGCTGATAGGATTGACCTGTTGTTGGACATGCTCTATGGCCTGTACCAGAGAGGCCTTACGAGGGTTGTCTTATTCGCAAAATCACAGGACGGTGTTGTCAAGTGGACACCGAGGACATTATTCAACGCCATCAACTCAAACTACCCTGACAACAGCGGTAAGAAACGACCAGGCTACTCAATAAGCCTAGTAGAGCTCGCTCGGCAACTACTACCAACAACGCCCGAGGAGGACGAACAAGGACAAGAGCAAGGCGGGCAGGAACAACAAGGACAGTAACCCAGCGCTGGTAATTGATTAAAGCAATCAATAAGACACCCCCACACTCCTGTTTTTTCAAAAACCGTGAACCATGGCTACACAACACGGTGTTGTGTCCCATGCCCCCACGTGGGATCCACGTACCGTGGAACCGTAGACGCAACAACACAACAGGAGAGCATTAGTAGACTAAGAGTAGAGGGGTATTTTCAGTTCCTCTTTCTACATATGATATATATGTATATTAAAGGCATTTATCATTATAAATCATGATAAATTAACCAGCACTCTTAATTATAAACACTCCCTCTACTAGAGCCCCACCCCTGTTGTGTTGTTGCGTCTCGTGGGGCACGTTCGTGTTTTCACGAGGTTGTGTCCACGTGCCTCACGTCGTTTTCACACAACATATACACGCACTTACATTTGTCAATAATGATTGAGGCAAACACTGGACGACTTATGAGACGTTTGGTCCCCCATCACATACCACCCATCAGGTCAAAACCAACACCAACGTTTCTAGTCCTAGTAATCCTATTTGTGCTGTTGCTTCGGTGTTGGTGTTTATACCCTAGGGGGTTTGGCTTGCGTGGTTTGGGTATTGGGTGTTTTTCAATTTTAGGCACTGTTTTGGTCCTACGAATCAAGAGACTAGGCAGGGTAAATCATGGAGCAACAAAGCAGCCAGAAATATAATGAACGCATCAGTTCATTTCCTAATGCAGTGCATGATTCCTTAATTATTATTGCCTTTCATCTCGCATTTGTAGTCTCTACTCAGTACATTCAGTAAGTCACCCACTGGCTTATTAACGGTGTATGAATGATCAATATTAACTAAGTCATTAACAACAGCTATTGGAAGATCAAAATATAACTTAATTTCGTTATAAAATCTTAATAAAATCTTATTAATATTTATCTATACATAATCCTTGTTATGATACGTGCATTTTTAATGAGATGCTTAAGCAATGCTCTCGCAATTAATATATAATATATTCTTGATGCTCTAGTTTTATATTTTAAAAACAAATATGCTAAAAATATTAATTCAAATAATAAATGCGTTTTAAATCTGGGTTCTTTAGGTACTTTAAGCCATGGCTTTTCCTTCAAAACTCTTGCCCTTAATGTAATTCCTAATTTAATTCCATCGAAAAAGCCACCAATAATAGCCTTAGAGTTTCTTAAGATTGCTGGCGCAAAAGTTATAGGTAATCTTCTTAGTAACTGTAGCATATACGGATAACCATACAACACAGTCGTTACAGCGACATTGCTTACCCACGACCAATATTCATAAATGTACGATGTCCTCGAAGGTTCATATATCGACCCAGACTTGTTTAACTGCGTTACGGCACCAGCGTAATGTCTACCAGCTACGATTGGTACTGCAAGTAGTATAAAACCTGTCCTCCATAGCCTTATACTAAGTTCATAATCATCACCCCACATAAAGAAGTACGGCATAAATAGTCCACCAGCCTTCTCAATCGCACTGACACGATAAATGGAGTACGCACCGTCAAGATACGTCACCATGATAGGTTTTAAACTAGCCAACGTATCAGAAGTAAATCTCGTAAATGCACCAATACCACCTCCCAATTCACCACTATCCGTAATGAACCCACCGTACGTTAAAATATGGGATCTATCCCATGTTAAAATAATCCCTTGCACGCCAGCAATCTTCTCGCTAATTTCCAAAATTCTGGTAAACTTATCAAGAGAATCAGGCTCCGGCGCAAAATCATTATTTATTAAAGCAACGTATTTTGAAGATGGATCCCTAAACCTATACCCTATTATATTTGCAATAGCAAAACCATAATTCTTACTGAGCCTAATAACCTTCACATTAAAATCTTCACTATGCTTTACTTTATTTATAAACTGCTTAATTAGTTCAAAGCTGTTATCTGTAGATCCATTGTCTACAATTATCACCTCAAGAGGTCTATAACTTAATGAGAAAATACTCCTAAGGCTTTCCTCAATAATTCTCCACTTCGCTTCAGAATTATAATTAACCACGATAACCGTAACCTTAGGTTTCTCCATAATGCTCTGCGATATTTAAGGTTTTATAAAATTACCTTATTTCGGCTCTTAATCGCGATAAAATTACTTCATCAATTACTGACTTAAACCTTCTTATTTTAAATGCACTTAATAATGACCTTATAAATGATCCTTCGGTATATAAAGCATGCACATAACTTAAGATCTCCCTTAATGCTATATAAAGCTCTGCAAGACCTAGCGACTTAATAAAATAATCATCATTCTGTCCTAAATATCCTAATAAAAAGGCTCTTGTTAACGGAATAAGACTTTTAGGATTCCAGGGCAAAAACATGAGAGATGAGTAAAGACTTATGTTAAACATCGCTAGATCAAAATATAATGGCCCTCTCTGTGCGTTATGAAGGTCAATGAATACTATTTCCCCATTATGAAGTATTATATGAGTAAAATAAAATTCACCATGCAGGCTAGCGCTCATAAAAATCCTACTATCTATATTATACTTTTTAATAATACTTGAAATATCACTAAAAAATTGCTCATTAACTATCCCTAATTTAACAAGATCTTCAGATAGTTTTGTAATTTCATTTTTCAAATCAAAATCTGTTGCGGCCAAAGAATTAATTTTTAAATTACTTAAGTTCAAATTATGAAATTCCCTTAGTGACTCTCCAATTTTATAGAAAATTTTTATAGTATTCATATCTTTCTGTAATAAAAATCTTAATATATAATTATCAAGATTATGCCCAGAAACGTACTCCATAATTATTGCACCATAATTTTGCCCTTTAATTAAATTAATAACCTTTGGAACCCTAAATAATTTGGTATTAGAAGAAGCTATTTCCAAAAGATTTTGATACTCGTAGAAAATTTCATATAAATTATTACTATATTTTATAATATATTTTCCGATTTTTATGACATCTCTACCAGTTGATGGCCTAATCTGATATCTTATATTATTCATAAAATTAAAAATGATCATAACATAATTAATGTTTATTTAAGGTTTATCTTATTTGCAATATTTATTATTGTTTTTAAATAAATAGGTAATATTCTCTTTACGTCAAATTTCTCAGCAATCTTTCTAGAAGTTACTATTGAGTTATAATAAATATCTCCATATTGAGACCATATTTCATACATAATTCTTATCTTTTCTGCAAGATCTAACGGATTTGCTGGTTGGAAAGCTAAGCCGGTACCGGGGCTTTTAATGGTTATTTCTTTAAGGTACCATGCTATGGGGGGTAATCTACTCATTATAATTGGCGTCCCGCACGCTAAGCTCTCTAATGCAATTAATGAAAAGCTCTCATAAAGACTTGGTATTATTGTAGTATGAGCCATTGAATAAATATTAACTAACTGTTCTCTATTCGCTACTCTTCCCAGAGTGACTACATCGTTACTTAATTGATGGATGACCCTAAGGATACTATGCGGAGGCTCTTTTCCGATTATATTGAATAGCCTAAGTATCACGGGCCTGAAGCCGTATTGGTTGGCGAAGGCTTGTACGAAGGCTTCGCCAGATACCTTGCCGGCTGCGTACGGTGACTTGGGCATTAATGGGTGGTCCTCGGGTATTGGCACCTTAATGGGCTCACCATAGACGGCACTAGATGATGCAAAAATAAATGTACTTACGTTTTTTGAAGCCTTAGCCACGTTATACGTGCCCCTAACATTGACGTCGAAGTATAGGTCAGGTTTCTCCACGGACTCAGCAACATCTATGAGGGCTGCTAGGTGAACCACGGCATCAACACCTCTAACGGCATATTCAACAGTCCCGTAATCCCTAACATCACCCCTAACGAACTCTATGGCGTCCAATACATCGGCGAGGTTCTCAATAGAGCCGGTGGATAGGTTATCGAGAACCCTCACCTGGTGCCCAGCCTTGACGAGAGCCTTAACTAAGTGACTACCAATGAAGCCTGCACCACCCGTTACCAAAACCCTTAAAGTCTCCATTGTACTATTCTTTCTATAATTTTTGCATTTATGCCTGTAGAGAAGTACTTATTATATGCGTCTTTGGCACCTTCTTCAAGCCTTTTAAGCATCTCATCATCTCTCAATAGCTTTAGAGTATCCTCTACTATTTCATCCCAATTAGATATGTAAATATGGATACCATGTTTTAACTCTGGATGTAATTGCACCGCTATTTCAGACGCTATTATTGGTTTACTATAAAAAAGTGCCTCAAGAAGCCTATTAGAGATACTCCTATTAGTAATAGGTATAACTATAAGTTTAGCATTACTATATAATTTAGGTATCATGGAATCACTGAATCCTTTTATTAGATGTAGATTAGATGGCACCCTTATATTTGGGAAAGCCCTTTGCCAATCATCAGGAGAGCTTCCAGCGATTATTACATCAATATTTGCCTTCTTAGCTATTTGATATAGGACTATTGCGTGCGGTTTCGCTTCAAATTTCAGATAGGCCCCTTTCTTGCTTAAGACCGTAAAACCCAACACATAATTTCCACGATCTATAATCTCAAGAACTTCAGAATTTATTTTTGGTTCTTTTTGCTCCATGTCTTCATTCTTTATTATAAATCCATATGGTGGGTATAACTTCATGAGCCTATCCTTGAACATAGGATATATCCTTAAGGCGAAAGAGTATGTTGCGTGATCCGTAGCCATTGAGTATACCGATTTAGCGATGTAAAACATATTAGCAATAATACTTGGCACAAAAAGTGCAATATCCCCATACGCTCCAAACCTCAAATTGCCCCTCAACTTAGCTGCCCTAATGCTCCACAGCCTAAGTATCACTGGCCTAAACAGGGATTTAGCTATAATTATCGGTAGGCGGGGTGTAGCAAATACGGTATCGTATTCCCCAATATCTATAACTCTCTTAATCATTGGCCTACATCTAGTTAACTGTAAAATATTTTTGCATGGAATGTGGTAAAACATTACGTTCCAAACACCATTATCACTACCAACCCTAATCTTTTCAACACTTGCCCTTTGATCTACAACAATTACATCAACTTTACCAAGCATATTGAGTGCAGCTATGAAACCAAGCTCATGCCTTGTAAATACATCACCACCGCCAATATATAGGAATCTCATCTGCAATAAATATTAGAATATTTTTCGAGGGCATATCGTTCAATAACTTCACAATTATAACCAATTTTCCGTAAAAAGGCTATTACATTCTTAAAGTTGATATCCCATACCTCTATAATTAATCGTGGCTTGTAATTTATCAACGTATTCATAGCACCCATAAGAACTTCTAATTCGGCACCCTCTACATCTATTTTAATAAAATCGACCTTATTTAATTTAAGAATACTCACTAACGTATCTAAGGTCATCGATTTAACAAAGATAGTATTGTAGCTTCCTTCAGATACCTTCATACCTGACCCGACACTTGATCTAGATAAATAAAATTGAATAATCGCATTATTATTTGAAACTGCAATATTTAATGGAATAACATTGGTAAGTATATTTTCTTTAATCCCGCTTTTTAACGCCTTAAAGGCTATGGGATTGGGCTCCACAGCTATGACCTTACCATTAGTACCAACTTTTTTCGCCGCAAGAAATGAGTATTTCCCTATGTGCGCTCCTATATCAATAAAAATATCACCTCTTGATAATTGATTTAAAATTATCCTTAACACATTTGGTTCATATTTTGGATCAAAAATTAAGAAAGAACTTAAATCGATTAGCACATATTTAATATCATTATACTTAATTTTTGCCCATCTGACCAAAAGATCTCCAATAATTCTAAAAATAAGTGCAAGTATAGAAGAATAGCGGTATAATTTATAGTATAACGTATTAAATATTTTTGCTATATTTATCTTTAAAGAATCTATAAGATTTAATGGTTTTACGCTCATAATTTGTTTTTAAACATATTAATTACTTTAACCAACACATTTTTAGGTATAAAATAAATTTCCTTAGTTGAGAAACTTATTATCTCTTTTACAAAAGAGCTTACAGGGTATGCTTCAATTCCCAATTCGGTAGGATCTAAAATTCTTTCAAGAAATATTTTATCGACAAAAATAAAATTTGGTTCTTTATTAATTATTGGCTTAATTTTTGCGTACATAAGGTAAATTATTATTGTATTAATTAAGGAAAGCACTATTGTTTCTATTATAGGAAGATTGTACATCTGACGAAATAGAATTATAGAGTTCCGAGGAATTAAGCCGTAGGAGATTGCTCTATCAACGTAATTGTGAATTATCCTATACACATATTTGATACCTCTTGCATATCTTTTTTCACGATCTCCCTTTACATCTTCATTTTGCGATAACGATAATGGTAATGAATATGTTAAATTAGAATACGATCTCAAAAGTCTTGTCAGGAAATCTATATCCTCTGCATAATTTAGATCTCTAAATCCTACCTTTATTGCAATATCTTTAGGAAATATACCGTAAAAACCAGGTTCATTAATTAATAAGACTTTACCTTTGAATTTTTGATAATAAAACTTAAGTATAATGGCTAATAGGTCACTATCGTATAAGCTATCACCATCAAAGAAAATTACATAATTTCCTATAATTGTAATGCTAATTGCCTTCCAAGCCCTCTCGAACATTTTTTACGTATAATCATAAACCTTATTATATATCTATTGTTACGCAGTTCTTTTTGCAATGTTTTTAAAATTTCAAATGTTCCATCGGTCAAATAATTATCTATTATAATTATTTCACTTGCAACTTCTGCTTTGTTTATAGCATTCACTATGGACTCCAGGGTAACTTTTATTATCCTGGAGTTATTATATACGGTTGAAAGAAAACTATATTCTACATCCATACTCTCACTTACCTAGTTATGACTAATTGAGCCTTAAATGAAGCCAACGTTGGGAGATTGAACCTATAAGGAGACACCCTACCAATTTCATGTAAATTAAGACCGGCTATCTTGTTTATTATAGGCTTCATTGAAACCGCGGCGTGAAATCCTACCTCTTTTAATACATTTATAACTTCACTATCGTATAAACCATAGGGATATGCAAACGTCCTGAATTTGCATCCAGATTTACCCATAAACTCATTAACAAAAGCCAGCGAACCCTCCACCTCTTGATAAAGTCTTTCACGTGAAATATTGGTTAATCCTACGTGCCAATAACCATGCCCACCAATCTCAAAACCAAGCTCAACCAATTCCTTGAGTTGCTCTTCATTCATCATTACCTCATCATATAACCCTTGTAATGCATGATCGATCGACTCATCAGCGTTACCTATTAATTCATTTATTAATGTGTTTATTTCATTAACATCTAACTTAGGCAACATATTAAGCAGATATTTTAACATAGTAATTTTATCATTTTCGCTATTTATAGTAAACATTTTATTAAATATACCCAGTTTTATCGTAGTTGGAACCTTAATATTCCTGACTATGAACCCTATTTGCGAAGCCCAGTGGATTATGTGATTCTTTACGAATCCTGCCACGGGATATATACTACCCCTTATGCCGTGCCTTAACATTATTGGTAATGCATTATCGTAAATACCTCTATACGCGTCGTCAAAGGTTAATACGGCGATTCTATGAGACTTATCGGGCTCCTCCTCAATAACTTCTAATGCCTCACAAAGAGGTAGTATTTTGAAACGAAGCTTAATTAAGTACTTTATTTCATCCTCAAATAATTGTTCAGGCATACTTTCATCGTAATATACATCTCTTCCTACCTCGTGATACATAATGACGAGCAATATGGAGTTTTTTACTTTAAGCTTGACAAGTAATTCCAAGAGTTTAAT
>Ga0080003_1001090_pt1 | contig 15278 bp, 14 predicted proteins | sample JossMetagenome_FD_69206 | JGI IMG/M metagenome (GOLD analysis project Ga0080003, IMG submission 69206) | Hot spring microbial communities from Joseph's Coat, Yellowstone National Park, USA - JC2_E (SPADES assembly) (version 2) | ecosystem: Environmental > Aquatic > Thermal springs > Hot (42-90C)... | reverse complement strand
CTTCTCCCCCAGCCGCTGTAAGGGCAAAGATGTTTTTGAACGTTATTTTATACTTTTCCATTATCCTCTTAGATATAGCCCATTTCTTGTACGCTGATCCAAAACAAACACTCCCTGCTTCAACACTTACAGTCCATTTATCAGCAAACTCCTCAGGCGCATACCTCTTTATGAGCTTGTTTATATCATTTATAAGATTGAGTAGCCTCTCATAGGTTTGCTCTGGAGTTAGCCTTAGCTCATTAAGCAGTCTATCAACCTTATTTACAAAGAGCACAGGCTTTGCCTTTTCTTTGAGCGCTTGCCTTACTACAGTCTCTGTCTGAGGCATTACACCCTCTACCGGATCAACAACAAGTACTATGCCATCGACAGCGCGCATTGATCTTGTAACGTGGCCACCAAAATCAACATGGCCCGGAGTGTCGATAAGGTTTATAATATAATCCTTTCCACCGTAGTCAAATGCTAGAGAGATGTTTGCTGACTTTATTGTTATCCTTCTTTCTTTTTCTATCTCATCATAGTTTGTGTAAAGAACCTCACCAGCCACGCTCTTTGAAATTATACCTGCTTTAGCGAGAAGAGTGTCTGTGAGCGTTGTCTTGCCGTGGTGAACATGAGCGACTATAGCAACATTCCTTATCCTCTCTGGCTCGTCCATGATCTTTGCTACTTCCTCAGCAACAAACTCTTTTCTAACCATAGTAACTACCTCGCGCTTCTAGCCATACGCTCAGCATCAACACGCTTCTTTATTGCGTAGCTTTCTGGGTTCTTTGTAGAAGCAAGAATAAGCTCATTTGCTAGCGCCTCCGCAAGCCTTTTTCTGTTCTTGAAGCTGCCTGTTATTGCTGCGAGCGCAATGTTCTTAAGTGCCACATTAAGCCTTCTAAGCGAGCTAACGTCAACAGCAACATTATAGTTTATTCCACCATACCTTACCCTTGTTGTATCCTCTATTGGTGCTGCGTTCTCTATAGCATCGACTAGAACCTGTATAGGATTCTTGCCTGTCTGCTTATTGACTATATCAAATGCTTCTTCAACTATGTGCATTACTTTTATCTTCTTTCCCTGCAGCCTGCCCTCTGTTCTTATTACCTTGCCACCAATCTTTTTGCCTGTTCCACCACGCATAAGCTTATCAATAAGTCTTTCAACAACATTAACATGAGAGAAGTAATAGCTCTTGTTCTTCCTTCTACCAAATGTGTTAGGATATTTCATGGGAGTAAGCACTATATAATCAGCGAGGCTTGCGTCTGAGACCACAACATCAGAAAAAGAGTACTTGCCGAAGAGAAGCTGCTCTGCTGTTTCTATTTTTCTTGACTTCTTCTCCTTTCCTTCCTTACCTTCTTTCTCTTCGCTTCCCTCTTTTGCCTCTTTTTCCTGCTTCTCTTTGCTTTCTTGCGCCTTCTGCTCTTCTTTGCCTGCTTGCCCTGTACTTGCCTCTTTTTTAAGCTGTCTTCTCTTCTTATAATCAGCAACAGCCTCTTCTTTTTCTTCTTTTATAATATTAGCATCTGCCATAAGATTACCTCTTTGGCTTCTCTTTCTTACCCTTTACAATTTGCCTCAAATCAACGCCGTTTATAGCAATAACCTTGTACTTTAATCCAGGTATGCTACCCATTTGGCCTCTTTGAGAACCGCTAAGACCCTGTATTGTAACTTCATCGTGCTCATCTATGAAGTTTATAGCACCATCCTCAGGCACATAAGCCCCAACAACTTTGCCGTTCTTTATGAGCTGCACTCTAACGCATTTTATAAGACCACTGTGTGGCTGCTTCTGCTGAAGCATAAACTTTTGAAGGACAATCCCCTTCGCCATTGGCACGGGACCCATAGGATCATACTTTGCCTTGAGCTTGAAGAACTTTCTCTTCCACCACTTTTTAAGCATTCTATACTTTTTCCTCTTTTTTATTATTTCTTTTGCTGCAAATTCTCCTCTTGGCACATAAACACCTAATAGTTTTCATTGAGTATATTCGAATTGCCCTGGTCTATAATAGCTAGCGCATTAACAGAATAAGGCTTTCCGCATATAGTACCAAGCTCAAGCGAATTTTCATTGAATTTTATAAGCTTGATGCCTGCTATATTGCACATGTGTACTATATCATCGATTATATCCTTTTTGCCTTTTGTTGCAATAACCACTGCCTTAGCCTCTGAATTGCTTATACTCTTAACTACCTCTCTGTAGCCTATCGCTACCTTGCCCGTATCTACTGCGAGCCTTATATCTCCAGCTAGATCAGCCATAAAACCACAAGCACCATTAATAATAGACTGAAAAGATTTAAATAATAACGATAAAATTGATTAGATATTTTTACACAAAGATATTTAATACTTGCTAGTTTATGGCCTAGTTCAATAAATAGGGAATATTTATTTAAATCATTTGCACATTCAGCGGAAGAAGCCTCCTGTCTAATTCAATCACTCATGGTTTCTAACTTGCATCTACCAAATATTTCTGCTTTTTTAATTAAATGCCTTTTAAATATAGATGCGTGCCCAGCGCCGCATACAACCATAACGGAATCGTTTCTCTCCATATAGTTTATTATTGCCTTTATCATGCTACTGTCTCTTAAGGCTTCATGTCTTGCATTTATCTTGTTAATCTTATAGTTTGAATATGGAAAAGGTGCTGTTATGGCTCTGCTCAGTAGCAGATCTTGATTAAGTATTTGACCAGTATACTTTTTGGCCGTTTGATCGATAATTTTATCTATGGTAGCAATAAGGCTTAAGTTTTTGTATTCTTTTTGCTTCATTTTAATGAAGGCACTGTAGACTTGCTCATCATCTATTATATCTCTTAATGTAAACGCTTCTGAGAGTATTTTATAGTCTTCAGGTTCCATCATCCTTGTCTTGTTGTATGTATGGAAGTTTGAATTGTAAATTGCAGAAAACAGTTCAAGGATATAAAGTTTAATACCCTCTTTCAGTTGCATGAAAAACTCAAAACGCTCTTTATTTGAAATATCAATGAAATATATTTTGGATTCGTTTTTAACGGCCAAATCAGTAGCAACATCAAATTCATTCCAAAACTTCTTGTCTGTATGTTTTACAACCTTCTTAAGTGCTTCGACATCAAGGTCTTTAGGCTGCTCTAGCAAGACTACTTTTGGCTTTAGCAGTTTAAAGGCATTGCTTATTAAGCTGCGTATGCGCTTATCGTCTGCCTTGTGGTTTCCACCTATTACTGCAAGCTCTTTTCCTCCGCATTTAAGCATGTAACCATTTGCATACGGACTTGTTGGATTAAGAAAATCTTGCTTTTTTGCTTTCATTATATAGTTATATAAATCCATCGTAAGCTTGTCCACTTTCATAAAAACATCTTGATGATTTTAGACAACACCTAGTTTCTTATGATTGTTTGGTTACAGCCAGCAACTTGGCCGAACTGGCCACTTATTATAAGCTTTAGATAGCCTAGCACGGGCACCCTTGCAATAACGTAGCCAACAACACTGCTCTCGTTTGGTATATAGTTTGCAAACTCTATATCTAAGCCAGGGTTATTATCACCCATTGTAAGAAAATAATAGTTGCCGCTTACATTCAATATCGCATAAAGCCTGTGTATAATATCGCCAGAGAAATAATCGCGTGGTGTAGTTTTATATACTATTATAGGATTGCTAAAGTTTTGAGCTATTGTTATATTATTTATTGTTATGCTTGAGGTATATACTATATTATACTGCCTGCCGCCCACAATTACATTGCCTACCGCATAATTATATTTTATCAAATTATTATCCTGAGAGCTAACAAAGCACCTGTATATCTCGCCACTTCTTCTAAGATAAATGTAGTTGTAGATGCAGTATGTATTGTATAAGCCTATGTTGTAGCTAGAACCTATTGGTATTATTGAGCTTATCTTTGATTTGTTTGAATCAAAATAGGCATAGTAAGCGAGAAACTCTCTATCCATATTGTTTTCCATGTTGGCAAAGGCAGGCTCACTTATGTTTATTATAGGCACATTATGGGCCTTTGCGAATAGCACAGGATTGCCTATCCCATGCAACACAACCAGATCACCTCTTTGCAATGCTGGAAGCATGCTGCAACTAGCGACAGTATCGATGGGTGAGCTTGTATTCAACACAGCAATAAGCACAAGCCACAAAAGAAGCACAGCAAATATAGCTATGCCTATATCTATTATGCTCTTAGCTTTGCCCTCTGTCTCTATACTTATCTTTGCCTCTAAGATTAGTATAACTATTATGAGTAAGAAGATGAAAACGCCTAGCAGAAAAGAGTTGTGCAATGCGTATATTATTATGAGAATAGCGAGCAAGAGGTAAAATGGCCACATGGGCATTTTTTGCCTTCTCTTGCCGCTTTCACTCCTTGCTTCTTTCTTTCTTCTACTGCTTCTTCTCATCTCCAACACTCATATTGTTTACAATGCTTGAAACCTGCAAGCCAAAGATTTTTGATTCACCGTTTACCTTTGCAACGCCTATAGCAGCATCAGCATTAGATATTAAAGTATCGTTGTGGCTAACAACAATGAATTGTGAATCTGCGCTAAGCTGCTTCAGCAATTGCGATAATTTTTTGGAATTTTCCTTGTCAAGCGCAGCGTCTATCTCATCAAATATATAGATAGATGAAGGCTTGTACATATGTATTGCAAACACAAGTGTGAGCATAAGCATAGAGAGCTCGCCGCCAGACATGCTCTCTGCGCGCTTTGTTACGTTGTTCTTCGTTTTTACCTTTATTAGAAGCTCACTGTTGAATGGATCTCTCTCATCGCTGAGAACAAGCTCAGCTTTATCATCAGATATGTAGCTATATAACTTTGAAAAGTTCTTGCTCACAGCATTGAATGTTTCCATGAATATATTATACTTCTTTGTGTCTATCTCTTCTATCATCTTTAGTATAGCTTCTCTTTCGCTCTCAAGCATCTCGACCTTTGACTTTGCCTCTGCAACATCCTTCTCTTTTTCTTTGTATATCTCTGGCGCCTTTAAGTTAACATTTCCTAGCTCCTTTAGCTTCTCGCTTAACACCGATGCCTCTCTTTCCATCTCTTCTATCTTTCCGTTAAGCATTTCTATTTTCTCGTTTGCATAAACGCTTATTTCTGCACGCAAATCGCCGAGTCTTACCTCAAGCTGGCTCCTCCTCATCTTCATCTCCTGAAGCTTTGAATCTATATTGCTTGATTCACCACTAAGCTTGCCCTGCTCGTTGCTGAGCTTTGCTATCTCGCTTTCTATCTTTTCAAGCTTTTCGTATATTCCTTTATTAGCCTCTCCACTGCTCTTTATATTTTCCTCGAGCTCCTTCTTCTCGTTTAATAATGCATTCATTCTTGCATTCTTCTCGCTAATAAGCTGCTCTATCTGCTTGAGCTCATCCTTTTTGCTCAATATCTCTTTGTTAATCTCTTCCAGCCTATTGCTTAGAAGCTCGTTTTCTTTTATGAGCTCTGCTATCTTTATCTTAATAGCCTCTGCCCTGCTCCGCTCTTGCTCTATTTTCTTGCGCTCCTCTCTGCTTAAGGATTTAGCAGCACTCTTAACAAGTGCCATCGACTCTTCATATAGCTTTGCTCTCTCGCCCTTGAGCTCGTTTAGATCTTTCTTAATACTTTCTATGCTACTTATCAAGCTATCTAGCTTTGAATGCATAGCTTCTAAACTTTTGCTAGCTTTTTCAAGCTCAAGCCTCTTCGCATCGAGCTCATTCTTAGCTGCTTCAAGCCTTTTGCTTTCGTTATCAAGTTCGAGCTTCTTGTCATCGAGCTTTATCTTTGTCATGGCCTGAGCCTTCCTAAGCTCATTTATCTTCGAAAGTTGATTATTTATAGAAGTTGATATGCTCTCTTTCTCATTGTTAAGGTTTTCTATCATTTTTTCAATCAGAGTAAGACTGAGCTTTTTCTGCATGCCACCTGTTACTATGCCTGATTGCTCTACCAGATCGCCTTCAAGCGTTACATACCTATGGCCTAGGCCAAAGCTCTTTGCTTTGCTTATATCGTCAATAAGATAGGTATCTGAAAAGATATACATGAAAGCTTTTTCAAACTTCTTTTCAAACTTTACCAATTCTATTACAGGCTTTAGCCCATTGAGCTTTTCTTTGCCACTTATAGTTATATCATTCAATGGTATGAATGTTGCCCTGCCTATCTTGTTCTCGCGTAGATACTTTATAATCTTGTTTGCTGTTTCTATAGAATCGACAACAAAGTACTCAAGCCTGTTGCCAGCTGCAGCTTCAACAGCATATGCGTATTCATTCTCATAAGATAAAAGCTTTGAAGCCTTGCCAAAGAAGCCATCCTTCTCGCTGAATTTTGAAGAGAGGATATTGCTTATGTCGCTTCCCTGCCTGCTCATCGCACGCTGCTCTTTTAGCTCTATTAGCTTAGCATCTATCTCGCCGGCTTTGCTTCTTAACTCGCTAAGCAAAGCCTCTTCTTTTTGCTCTGCATTAGCAAGCTCTTCAAGCTCTTTGTTAAGCTTCTCTATCTCCCTCTTTATCACATCGAGTGAGGAATAATCTATATTTTTTGCAGAAAGCTCAGATTTTAGCGATTCATATTTGCTACTTTCAACATAAAGATCTGCCTGTATCTTTGCAAGCTCGGAACTCTTTTCTTGCAATTCTTTCTCCTTGTTTTCTATCTCTTTTTCTATCTCTGCAATCTTTTCCTCTATGTTTGTATCTTCTTCGCCGCTCGGCATATCCGGAATCTTTATCTTTGCAAGCTCAACCCTCATATTCTCTATACTTTTTGCATTTATAGCCAGCTTATTCTTTATCTCATCCGCCTCTTTGCTCAATGAATTTATAGAATTGCTTGCATTCTGCTTATCCTTTTCCAAAGCCTCAACCTCGACATTTATCTTTACAATCTCGCTGTTTGTTGCCTCAAGCCTTCTGCTTATACTACCAATAGCTTCTGTACTTTCACTTAGCTGTTTAGTCATATCCTGCCTAGCAATGCCGAGCTCTGATATTTTCTCGTTATAGCCCTTTATCTCTTCTTCTATCTTCTTCTTCTGCGAATCGAGCGAAAGTATATTCTTGTCAAGCTCTTCGATCTCATCCTTTACAATTTTCTCCTTTCCAACAAGTACGCTATAGTTTAACGCTTTTATCCTATCATTCATACTTATATATTTCTCAGCAGCCTCTTTCTCTTTCGCAAGCTCCTCAAGGAAGCCTGTTCTTTCATTAAGCATTATCTTTGCTTCACCTATCTTCATATTTACCTGATCCAACTCCTTAAGAGCTTCCTTCTTCTTGTCCTCGAATTCCTTTATGCCAGAAGTAATCTCTATAAGCTCACGCCTCTCCTTTGGTGAAAGCTCAAGCAATTTTGTTATTTCACCTTGGGTTATTGTATTCGTTTCATTTGCATCCATCTTGTAGCTTCTCAGAACCTCTAGTACTTCCTGCCTTGTCATGTGCTTGCCGTTTAACTTAAATGCACTTTTGCCATCTGCACTTGCTATTCTGATAATCTCCATGCTTGTATCTCCATCGAACTGCAGCTTCACATAAGCCTTTGGCGTGCTTCCTTTCTTAGCCCTGTATGAATCGTTTATTAGATTCTCTATTTTGTCTACTCTAAGCCTATGCAAAGCGTTTTCTCCTAAGCCAAATAGGAGTGCATCGCATATGTTGCTTTTGCCGCTTCCATTAGGGCCCACTATGCAAGTAAAGCCTTTGCTAAAAAGAAGGTCTGCACTCTTAATGGATTTGAATCCCCTAATGCTCATACCTTTCAAATAAAGCATCGCTACACCGGCCGCGATAAATTATTGAGAATAAAACCTTTTATAGCTTGCCTTCCTTTGACTTGCTAAGGAGATGCAAGGATATTATAGATTCTATGCTATTTGGTGTTGCTATGCCTATAAGCCTATTGTTCTTAACAACAGCGACAACGCTCGAGCCCCTGCTTTGCATAATTGAAAGAGCATCTGCTAGATGCATGCTTGCATTCATGCTGAGTATTGGCGTAGAGGCGTCTTTTACATATATAGCATTTCTCGCACGCCCACGTCTGTAAAGCTCAACAATTGCATATACTTTTCCGAGGCGTGTTATAACAATATGCTCTTTCTTCTCAAGAAGCTCTCTATACAATTCTTGCATACTCATCTCTGGCTTTACTAGCAAGAAGTGCTTTGAAGCAGCATCGCCGAGATGCAGACCACTCGTGTTCTTTTTAATTTCTGCACTTTCAGCTTCAGCTTGTGCTCCACTATAAAGGAACATCACTATAATAATATTCCAGAGCGCTATAAATTCCCTATATGATAGAGAAGAGCTGCCAGCAACTAGAAATATAAAGGTTGCAATTAGTATTATACCCATTAGATACTTGCTCACCTTAACCGTAAGCATTGTAGCATCATAATAGCTTCTCTTCCTTTGTAGAAAGCTTCTAAATACGCGACCGCCGTCCATAGGAAATGCTGGCAAAAGATTAAACAAGCCAAGCAGTATATTCATCAAAAACATTATCTGCATTGTTTGTAGCAATATTCCGGGTGGCAGCAATGTTGTTATAATGCCAAATAAGCCGCCTAGAAAGAGGCTCATTATAGGGCCAGCTATTGCTACATTAAACTCAACTCTCGGGTTTATCTTAACATCGTCTATTACAGACATGCCACCTATAGGAAGCAATATTATCTTACTAACTTTTATGCCATTGCGTATAGAAGTTATAGAGTGCGCAAGCTCGTGCAAAAGCACGCATATGAAGAGGAGAACCATAAGAATGAAGACATATAGGCTTATTAGCAGGGTGAATATAAGCAAGAGTATGAACGTCCAGTGAAGCTCAACCTCTATGCCAAAGACCTTGCCTATCGTTGGAGAAGAATTCATCAGCTCACTTATTATTTAACTACAAAAAACAATTTATATTCTCACATTTAATTTCTTAATGGTTCCTATGAAGGTTAGTGTAGTTATTCCTGCATTAAATGAAGAAAAGTACATTGGCTACGCTTTCGAAGGTCTGAGCAAGCAGAGCTTCAAGGACTTTGAGGTCATAGTAGCAGATGGCGGAAGCACCGACAAAACAAGAGAGATAGCCAGAAAATATGGTGCAAAAGTGGTTATAGAAAGAAGAAAGGGCATTGCACGTGGCAGAAATGCTGGTGCAAAGGTGGCAAAAGGAGAAATATTAATATTTTTAGATGCTGATACAAAGCCCTCGCCAAGGCTTATAGAATCATATGTAAAAGGCTTAAAAGGGGATGTTATTGCTGCAACTGGCCCAATATTACCTTTGGAGAAAACAAAAAAGAGCATAACGTGGGGCTACAAATTTGTATCAATATTATTTGTTAAGCTCGCAATAAAGATAGGCAGGCCAACAATAGTAGGCTCAAACTTTGCAGTAATAAGAAGCGCTTTTGAAAAAGTAGGTGGATTTAACAACAATCTAATGACATACGAAGACTGGGACCTCTCAAAGAGGCTTAAGAGGTATGGAAGGATTATTTACATAGACGATGCTGTAGTATACACAAGCGCAAGGCGTATTTTTGCATGGGGCATACGTGGTTTCTTCAATTTCCATGTAGGAAACATCATAAGGTATAACCTGTTCAAAAAGCCCAAAGAAGAATATGAACCAATAAGATAAATGGCATGCTGATTTTAAAAACTTTTTCAAATGCAATTTAGGCGTGGCTAATTCTTTCTTTTTCTCGGGTTTTATTTTTCTTTTTCTTTTGCTTGCCCTTTCTCTTTGGCTTCCTCCTTCTCTAGTTTTTCACTCGAGAGTGAAAGCATGTCCATTCCATACTTCACTATTCTTCCTGCAATACTTACAAGAATTAGAAGCACAAATATTGCTATAAGGAGCATAAGGAATCCATTTACACCGAGGCTCTGGAGAAGGCTTGCCAATGCACCTACTGCTGCACCTACCGTGTTTGAGTTATAACTAGATAGGCTGGAACTTATAGATCCGGAGATAACATTTGAATAAAGCAAATAAGCTATATAGAAAACAAAGAGAAGCAGCAGCACGCCAAGCAGCACAAGCCCGTAGCCAATGTATCTAGCACCAGTTTTAGCACTCATAAAATCAGTATAAATACAATGCTAATGTTTAAATTATTTTTCAGATATGGACATTGTAGAAGTATAAGCTAGTCCTTCTCCGCTTGCTTAATATTTTATCCCCTTGTGCTGAATGCTGCTTTGGGCTTTACTACTTCTAAGGGGTCCCATTCTATATATGCAAAATACTCAGGCTGCACATCTCGATAAGAGATACCTTCTGAACCATATCTATTTACTAAAAAGTAACTTTCTCCTGTAAGATATTCCAGAATCTCTTCAAGTTGGGGCGCTATAACTGGTACTTTTTCATGCATAAGTGCTTTGAGCATAGCCAAGTACGTTTTATAATACACCGGACTTCCAGCAGAAATAACAAAGTATTTTTCACCGCTTGAATACTCTGCAAGCATAGGCGGAACTAGAGATATGCCAACAAGCCCGAAACCTGCCACTATCTCAAACGGATGCGAGCCTGCGGGTATATTGCTAAGCCATTTGTTGAATTGCTCGGCGCTGTTTGGATCTTTTATATTAAGCATTCCGCCGTGCCTGAAATCAGCTAAATACTCGTAAGCCTCTTTTGGCGTCATTTCTTTTACTTCTTCAAACACCGCTTCATAAGCTATGTAGACTACGCGAAGGTAATCATTCAGAGATATGCTGGCGCCTGCCATAGGCAGTTCGTCGATATGCTTAATGTGCTCCTCGTATTCGCTGAGAATCATTTCTGCTTCCTCCTCTTTAATTAGCCACTCTTTTCCCAATACATACTTACCTTTTATCTTTCCAGCCCTGAACTCATATGGTACTAAGTCCTCAAGCGATTTTATATCTACTAAGTTTGGCAAAAATTCAGCAGCGCCTGATATCACTTTATCATAAACACTAGAGTATTCACTATTACCTTCGGTTACACGCAAAGGCCTAGGTGATTCGGTGGAGGGGAAGTATATGTAGTAGCTAGAGTTATATTCCATAATGCTCATAGGTATTACAGCATTTTTTCCATGATACTTTAGCGGAACATAAAAGTAGTTCCATCTCCTGTCTCGTTGATTTACTTGCGTAGGGACTGCCATTTCAGTAAGCTCTTTTACCCTTATGTACAACTGCGTACTTTCAATAGTAATCGGTTCGGCTGAGTCGCTTAGAGATTCGCTTTTCAGCAAATGCACAAGCTCTTCATAAGTAAGCACGTTATTGTCTTTCTTTTCTTTTACTCCATTCACTTTATTCGCCAGTTCATTTATCTATATGCATTGCTTTTATTTTTATATTGGTGGCGTGTGAATTTTTAAAACCCCGTTTCGAATATAAATTAAATCTATACTGCATAGGTTGCTTTCTTTCGGTGTAAGCTCATACAGAAATAGAGGTGAAGTATGATAGCAACTAGTAAGAATAAAAAGCTGAAATCCTTGCATATGCAATGGAAGTTTCCATTAGGCAAGAGTAGATACGGAAATGCATATATCTTATTGCATTGGCGATAAAATAGGTTTATGTATTATACAATTAGAAAATTGAAAAAAGTATCTACATACACAAATATAAATTTAAACATCTTAACAGAACAAAAAAAGAAAAATTATTTAAACCTTAGGATGTAAAATCTAAGTATATGGGTGTAAAAGCGTGAACGTTTTCAACAAAAAGGGTAATAAATTAAATGAAGAAGAGGTTAAAGAGGCGATAAGAATTCTGAAAGAAGAAGAAAAGAATGGAGAAAAGACACTTGCGAGAATTTATTCTGATCTGTTCAAAGACGCAAAAGCAAAAATAGAACAAAGAAAGTTAATTAGCAATGAAAATATTATCAAAGAATTGTATTATAGATTTGGTAATCTAGGCAACGTTGAGAAAGAGCTTGATATAGATATACCAAGTACCATGCTTAAACATTACGATGATCCTACAAAATATAGATACGTACCTAAAAATCTGTTTCTAATAGTTCTCAATCAGGCTTTCGAGAGTTGGTCTGAAAAAAGAAAAATCGAAACGGTGAATCTAGAAAAAAATGATAGTATATTAAAAATTAATGCAGATTATGATATATATGTAGACGCTCTAGTCAGAATGCTGTTTACGGCATCATATGAAATCAAAAGAATTAGATTTATGACTAATCCAGAAGAATTCATAAATGAAGAACTTTATAATATACCGATAGAAAGAAGTATAAAAGATAGTGCTGATATAATAAGCAGAAATGTTTATGAAGGGCTTAGGGAAATGGATCCTTCAAAAGGGCTTCCTCCGACCGATATTATTAAGAATATTTTGCCAACTTTTCCTCAGGACCTTATTGAATTAATTTTAAAGCTCAAATGGAGTAATTACAAGCTAAGTGTAATAGCTTTAGCAAGCTTTTATAATGCAATAATTGATAAGGTAAGCACGTTTGGTAATAGCGATAAAGTTTCGGAAATTAGCAAGGAGATAGAAAGGATACGTGATAAGAACGAAGTAACGAAGGATGATATAAATATATCAAAAAGATTTTTAGATGATCTGTTAGGAATGCTAAAACAACAGCAGCTAAAACAAGCTAAAAGGGAAGGAAAGGAACGTGAACGTGCGACTCTTCAAATGTAGTTTAAAGCTCAATGCGGCTTGAAGTCTCTTTTTTATATTTTTCTTTTTATAATTTAATTTACTAAGTGGTTTAGATGGAAGAATATACCAAGTTTGAAAAAGCAAGAATAATAGGGGCTAGGGCTCTTCAGCTTGCATTCGGTGCTCCTCCTTTGATAAAGGTTCCAAAAGGAGTATATGATCCTCTTGAGCTTGCAGAACTGGAGTTCAATGAGGGAGTAATTCCGATTGTTGTAATTAGAGAAAGGCAGTAGTTGGTGGATATATGGATTATGATATTATAGTTGCTGGCGGGGGTGTAGCGGGTGCTATCGCCGCTGCATCAGCTGCAAAGAATGGAGCAAAAACACTTTTGATAGATAGAAACAGCGAACCAGAAGTAGGCAAGAAAACCAATTGGGGCTGGGTTTGCGGCGATGCTGTTGCTGAAGATCACATAAAATTTATGGAGAGCGAACTAGGTGAAAAGTTCGGAAAACCAGAGCTTAACCTGAAGGTTAATGGGGTATATGTTATAAGCCCGAACATGAAAAAGAAGGTTATGTTTGAAGGTGCAGGCTATAGCTTGAATAGGCCAGAATTTGCAAGGAAGCTTTTAAGCATAGCAAAGAAGAAAGGCATTGATTACATGCCAAATAGCGAGGTAGAGGGACCAATACTAGAAGGCGATCGAGTAGTTGGAGTATATGGAAAGGATGAAAGTGGCAAAGCTTTTGAACTTAGGGCAAAGGTTGTTATAGACGCACTTGGCATGGCAAGCACGCTGAGAAGAAAGTTGCCGAAGAATGATTTTATAGAAAGAGAAGTAGACATTCATGATATAGAGTCTACAGGCAGATATATAATGGAATTTGAGCAGATAGAGGAAAATAATTATTATTATGATCCAAAGAATGCAATTATACACCTCAACCAGATCATGGCTCCAGGCGGCTATGGCTGGGTTTTCCCGAAAGAGGGCAACATAGTTAATATAGGTATAGGTGTTGAAAAAGAGAGTATAGAGCTAAGAAACAAAAAGCTCGACAAAAAAGACACTCTCCACAGCTTAATAGACCAATATGTTGAATGGAATAAAGCAATTAAGAAGAAAGGGCTTGTGAATACCGATAATAATGGCAAAGGCTACTGGTCTGTATCTGTGAGAAGACAGCAGGACAGCCTTGTATATAATGGTTATATGGGCGCTGGAGACAGCATGTCAATGCCAAATCCTATAAGCGCTGGCGGTATAGGCCCTGCGATTACAGCTGGCCTGCTTGCAGGAAAGGTAGCAGCAAAAGCGGCAGCAAACAACGATACAAGCATTAATGGCTTGTGGGAATATAATCTGCTTTTCAATGAGAAATACGGCAAGAAAACAGCAGCACTTGAGGCATTTAGGGTTTATCTGCAATCACTCAACAATGAGCTCATTGATTATGGCATGGAGCACTTCTTAACTGATGAAGAAGCTGTACAAATGAGCTATGGCTTAACACCTGAGATTTCTTTCTCAAGTGCACTCAAAAAAGCGATAAGCGGCTTAGCAAATATTAATGCTTTTAAGAATCTTGTCTTTGTTGTAGGAAAGATGAAAAAATTAAATGAGCTATACAATAATTATCCGAAGAGCCCAAGAGAGTTCATGGAATGGAAAGAGAAAGTGCATAAGGAGATTTCTGAAGTTAAATCTAGATTCAAGCCAAATCCTGTCTAATTTTAGGCTTTGCCAGCAAGCTCACCAAGCAGACCAAGAAGCTCGCCGTCTAGGCTAAAGACCTTTGCTGTATTTATATTAAATGAGCCTGCTCTGAATATACCAATATCGGTATCCCAGTTTCTTATATTGCTACCTGTTATAATTGGATTGAAAGCTGGCATAAGTATGAGCTTATGCTTTTTTCTTGACTCTGCTATAATCCATACCTTTTCCATGCTGCCACCTATCGGGCCATAAGCCGCATGCCCGTGCGCCATAATAAGATACCTCTTCTTTAGGGCATCTTTGCTTGGATAGCTATTTCCATGAAGAAGCGCTGCTTCTTTAAGTAAAAGCTCTTTCTCAACATTATAATCAAGGTGAAGCAATTTAAGAACTTCTTTTATATGCGCATCGTGGTTACCCTTTAATATTATAATTTCAATGCCCTTAAGCTCATCGAAAAAATCCTTTAGCTTAGAATAACCGATGCGTGTTGGGTATGTTATACTATCTTTTACATCTCCCAGTATTATGATACGCTTTGCTTTGCTCTCATCAAAGATCTTTCTTGCTTCTGCGCCCATGCGTCTTGATAAATCTTCTATATTTATTCCTCTCTCTGCGAGCTTCTCCTCTAAGCCTATGTGCAGATCACCGATTAATAAATTATCCTCTACAATAAGAGCCGGCTTGCCAACAATAAATTTTATCATGTAAATCTAGCAAGATAAATTTTTATCCCATTTTTGCCTATTGTACACTTGCAGGGGGAGAGATTTGAACTCTCGAATCCACTAAAGGAAACGGGCCCTAAACCCGTCGCGTTTGACCAGGCTCCGCCACCCCTGCTCAGCACAAAAAAGAAAACAAAATCCTTATATATCCT
>Ga0080003_1001089_pt1 | contig 15282 bp, 15 predicted proteins | sample JossMetagenome_FD_69206 | JGI IMG/M metagenome (GOLD analysis project Ga0080003, IMG submission 69206) | Hot spring microbial communities from Joseph's Coat, Yellowstone National Park, USA - JC2_E (SPADES assembly) (version 2) | ecosystem: Environmental > Aquatic > Thermal springs > Hot (42-90C)... | reverse complement strand
GCACAAGCGCAAGACAAAGCGATGAGATAAGTATAGGCACAATGGTGACAAGGAAGAGAAGCGAAAATGGAACATGAAAGAAGATGCCAAAAGAAAGGTAGGTTACGGCAACAAGACCACCACCAATGTCAAGTGCATTAAGGAAGCCGAAGACCTTGCCCTTGTCGAGCTTTTTGGTTATGTCGCCGAGCATAGCACGCCTTGCAGGCGTACGGAAGTTTCTGAACCACCAGCCCGTAGAGAAAATTGCGCCTGCAGCGAGAGCGCTGCCTGCAAAGCCAGTAAATGATAGTATGGTAATGAGAAGGTTGCCAAAGAGTGCAACCGCTTTCTTGCCCAGCCTATCGGCAAGTTTGCCACCAATATATGCAAAGAGCGAGCCAATGCCGTAGGCAAATGCCATGACTATGCCTAGGTAGTAGGCGGGTGCGTGAAGGTAAAGGACAAGGAACAGCGGAAACCCTGCAATGAGTGCCTGGTAGCCTGCATCTGCAAAGAACGCAGAGAGCGAAATCAGCAGCACATCATGCGTAAGCCATTTCATGATACCAACACAGATAAGGATAGCACAAAATATTGTTTTAAATTACCTTTTTGTATATTTTGTATATAACTTTTTAACCCCTTTGCTCACCTTTTTAATATATAATGCATGTGCATATCCATTCTTATTCTATAGAGGGACAAAATGCATAAATCTTTCCCCTCATGGAAAGCTGACATGACCTTGTCATCTATTATGCCGGATTTGATGGCATGTTCCTAGTTTCAGTGTTTCTAAACATCTACAATTTTGTTTTGTTATGTATCTTACTTTATTTCACTCCAAAGTTTAAAAATTAGCTTTGCAATGACTTGCTATATGCATCCGTCCGATACAAGGAAGTATACAAACGATCATTAAAAACATGGGCAAGCCCAAAGCAATACAAATTCCAAAAGAGTCTGCAAGAGTAACTTCAATAAAGATAGAATTGAGCAGAACAGCGGATTTAGCTGGCTTTGCTTTATTTCAATTAGCAATTACGCAAGGAAAGGCACAAAGTTTACTTTCTTAAAAGTTTAGGAGCAGTATCTTTTTTATTGGTATATTCTCATATTTTGTTACTGATTCATATGAACGCAAGAAAGATAAAAATACTAGCTTTTGCTGGTAGCCTGAGAAAGGAATCATACAATAAGGCATTGATAGAAACAGCAAAGGAGCTTGCACCAGAAAACGTAGAGATAGAAATATTCGATCTGGCAAAAATACCATTATATAACCAAGACATTGAGCAAAGCATGCCTGAGCCTGTAAAGGAGTTCAAGAGAAAGATAAAAGAAGCTGATGCAATACTAATAGCAACACCAGAGTATAATAGGTCTGTTCCTGGCGTTCTAAAGAACGCAATAGACTGGGCTTCAAGGCCTTATGGCGACAACTCATTTGACGACAAGCCTGTAGCAGTGCTTGGTGCCACTGGCGGCAGCTTAGTTGGCACATCCGCAGCGCAACTTCATTTGCATCAAATTTTCGCGTTTCTTAATATGCATCCTTTAGAGAGACCAGTTTTATACATATCAAACGCAAATGAAAAGATAAAGAATGGTAGAGTAGTAGATGAAGAGACAAGGAAGCTTATCAAAGAGCTTTTGGAAGCTCTTGTAAAATGGACTTTGCGCCTAAGAGGCAATAAGGAAAGTAGTTGAAGCGTAAAGGCAAAATTTAGAAGAAATGGCGCACACAGCCTTTATAATACTCTTTGATTAGTTTTAATTATCAAATGATAATTATAAAATACAACAAAATATAAGGAACATCATTACAATTGCAGATAGGCCTGGCTAGGTTAAGAAATGAGCTTCTCTGCTGTAAAAATTCAAACATGCAACAAGAAGGCTACCTGTCTAATACATGAGGTCCTTCAGAGATAGGTTATAAATATGAATCTGAACAGTAGTTCCATCTATTTTGCGTTCGCACCAGAAATCCCTATATATTTCTGCTTAACTTTGTTATTCCTAAATTTATTTAAATTTTTCTTGAAATAGAACGAGGCTGTTGAATAATCCGCTATTTCTCTGCAAAATCTTAATAGAATTACTTTCCAATACAAGGAAGCTGATCAGTTAGCTTTTAGAGGCACTTGTAGGGTAGGTCATAAGGCTTAACGGCACAAAGTAATTACTTTCGTGCAAATTTGCACTTAAACATACCTTTTGGCAAAGTCAGTGATGTATGGTATGGCAACGTCTTCATTAACAGAGGCTTTGTAGCCAATATACAGGCCGTAAAGCCAGATTAATATATTCACAATGCCGAGATATGGAATAAAACCAATTACGATCATTATTGCCCCAAGAACAGTGGCCTGTATAGAATGTTGCCTCTTCCTTTTATCGCCTTTGCTGATAACATAGAAAATTATTCCTGTAATGAAGGTAAGGAAGTATATTGCTATGTAGGTAAAATCATTCTCCTGCTTTTGTTTCTGCTTTTTAGACATAGAATTATTATTAATAAGAAGAGAGGGTTTATGAAAATAGGTGATGGGCAGAGAATGAATTAGATAAGTTTATAAAGATAGGAAGATTAATTTTAGTGAAATAAAGTAAGCACATTATAAACGGTGTTAAATTGAAATTAGATTTTGATCAAAGAAAGAATGTGTCTGCTTTTGCTTATCTTACTGCTAAGATAAATAGCAAACAAAAATATTTTTATACCTCTTCAATATGTTTAGTGATAAAATGAGCTTTAAAATAGCTTTGAGTAATATAATTGACAAGACCAATAAAGAAGGGATAATTGAGGGATTATCTTATTCTAAGTCGCTTGTTGCTGAGAAACTATATGAGATATATGTGCTTGGAGTAAAGAATAACTTTGCACTGATAAAGAATCGCGGAAAATTAAGCTTGAAAGATATTAGTTTCCCGTTCGACAAAAAAAATAAAAGAGATGTTAAAAGTTTGTTATTTTTTACAAAGCGTTATGGTGTGCAGTTTAGAAACAAGAAGGGGTATTGGAGTTACAATTCAAAAAAGAACATAATAGTAACCCCCCAAGGCATAAAATTTTATTTAGACCATTTTTATCCTCTTATTTTCGCAGAAACTTTCTTATATGATATTCATTTTTCGGATTTCAATTTGGATAATAAGATAGTAATTCAGGCAGGTGGATTTGTTGGCGATACGGCCCTCTATTATGCGTATAGGGGCGCAAAAGTATATTCCTTTGAGCCAGAAATAAATTCTTATCGGCTTGCATTAGAGAATATAAAGCTTAATCCAGACTTATCTAAGAATATTGTAATGAAAAACTACGCGATAGGTAAGGATGAAAATATAGAATTTCCAGTAGATTATAATGTCACTGGCGGTGCGTCTGCCTATTCCGTAACTAAAAACAAAACAATTAATACTAGAAGTGTAAGCATTTCAACTATACTGAAAGAATTCTCTATAAAAAACCCGTTTTTGTTAGATTTAGATATTAAAGGAAAAGAATTCGAAGTTATAAGAGATAGTTCAATCTCAAAGTTCGAAATGGTAAGGATAGAATATTCGTCAGTTATCGATGGTAAAAAAATAGGTTCGCGCAAAGACATAATTGAAGCCCTTAAAAAATATGGTTTTAATAAAATTAGAATCTATAAACATAACGATGGCGCTTATGATTTACATGAACACGGCACCATAGAAGCACGTAAAAATTGACTTTTAGCTTCTTTACTCTGAGCGCATTGAAAACGAATAGTTTTGGAAAGCTTATTAGTGTAGATATTAAAAACGGTGTAGGTGGCATTGTACCCAAAAGTCTAAAAAGTAATGGGGCCTAAAGGTACTTGAAGGGAATCTTCGAAATTCGTTTAAAAATTTGGTTTCAAGTATTCCGAAAATTGATATATTTTTACACGATAGTGATCATTCATATAGCTAGCAATTGTTCAAATATAAAATAGTATTTAATAAAATTGATAAAAATGTCTATTGGTCTCGGATGATATAGATTACAGTTGTGCTTTTATAGACTTTTACAAAAGATTAAATGGTTATAAAATGTTAAATTTTGTTAATGATGGCAAAGTTCTAGGAATTATTAAAAGAAAGATCACACAGAAAGAGTAAATTATGGCGTTCTTTGATAATAACTAAATACAGGCTAGTAGAATTTTGCTAAAAATAAAGTTAAGCAGAGATTTTAGATACAATTCAGCCCATTAACATTTTTTCTAGTTTGGGTATTATTTTTTTATCAGAATATTTACTAAATATGTAATTTATTATTTGCCTTTTGCAACTTTCTGATAAATCACCATTTTCCCATAATTTATAATAATATAATATTGCTTCTACAAAATCGTCTATTTTAAAAGGCTCTATTAACGTGCCCTGAAAATCGTTTTTTATTATATCGTGCGGGCCTTTTATATCGAATGCTATTAATGGTAAGCCATGTGCTTGAGCTTCTAAAGTTACAGCTGGAAGGGCTTCTATTCTTGAAGTCATGATAAATAAACTTGCATTGAAATACTCATTTTCAACTTGATCATTAGATGCGAAACCCAAATACTTTACATTACTTGGATATTTGTTACTTAGTTCCTCTACTAACTTTTGTCCGTCCTCCCCAGAACCGAAAATGTGAAATTTGATATTTTTATTTGTTTTTATGACCTCCTGTATTACTTTTATCAGAATATCTATACCTTTATGATAGACAGATAATCTACCGCCAAACAAAACTATAAACTCTTTTTTGTTTTGCTTAACCCTAATATGATTAATATCGTAATATAAAAAATTTGGAATATAGTAAATTTTTCCTTTATAACCTAGTGCCTTCAAGCGTCTTAGGTCAAAAGTATTAATCACATGCATGTTTGGTATCTTAAACAAAATCGCTTTTTGAATAGGTCTATACAAATCTAGAAGTATCCTTCTAGTAAGATTATTTTTTTGTGGCTGATTTCTTAAGAATCCAGGATTGTGTATGCCAAAAATTATTTTCGTTCTTGCTCTTTTCATTTTTAAGTACATCAATATCATAAAAATTGTAGGAGCACTCGAATCTGTAATATATATAGAATCAAATGCACCTAAATTTCTTAAAATCATTAATCCACTAAAACTAAAAGGGATTTTTTCTTTTGATATAGGTATTGTGAATAATCTTAAAAATTTAAGTTTAGCTTTCAATAAGGCTTTAATTTCAGATTTACTTAAGTTAGCGTTTCTGTCATCTTCGTATGAAAAGACAGTTATATCAAAATCCTTTAGCCTTTTACATAATTCAATGATGTATTTTTGAACGCCACCAAAAGTCCTAAAATTATCTTCGGTAAAAATAGCAAGTTTTGATCGTTTCATTTTAGCACCTTTTTATGGTAAAAAGGACAAATAAGTTAAAGAACAGCGAATCCATACCTACATCTTGCCTGAGCAACTTTTTTACTATCTTTGTGATTGCCTCAAATTTACATAGAACTCGTATATATATATATATATATTTTTACGCCTTTCCCAAGGCCAGAATCAAAATTTTGTCCAAGCGTCAAGTAAGCTATTTGCGTCTTAACCACCAATTGTTGTTTTTTTTATATATATTAGCGTGTTGAATTTTTTAAAACCTTCGTTTCGATATAAATTTAATCCCTACAGCAGGATTGCTTTCTCTCTTTCGACGGTAAAACCCCTGCAGTAAGTAGGGAAAAGGTCACAATATGATAGCGACCAGTAAAAATAAAATAGTAGAGGTCATTGCGTATGCAAGGGAAGTTTCAATTAGGCACGGGCATACAAGGAAGTATGCCAAACACTTGGTTGCACTGGCGATAAAGCAGATGATGCATCTTACAGATAGAAAACTCGCAGAATTTTTCTCAAAAAGTGAAATTAGAAGAATACTGAATTACAAACAGCACTTTAATTTTACAATCTTTTCAAAGTTAAGGAAAGAGCATACGCAGATAATGAAGATATAATTTCAACACCCCACTATATATTTATATGATTGGTTAATTTATATTTAACGTGAGGGCCTATAAAGTTAAGTAACAAGAAGGTATACTCACATAGGTTTATAAAGTAAGAAAATGAATTTTAATAAAAATAAAGCAAAACACAATATAAATGGTGTTAACTTGAAACTAGATTTTGATACAAGAAAAAATATGTCTGCTTTTGCTTATCTTACTGCTAAGATAAATAGCAAAATAGATAAGATAAATGACCTTCTATCGATGAGAAAGATTGCCAAAAACTGGGCGGATGTTGCATTGTTCAGGGCGGGGTTGAAGAAAACTTTAACTATAAAATTTAGAGATGGAAAAAGTGCTTATTTTAAAAACATGAAAGATTATTTTGATTTTTGGAAGTCTGGTGAGTGTTTACCTGAATTATTAAAAGTTATAGATAGGCAGTATAAATGGCTTGATGTTGAAGGTAAAGATGTTGTTGATATTGGTGCAAACATTGGAGATAGCGCAATATATTTTGCACTTAAAGGTGCGAAGCACGTTTATGCCTTTGAACCATATCCATATTCATACAATATCGCGAAAAAGTGGATCAAACTAAATCACCTCGAAAATAAGATTACTCTGCTCAATGAAGGCTGTGGTGAAAAAGGCTTTGTAAATATAAGAGAGGATTATAAAAATACAGTTGGAACAGATCTTAAAAACTTCAAAGAAGGAAAGAAAATAAGAATTGAAAGTCTTGATGAAATTGTAAAAAGATTCAATCTGAAGCATGCTGCGTTGAAGGTTGATTGTGAAGGTTGTGAATATGATTTGATATTAAATGCGAGCGATGAAGCTTTAAAGGCATTCGATCAAATTATTATCGAATATCACTATGGTTATAGAAATCTTGTAGGTAAATTAAATTCAAATTTTAATGTTAAAGTAAAACTTCCAAAATTTATATATGATAAAGAGGCACAATTTAAAAGTACCTATACTGGTTTGATATTTTGTAGGCTAAAAAATAGTATATGAGGTGATTATATTTCAGTAGATGTCAGTATAGTAATCCCAACATACAATAGAATAGATTATCTAAAATACTCGTTAGAGAGTGCTATAGATAATTGTTTCGCTTTGCCAAAAGGTACTTATGAAATTTTAATAATTGATGGGAGTACCAATAATTTAGTTAGTAACTTTGTCGCTAACTATCTGAGAAAATACAATTTTGTCCGCTATATAAAAAAGAGCGGATGCAATCTTCCTGAAGCTCTTAACATAGGTATCAAAAATATGCGTGGCAGATTTTTCAAGCAGCTAGATGATGATGACATATTAGTTTCTGGTGCTATCAAAAAATACCTAGAATACGCCAATAAGCATAAAAATTATCTTATTTTTTATTCTGACGCTTACATAATTGATGAGCATGATAACATTGTCGGAAACGAAGACGAGGATTCCTACAATAAGCAAAAATTAATAACTACAATATGGTCTCGACCTATCGGATTCCCATCGAGTTATATGATAAATAAAGAAGCATTTAAAATAGTGGGGATGTTTAATCCAAAAAGTTTAGTGGCCGAAGATTGGGAATGGCGGCTTCGTGCAATAATAGTCAAAAAGCTAACGATGTATCATATTCCAATCAGACTCATTAAATACAGAAGATATAACGGCCAAAAATCATATAAGGAAATGTTATCTGCACCGTATGAAATGTATAAAATACGAAAGCAATTTTTATCTACTTATGCACATAATATTGACAAAGACATATTAAAAGATCTTAAAATAAGCAGGGCCTATGTTGCTGCTAGCTTGATAAAAAGGTATATAGAATTTAAATTGAGACTTAAAGAAAATAAATATTACAGAAAGTTTATACGCAGGATAGAGTTATTATTTTCTTAAATACCTTTCTAATTCAATTATAAATTCATTTATGTATTTTTCTTTTGCGTATGATTCTGCCAGTTTTTTAAATTTGAGAGCTAGGTTCTTTTTATCTGCATAATTCATTTTAAAATATTTTATTATTATATTTGAAACTTTTTTGTTATGTAATTTGCAGATCATTGTTTTATCTACTTCATTTACAACTTCTTTTGTTCCAGTCCATTCGGAAACAACTACAGGCAAGCCGCCCAGCATAGCTTCAATTGTGCTTAATGGAAATGTGTCGCCGCGACCCATATGCACATACAACGCTGAATTCTTAATGATTGTACCAAGATCTTCAACATAGCCTAAACAGTGTACCCCTTCATCATTACAATCTACATAATTTGATAAATCTGGTATCTTACCGACAATAAACAGCTCAGCATCTGGAAAATCCTTTTTTACTATTTTGAATGCTTCATATACTATGTCGATCCCCTTATAATAAGCACTAATTGATCCTATTGTTAGTATCTTGTGGGAGCTTAAATCAGGCAATCTTTTATCTTTTAGCAAAGCAGTCACCACCTCTTTTTTGGGTCTTGGATAAACAATAATACTTTTCGCATTTGGCAAAATTTCTCTTAATATTTCATCCTCCATTTTCCCGATAGACACAAACAAATCAACTTCCTTTAAAAGCCACAATGCAAACTTCCTTCTTATCCCTTTTATCTTACCTATCTTAATGTAATACAGCAATGGGCTTGCTAAGATGTTTACTACCTTTGCCTTCTTGCTTAATAAGCCAAGCTTCCTTGCCAATGCTGGTATCATGTATGTGCCTTCGCAGAAGTACACATCGTAGTCCTTTGGCAAAGTAAATACTGCTTTAAGTATGCTTAATCCACCTAGCAGCATGTTGCTACTTTCCGATCTAAGTTTTGGTGCAGGGTAAAAGTCGGCATGCAGTGCCTTTGCCATTTCTGCATGAGCAAAATTTGGATCATAGTAAAGGAACAATGTCTTCATATCCTACCCATTTGGAGAAGAGTTTCGTCTACAGCTTTTTCTACAGCTTCCCTGCTTGAATATTTGTTCTTCCATCCCAATGAAAGCAACTTCTTTATTGAGAGCTCCGCTATCTTCACATCACCCTTCCAGCCACCTCCTTTTTCGTCTTCTGTCTTTACCAATATTTTCTCTACATTGCCCAGGTGCATCTTCTCTATTACTATGTCTGCAATCTCCATGACCGATGTAGTGCCCTCGTTGCCCAGATTATAAATATCAACTATCTTTGTCTTTTCATGGGCAAAGAGCATGGCGCCTATGCAGTCTGAGACATGTATATATGACTTCCTCTGCGTGCCGTCGCCAAGTATCTCAAGCCTTCTGGGATTTTTCTTCAGCTTATTGATGAAATCATATATAATACCATGCGTGGAATTCCTTCCAACCACATTTGCAAATCTAAATATGCTGCTCCTTATACCATAGTAATGAGCATACGCACTTATCATTGCTTCGCCTGCAAGTTTCGAAGCACCATATGAAGAGATTGGAAGCAAGGGCCCGTATTCTTCTGGCGTTGGCAATTGCTTTGCCTCGCCAAACACTGTTGAACTTGAAGAGAATAGCAATTCCTTTACATCGTATTTTCTCATAGCTTCAAGTATATTAAATGTGCCAAGTACATTATTCCTGTAATCAACTTCTGGCTTCTCAAATCCATGCCTGACATCAGAATTCGCGGCAAGATGCACAACCATTTCCTTGCCCTCAAATACCTTAAGATCCTCTGTCTTTGCTATGTCACCTCTTACGAACTCAATCTCCTCATTATCGATAAGGTGTCTTATGAATCTATCTCCTTCTTTTGTTGAAAGATTATCTATTACTGTAACATCATAGCCCTTACTTACGAGCAACTCAATTAGGTTGCTCCCTATAAAGCCCGCACCCCCAGTTACTATAACATTTTTGTTTTTTATTTTCATAAAAACCACATTACCATTATTTTATCCTTATTTTGACATTAATAATCCGAAGCACATCTTTAAAATCATTGGCAAAATAGTCTGCATCTCCTTGGTTGTTACGCACCTTTATGCCAATTATACCAAGTCGTTTTGCAAGCTGCATATCCGTTTCGTCATCTCCGACAACAAAAGAGTGCTTTAAGTCGATATCGAAATCTTCCATAGCTTTATAGACGAGTCCTGGCTCAGGCTTCCTGCACTTGCAACCAGAATCAGGCATGTGAGGGCAGTAATAAAAGGCATCTATTCTGCCGCCATGACTTTCTACTTCTTCCTTTATCTTATTGTTCATCTCATGAAGAGCCTGCTCTGTAAAATAGCCCCTTTCAATGCCAGATTGATTTGTTATTACTATTATGTAGAAATGCTTTGAAAGTTCCTTCAATGGCTCGAAAATGTCGTCGTACAATACAATCTCTTCCTTGCTTTTACAATACGGGCAGTTCTTGTTTAAAGTACCATCCCTGTCAAGGAAGATTGCAGGCTTTACCATTTTATCATTCATTCTGCTTAAATGCATATATTAGGGCATGATTTATGAATAAGTGAAAATCCTCAATTCTGTACATATTGTTGTCAGGTACTACGATTGCCATTTTTGACAATTTGCCAAGCATACCACCGTTTTCATTTATCTCTCCGGAGATGCCAACTGTGAATGCACCTACCTCATTTGCATACTCTATTGCCTTTACCACATTCTTTGAATTGCCACTACCGCTAAATGCTATTACTACATCGTCTTTTTTAAGAAAATTTTTCAACTGCTCCACAAACACAGATTCATAGGAATCGTCATTTGACCATGCTGTTAGTACAGGCATATTGTCATTAAGGCAGTGTGCTATAAATCTCTTTTTGTTTGGTCTGATTGCTGTTTTATTTAAGTCTGCAGCCATATGTGATGCGGTAGCACCGCTACCGCCATTGCCCATTAAGTATATCCTTCCACCCCTTTCCGCAGTTTCCTCAAGAAGAACTGCAAGGTCATTTATCTTCGGTATGAGATCCTTCATGGTGTTTGCCACTGTGATGCTCTTATTAAGATATTCTTCAAGACTTTTTACGAATTTCTTATCCATTAAATCACCTAATCTCCAACAAATATAATCCTGCTCCCAAAAGGCTCAAAATCAAATGCTACGGGCTTAAGTTCTGGCAAAGCTTTGATAATTGATTCATGTTTCTCAGGTGGCGCAAAAAAGAGCAAGAAGCCACCACCTCCTGCACCTATAAGTTTTCCGCCAGTTGCACCTGCATGAATTCCTTTATTGTACCATTGGTCTATTAATTCATCGCTTATCTCTCCGGCAAGTGTCTTCTTAAGTAGCCAATTCTTATGGAGCAACTCCCCAGTATCTTGCCAATTACCAGATGTAAGTTTATTATATAGTTCATATGCAAGGTCACGCATGGAATTGTATGCATCTACATGTGCACCTACATTTGTAGCTTGATTTTTCAGTATATCCGTAGCTGATCGCTGCTTGCCTGTATACATAAGTAGCAGATGATTTTTGAACTTTTCAATGTCTGTGTTACCCATCACAATTGGTTTTAATTCAACACTTTCATCTTTATGGAATTCCATTAGATGGAATCCCCCATAAGCTGCGGCATACTCATCCTGCTTTCCTTCTCCCTCATTAAGCTCATTACGCAAATATAACGCTTCTTCTGCAAGCTGTTTTGGACCAACAAGTTCGCCTTTCCATGCATGTAGTGCATTCAGCAAGCCAACTACGAAACTGCTGCTGGAGCCCAGACCAGTACCCCTGGATGGTATATCTGATATACTTACTATTTCTATTCCCCCATCTATACCAAGATATTTCAATGCCGCTTTAACCGCAGGGTGCCGAATCTCATCAACAGTCTTTACTATCTCTGTCTTTGAGTAGCTTAGCCTTATTGCATCATCAAATTTCTTATTTATTACTATGTAGATGTATTTGTTTATGGCAGCATTTATTACTGCACCAGGGCCATTTAATCTATAGTATGAGGCGAGGTCTGTGCCACCTCCCACAAATGTTATTCTGAGGGGCGTCCTTGTTATTATCATCTTTTTATCCATGAAAAACACCTATTAATTTGGCTTCCACATTCTCCTTGCTTTTTCAAGCCGTTTAATATTATCCGCAGGGTACCACACACTGTATGTTGGATAAGCGTATATTTTAAGGTCTCGTATGTGTGTCTGAAGAAAGTCTTTCTCAAATGAAAACTTTCTTCTACGTGGTAAGTTTTTATAAATCTCAGTTTTAATTATGTATTTACCTATATTTATAAACCTACTTGGGGCTTCCTCTAATTTTGGCTTTTCAACAAAATAATCTATTCTGTTCTTGACAAAATGTACCACACCAGAACTCTCTATAACTGATCTTCTTTTCCTTTCCTTAACAGCAAGTGTTATATCTGCATTATTCTGCGCATGGAATAAGAACATCTTCTTTATATCAAGCCGAAATAGATCATCACCATATGTCATGAAAATATTCTGGTATTTGTCCCGGATCTTTCTTAGCGCAAGCTTTACTGCACCACCAGTGCCTAAAGGCATTTCCTCCTTGATAAATGTTATTCTGGCAGGGGTTTTATACTTTTCTAGATAGTTTATAATCTTATCAGCCTTGTAACCTACAGAGACATATACATTATGTATTCCATTTCTTGAAAGTTCATCTATTATATGCGCTATTATAGGCTTTTTACCAACTTTTACAAGTGGTTTCGGTATAATATTTGTAATAGGCCTTAGTCTTGTGCCAAGCCCACCAGCAAGAACCAATGCAGCATTGATAGGATTTTCCATTTATCTTCCCTAGATGTGCATTATTTTTGTTGCTTTTTTATTCATAAATACTTTAAAACATTTTATTATTGAATTCCAATATATTTAATTGTTACATAGCCACTATACTCTTAAATATAACCTTGCGCATGCTGGAAATAATTGTATAATAATCGCTAAAAATTGAATAACTAAAAACTTATAAAGTCAATAGCATATTTATAAAAATTGTAAATCTTCAGATGTTTTAATTATAACATTTTGGTGGTATTTTGTATAGCATGAATGCGTTTATCAAAGCCTTAAAACACCCAATATTTACTACAAGTACGTTAATAACATATCTAATGATGTATAATAATATAAAGTATATTAAAAATGAATTAAAAACTAAATTTTCAGAAGATGACTTTAAAAAATACGCTATAGGTGCAAGTGCAGGCTTAAAAGAGGTTGCTTTATACTTACTTGTAAGAAAGTATAAGCCAAAAGTAATCTTAGAGACTGGTGTTGCAAATGGTGTTTCAACTTATTTTATATTGAAGGCGCTACACTTAAACGGCTCAGGCAAACTAATAAGCATAGACTATCCTAACTATAATAAAAGTGGGTATATAACATCTGAAGGTAAAATTGACAATGTTTATATCCCAAACGGTTTAACCCCAGGATGGATAGTACCAGATATTTACAGAGATAAGTGGGATTTAAAATTGGGAAAATCTAGTGATATTTTGCCTAAAATAAATGAGGATCTTGATATGTTTATACATGATTCTGAGCATAGCTATTCGAATATGATGTTCGAGCTTAAATGGGCCTTGTCCCATATTAAGAAGGGAGTAATTATTTGTGACGATGCAGATCAAAATAGTGCTTTCAATGACTTCATAAAAGAGAATAAAGATGTCCTTAAGATTATAAGAGCACCTATTGCTGGAGTAGAAGTTTGTAAATAGGTTGATTTATGTTCACTCTTTTGATCTTTTCACGCAACGATACAAAGAATGCAGTTGACTTAGCTAATTCTCTGCACGGCATTGCCGATGAGGTTGTTATTATCGACTCAAGCGACAATGTAGAGCATGAAATCCTTGCCAAAGAAGCTAAGAGAAGAGGTCTTAAAGTTTACTATGCTGTTCCACTGGGCATGACAGAGCCTCTGCGACCATACAGCTTTTCAAAATGCAAAAATGAATGGATTCTTCACTTAGATACTGATGAAAGACTTAATAAAGAGTTTGCAAAATCCATAAATGAGATAATCTCTAATGCAAAGTGCGATGCGTTTGCAATAAAGCGCTACGAAGAGGCAAGCCCTAATGGCCACACTGCATTCTTTACCTGGCAGATAAGACTCTTCAAGAAAAGCAAAGTTTCTTTCAAAGGTATTATCCATGAGCAGCCCACTGTTCATGGCAGGCTATGCACACTAAGTGATGACTATTATATTGAGCACCGCACAGACCTTATGCACCACGCTACCAACAACTACAACAAGATGCTTGTCTTTGAGATGCTTTCCTATGCTGACTATAGCGCGATCGTTCTTGACTACGTACGCAAGTTCTTTGCTCTTGACACGCGCACACTTAAGGCTAAGCTACTGCTCGGCTTCGCCTCGCTTGTGCTTAATGCTTACGAGCTTGTGCTGCTTAAGAAGAAAAACCAGGAGCTTGCTCCTCGCGACTATCTCTTCTTCTACTTCATTAGAACGCTCGCTTATTCTTTTAGGCAGAGGCGGCTTGGAAACCTTGCTGCTATATGGAAAGGACAAAAGGAATATCTTGCTTACCTAGAAGATGAACGCACTAAGCTTGCTAAAGCTTATGGCTTAACCCGCAAAGATCTCTTTGAAATATCAAAAATACTAAACAGGCGGGGCGTTATTAAATACCTTGGGCTTGACAAGCCTGAGAATGTAGATATGCTTAGCAAGAAGTATGATGGCAAGGCTAAGGGCATTGACTTTACAATAAGGCTTATAATTGAAAAATACAAGGCAATGAAGAAATGAAAATAGCATCGCTTGTTTTTCAAAAAATTGCTGCTTATATCATAACTAGATTACTTCTTTAATCTCAAAAAACAAAGCAATTCGTGTATTACAATTATCTACCCTTCTACTCAAAGAGTAGGTTTTAGGGCTTGCACCGCAACTTTTATCGAGGACTTATATAATATAATAAAAGCCATAACTCTAAAGGTAAGCTAATACCCATTCCAAATTTTTGAAAAATATATGTTATAATGCCACATACAAGCTATTAGCCCGCATGTGCTTCTATATAAGACTTGCCCAGAGCGAAATCCTTTTATTTATTCCCATGATAATTATTATTGTGGGAATAATGTCCACGAGAATAATACCTAGGCCTTCTGACCTTAAAAGAGTTGAGGGTGCAGGCCCATGGAAGCTTATATATGGCAGGAGGAAAACCGGAAAAAGTTTTTTAATCAAGAACTTTACCAAATACGACAAATTCTTCTTTGTAAACAGAGACGCTACAGTGCTAGACGAAGATACGTTAGAAACCTATACTTGGAGCAGCTTCTTTAGCATGTTTAAGGAGCTGCTTGGCAGCAAAAAAATTGGCGA
>Ga0080003_1001087_pt1 | contig 15294 bp, 18 predicted proteins | sample JossMetagenome_FD_69206 | JGI IMG/M metagenome (GOLD analysis project Ga0080003, IMG submission 69206) | Hot spring microbial communities from Joseph's Coat, Yellowstone National Park, USA - JC2_E (SPADES assembly) (version 2) | ecosystem: Environmental > Aquatic > Thermal springs > Hot (42-90C)... | reverse complement strand
ATTTTGGTACTATGTCCAAATCATTTCAGGTAGGAAGATCTGCAGCAGAAGGTGTGGTGTCGGCATTAGCCGCTGAAGAGAATATAACAGTTTCCCCAAAAATGCCGGAGACCTTTGCTAAATTGGCGACAAAAGGTTTTAAAGAGCATTACAAATTGAAAGAAATCACTGATAACCTAGGCAAGGTATGGAACGTTATGGATAACTCTCTGAAACCTTATCCATGTTGTGTCGGTAGTCATCCTGGTATAGACGCCGTTCTGATGCTTAAGAAAAATGATATAAAACTATCGGAGGTGAATGCGGTAGATATTTTAGTTAATCCTGTTGTATTAGCACTGGCTGGAAACTCAGAGCCAAAAACTGGATTAGAAGCTAAATTCAGTATAGCACAAATAATAGCACTGGCGCTAACATATGGAAAACTTTATCCCGAACATTTCATAGACAAGGAGGTAAAGGACCCGTCTATCGTGACTATCAGAAAGAAGATAAGATTACACGGCGACGAAACAATAGAAAGAGGTCAAACGAGGATTGAACTCACGACAAATGATGGCCAAAAATTTGTGGAAGAGATAAATAGGGGCAATAGGCCTTCTGCTGAGTTAACAACCTCGGATGTTCACGATAAATTCAATCATTTAGTAAATCCAGTTATGAAAAATTGGGATGAAATCTGGAACTTCTTCGAAAAAATAGAAGCAGTAGATGATCTTTCAGAATGCCGGAGATTATTTTCTTAATTATTGTTACCATGGTTCCACGGTTTATCTTATTTTGGATTAGGGTGTCCCAAGTTACGTCAAACAATGGTGTCTATTATCTTCCTCTTGGATTTTGGTAAGATGGCCATATTTTTGATAATTACCTTCAAAAGAGGGGAGTAAACTAGTAAAAAGGGTGAGAAAGGGTCAAATCTACGAGATAAGGTATCAGGCGGGGTAATTTATCGTCCTTACCCTCATCCCCTCTCAAAACGCTTATTTGGAAGCTCTTTCCTTCCAAATATGAAGTGATACATTCTCGATCCTCCAAGGAAAGGATAATGTAATTATTCGATATGGAAAAAATGATTCATTTCGTCTCTAATCCTTATTCTCTGGGAACAGCCATGGAGCTGTTATGGGAGATAGTTGGGAGATCTTGGGAGATGATGCGACCTCATTTCCAGAAACCCTGAATTATACGCTAAATTTAGCATATCAGGAAAATTGGGAGATGTTGGGAGAACATACCTTATCTCCCAAACCTGGAGCATGTACCGTAATTATCTATTATTCACATTCTCCAGACATTCCGACCTATCAAAAAGCGCTATTCTCACATGTATATATTCAGTTGTGGCCTTTTAAAAAAACTCTCCCCTCGAAAAACCTTCCCGCACATACGCGCATGTTATTGATATTAATATCGAACGCGCGCGCGTCAGCTCAGAATTGACTATTTCCATGAATCCCTAGTCCGAGTGCCCCTGTCGTCCTTCAAGACCTAAACTAAATGTTGTCCTTGATTTAATTGCCCAATTAGATGGGCAGCTGATTATGAAATATTATTTCCATCAGAGAATAATATATTTATTCATTCGCCAATCAGTATTTATCAGGTCCGTGGAGCAAAATGTCCGTTATTGAGAGTTATCGATAGAATGTAACAATTTCGTGAATAAGGATTAGACGGGTAATTTAACACATCAACGTTTTACAGTTTCCTCTGTTAAAAATTGTAACATCTTAAGAAAAATGCGAGGTGTTTCACCACACAAAATTATTTTTTAAGCAACTGGTAAAATACAGATATATATTTCATAATACAGGGACCTTAAACGATATTTTGAAAAAAATTCAAAGTTAATGTTTGAACATATCAGTACCCCAGGAATCTTATCAGGACATGAATAAAGGAAATGATTTCAGTATGCTTCCACCAGATAAATGGACTCAAAAGAAGTATCAGTAAGGCAAAGTACCCTATACGGTCCAGTTTCTCAGTCCTTTTTTGTTTCTTCTCCTGTCTTACCTTTTCTTCATGGTCCAGGATACGCTTATACCTCTCCTTTGGCGATAATGAGTCCAGTCCAGGATATTTAGTGGAGAGATACTGAACATACTCATATCTCTCCCTCGGTGTCATCTCAACATACTTTCGATTTTCAATACCCAGGAGATCTTCGCCCTCGTAACCTGGATATTTCTTTTTAGCGCTGGGCATTCTCAAAGCTGTGCTCTGTGAATCAGGGTTAGTTGGAGAATTGTCCTGGGAGGGGGCTGTCCCAGGTGTTATTTCACTCTGAGAAATTTTCTCATCCTTCTGATTTATAGCAGTTTTAACTGTTTGGGAATTAACAGCTTCAACCTTTTGATTTTCTGCTTTATTACGCTCTTCCCAGTTTCTGGCTAAGGAACTCACAACGAGTTCTGCCTTAGCAATCGCATCTTGATGATATCTTCGTACACTGGTTGCTGATAAGTCTATCCCCTTTTCCCTGAGTTTACTGGCAATTTTTCGATAGCTTAGCTTCTGATCCCTGAGATTGATTATTTCCTTGATAAGTTCGTCTTTCTCCGTTATCTCATCTCCTTCTTCGGTGAAAAATCTCCCTGGATTGTCGTTATCGCATGCTTCATAATTATGAGGTCCTGACCTGTCCCGGAATCCGTTACGATCACGTCAAACTGTCCGTATGCTTTCAGCTTGCCAGTCACAGTTTTGTTATTGATGATTTCGAAGCTCAATACTCTTCCGATAAGGTGAGCGCCGAAGTTGTCGAGGACCCCGTACCCGTATGGGGTACGGTAACGGCCCTGTCCTCTCTCTTCTTTCCCCTCTTGCTTCTGTGTGCTTTCTGCTTCTATCATTCAGATGACCTTCCCTCAAGCTCTTCAAGTCTATCCATTTCAAATTCGACAGAACTCCCGTTCAGGTCTGTTGCCTCTGTAGCTATGCCTTCTTTTATCCATTGTTTCAGCCACGTCTTGATTTTCCCGTTCTGGATCTCACACAGCGTCTGTATTTTTCTGTACCACACTTCGGGGATTTCCAGTTCCAGTTTCATGGTCCTATTCTCTATATTCTCCATCATCTTTTTCTAATCTCCTGGCCTCTTAGGCCAACACTCGTATGAGTGTTTCGTCTCAATTTCAGAGACTCGTCAGGGCCCTTAATTTCATAATGGAACGTGAAGCTTGAATCGGGGGTCCTCATGAATTTAGTCAGCATCCTGAGCCCTCCCAACGTAGTTCCTCGTCTCAAGAACGGTTACTTCTGGATAGAAATCAAACCCGTTTAAGTCAGTCTTCCTGAATGTTTTCACGTCCCCAACTATTCTGCCCTCGTAGAACTGCTTGACGTCTCTGGGAACAATGAGCGTGAGATGATCCTCGTCTTCGCTCATTATATACCCTCTTATGGACCCCCTGAATTTGTGATAAATCTTGATTCTTGAGAGCGCGGGTACCGTCACGGTACCGTTTTCGTATGAAATCGTTACGAATTTGCTTATTTCCTCAACCTCCTTATTTTCTCTATGAACGAGTCCAGTGTCCTTGTGATAGTCTCATATTCCGCGACCAGACCGAACATCACGAGAATGCCCAGAGCAAGACCCCAGATTATGGCTCTCATTTAAAACTCCCTCCTCGCATCACAACCTGGATTTCATTTCCCCAAGCCTCCCATCCTTCTCTTTTGTTGCGGGCAAATAGCTCGATCTTGGAGTGTTTTGGATACATCTTCTCAATTATTTCATAGAAAATATCAGGTTTCTTTGAGTGCTCAGTTCTCTCGGCAAATATTACGCTCTTAGGTCTATTTTCTGGGAGCGGGGCACCTATCCCCTCGCCCTTTATTCCTATCAAAAGCAGTTCGCGCTTTCCCCTAGAGTAATAACCCGTCCCTATCTTATCTTTAATCCACACTATATTCGTGCGGTAGGAAAATCCCCATGCTTTCATTACCTCAAGTGCTTCTTCAAGTTTTGGCGCTGGTGTCCACAAAAAAAGTATCGCGTTATCATCAGAGGGCACCTTGATTTCCTTTATTTTCTCTAATTCTAAGGTTGGGTAATGATTCTCGATATCCCTCATATTGGAATTCGAGAATTCGTATTCCCACGGAGGATCCGCATATATAATGCTGAATTTTCCCTCTGGAATTGGCTTGACGTACTGATTCTTCTCAGCATTGTTTATTTTGCGGACAATTGCACGGATATCCTTCTTTGTTTCAAGCTTCTTTTCAAGTACTATTTCTCTTTTGTCTTCTGGAAGTTGGGCTATAATTTTAGCCTCGTATATTTGCAATTCACCTGTATGAAGCTTTTCATATACATCAGGAGCCTTATCCTCAATTTGCTGTACTGTTCTCACTTTCCACTCAGAAACCTTGAATTTATCAGATGCTTCTTTGCGAGTATCGACTTCCTGCCCTTCATTATACTTGCCGGTGACAGTCTCCGACAAGTATTTTTGCTCTGGTCTCCATCTTTTTTTAATGGCATTTACTGCCCTTTGTTTTTTTACTTTCTCGCTCAATATCTTTCTGTATTCATTAGCTAGGACGGCTTTCTGCCCCTCTGTCAAGTGCCTTCTGTTCATGGCAACTGAAATAAGGTACTCATCTTCGTCTATGTACAGGAGTTCAGGGATTCTGACTTCAACCTCTTTAATTCCGAGCTCCCTGGCTGCTTTGACCCTGTGATGTCCGTCTAATATCACGTTGTTGTATGTGACATCGATAGGTTGAAGGATGCCGTTGCGCTTTATGTCCTCTTTGAGGTTGTTATAGTCTTCCTCAGACATGGGAGGAATTAGGTACTGATGCGGATGCAATTTCAGTTCTGATATCAACTTCTTCATTTTAAACTCCCTCCTTCCCCTATGTTTTGAGAGAGATGGGGGTCAAAAGGTATGACTCGTCTTAACCCTGACATCTCTAATAACGCCCAGCAAAGAGGCATTTTTTGTTCGAAAATTGGAAATGCTGTCATAGAGTTACCTCCCCCTCTTTCTTGAAACGTGACGTCAGTTTCTCGATATCATCCCTGGATAGTTTTATCTCAGGATGTTTTGAAATCCATGCCTTCTCTTTTCTTGCATACCACGCCATTGAATCCTTTACATTCTCCGGCGGATCCAAAGGGGCCCCCTGTATTCCTGGTCTGACTATGATGTTACGGCTCAACATTTCATAAGTGAAGTAGTCGTCCCTTTCCTGTTTCTTAGTGCCCTCCGGATCTTTTTCTGAGTTATCACAAACTGCAGACCTGTGAATTCAGGGTTTCTGCAGATTTCATAAGTATCGTTTTCTTCCGGAAGCCATATTTTCGTTGAGACGTCTGGATCTAAGGGGCACAGGCTGGCTGAGCATGTGTGGAAGAACTTACAATCTTTTGGACTTCTTGATATAGATGTTTCTGGGCCAGCGCCATGCGGATCTACATATCCCTTCCTTACATCATCAGTTGTTTCCATTTTTCTCACCTTCTTGAATTTCAACACATGTTTTTTCCGACTCATCCCAAGCATAACCAGAGGGACAAGCAGGGGCCAAAAACCCTTTTTCAATGTATTTAGGGGCTTCAACAATGGGAAATTTTATCACATTCCCCTTAAAATGACGCTTCTTTTTTCCAAACAAATATGAATCAAAAGTGTCCGTAACCCTAAAGTAATCCCAGTCTTGATATCCTTGTTCAGTGGTTTTAAAATGGGGGAGTTCATTATCCTTGTTCAAGTTGGACACGGGTTTACTGTCTCTGGGAGCCTTATTTTCAGGGGGTTTTTGGTCGTTTCCCCCCGTGTCCAACTTAAGCGCACTTACCCTTTTATTATATATAATATTATTTTCTTTATTTATATTATTATCATTATTATTTCCTTCCTTACGCGAAGGGTAAGGTAACCCACGTTGGACACCAGAACTGTCGTTGTCAGAACCCGTATTTTTCAGGGGATTTTGTTCGTTTACCCCGTGTCCAACTTGCAATGACCCTCTGTCTTTAGACAGTAATTCATTTAGTACACTTTGGTACGGTTTTTTAGTATTTTTCTTCGTTTCTTTCTTCTCTAAAGGTTCAATCTTGCAACCAATAAAGTAATAAGTTCTGTTCCCCCGTGGGCCTAATCTCCTTCTATCATAGTGAAATCCAAAATTCTTGAGGAAGGTCTGCCTCCTTAGTGTTGGTATTCCTTTGTTCTCACAATAATTTTCAAATGCCGTGTAAGCATCATCATAACTTGTACTCGAATTCGGATCTTCTTCGACTGCTTCTTCAATGAAGTTTTCCACAGGATCGGCCAATTTTTCAAGCAAGACAGCCGTTTTATCCTCTATCGCCTTTTCATTCCTATCGACTAAGCCTTTTTCGCCATGTTCGGAAGCAACAAAATCTGGAAGTGGGAATTTAAAATTATTATCAATTAATTTGAATAGGACCTCAACCAAGAGAGTAGCGATTCCATCCCGTTCCCTATCCAATATTTTTTTATCAATATCGGGGACCACCTTGTCGGGCCTTTCATTCCTTGTTTCTACCAGTAAAATCCGAGCTATTGCAGGTGGGCTGTCAATGGACATAAAAGGGAGATTGCCCAAGAATATTCCTTTGGCCTTAGAAATGTAATCGTGAGCCTCGTGTCCCTTTGGTTCTATGCTTAGGACATCTTTCCCAAATAAGTTTGTGAACGCGGACCACTCAAGAATCGCCCCCTTTCTGAATTTACGTCTTGTCTCCATATCAACGAGCAAATTTTTTCCTTCTACCCCTTGAAATTGGAATCTATCGGCCGTGAGGATTCTTGCCAAAGATATAGATCCCGAACCTTTTTGCATAAGTCCCATCAGCACCCTAACAAGGGAGCCCTTTCCAATACGTTCGCGTCCTATGATAAAAAGAACTTTATGCACGGGAAAGTCAGGATAGAATGTATAGGCAAGATAGCTCAGAACAAGCGCAATATCAACCGGTTTGAATAAAGTGTTTAATAAATAATTAAAAATTGGTAAGTCTTTAAGTGTGACGTACCTGCCCGTTATGAGGTTTGCATTGATTTGGTAGGTGTAAAAAAAATCAGGATTGAAAACCTCAAGCTTTCTAGTCTTAATGTTGAGAAGTCCGTTTTTGAAAGGTATGTATCCAAGGGGATTTATTTCGTCATGTGTGAAGGTTGTTCTTCTTATCATTGCCAAAACTTCATTTATGTCATTAGCACTCGGCCCTTTGTCAATGGCCCTTTCCATTTTTAATATAAATTCCTTGTTCCTTTCCTTTTTGGCAGTTTCGAATACTTCTCTGTATTGCCTGATATATTCCCTGTGTGCTTCTTCTTTAATGACTTCTTCGGCTCTTTCCCAAATTTGGCCATTAAAATAGTAAATGTTTTCCTTGTCTGTACCTATTTCAGGGATAGTGCGAAATTTATATCTCTCCATCAAAGCCTCGACCACGCGTGCTGGACCAGGGAAATATAAGTTTTCATTCTCTTCCTCCGTGTATTTGGGGGCCATTTTTTCAAGGGACTTTAAAAGTTTGTCTGTTCCTATGTTATCTGAGAGGAATGACTCATATGCATATTCCTTTTCAAAAGCATTCTTTACCTTTGCTTCGAGCTCCCCCTCCCGGTAAGGATCCTCAGGGAAGGGCTTGATTCTATTAATGCCCAAAATGAAGTCGATGATCTTCTCAAGGCTCCATTTTAACTTTTGTTTTGCGAAGACTGTAAACCCCACTATTATGTAATTTCTCTTCCCTCTGTCCCAATAAGGTAAAATGATTATTGCGTATTTGAATTCCTCATCCTTTTCCTGGAGCCTCGCTAAGAATTCGCCGAATTTCTCGTTGAATTCAATGGCCTTATCATTCAGGAATTCATACCTTGTCCCCTCTCTATGGATCGACGGGGGGGCCACGACATAACCCCCTTCTCCCTTAATGTCAATTTTCAGGTTGTCGAACCTCCTTGTTTGCAATAAGTTCTCGGTCGTTCTGTAGTAGAAATGGTAGCCTTTGCGCGTTTTTACAACCAGAGTTTTCCCCTTGACTTTCTCTATAAGTTTGTCAGGTCCACCTTCAAAGAGGAAGTTGAATACCGCCGGGTCGTCAAAGTCCACAATAACAAGGTTGCCCGAAATTCTCCCACAAACAATAGCTATGTTTTTATCACCATGGTCAAACCATTTATGTAATTCCTCATCCGTTGGTTTTCTCTCTTGGTACACCTTCCAAGAATCTATAGCCGGGACTTTGTCTCGGGGCTTTATGGGGAATACGCTGAAACCTAGATCAACCAGCCTCTTGGCGTCTTCATAGGTAACAAAAACATTTAAATTCGACCGGTTGATACTATTACTGTCTTCGGTAGTTGAGGGGGCCAGATGGGTCATACAGGCTCCTCTTCTTTATTTAAATTCAAAATTCTCAGCCAGGACTGAATTTTAATTAAATACTCTTCGCGGGGCATTGTGTCCGGTTCACTCAGGATAAGAGTTTTTAATGGCTCCTCGAGCTTTATCGCTATGGCTTTGAGGGGTCTGATATTTATTGAATCACTCATGCTTAGTCACCCCCAATTTCATAATTTCCGGGTTGCCGCCCTCTTTCAGGATGACTATCAACGGTGTTCATTCTATCCCCTCAGTTTACTGCCTCTTTTTCAGAATTACGAGGTTCCCGTGTTTGTCCACTTGCAATTCCATCTTCTGTCCCTTTTGAATGTTCATTTTTTCAGCATACTCTGCCGGGATGTTGATCCAGTAAGATTTTGAGCTCTTCATTAAGACCACTGTTCGAATCCAGAATACCATTCCTTCGTTTTCCATCATCAATCCCTTTGTCACAGATAATTAATCTACCGTGGTATTTAACACAATTATTACTTTTATTATTTTATCCATAATTGAACATAATATAAAACATTTAGTAGGAGTTAATTATAGGCTAATCAATGGAAGAGCGAAAGCTGAGGAAAGAAGCCGGAATAATACAATCCATGATACTCATTGCACTTGCCAATAAGGACAGCACTCTGGATGAAGTCACAGATTATCTAAAAGATCACTATGGCAAAAAATATAGGGGGAAAACGGAACCTCCCAGAGCTAAGGAAATAATTTTTCATCATCTCAAAGAGCTCGTGAAGATAGGTCTTATAGAAAGCGCGAAGGAAGAGAGGGAAATCCAGTATAAATTGAATGGGCCCAATGAGGATAAAGTTGTTAAAAGAAAGATTGATGCTATTGTCTATAGGATGCCGGACAGTTATCTCTTAGCAGTACCGGCCGTATTTCTATTTGTGTGGGAACATAACAGGTCTCTAGTAAAGGACCTGATGGCAACGGAGTGGTACCTGGAAGGATGTTCTTTGTTCATTGATGCTTTTTACGATGTCTTAAAGATAAGTGGCCAATTTGATAGACAACCAGAAATATCGGAAATAGCCAGAATAGTTAGAAGCTCAGAATGGGCTCAATATGCTGAAAAATTTCTTTCTTCCATGGATCGTGATGGAAAACAGCATGAAAGTATTCACAGAAATTATAAGCCCTCCTCTATCAAAGAGCTTAGAAAGCAAATTAGAAAAGAGATCGAGGCAGAATCAGCATTTCTTAAAAAGTCAGGATTTATTAACGTGGATGATTATGTGAATAGCGAGTTGAAATTTTTAGAAGAAAACTACCTTAGAAAGAGCATAGAAAAGAAGGAGGAGGAACACAGGAGATTGATTAATAATCCTACCTACAGAGCCCTCTTATTCATCACTTGGGAGATCAAGGAGGGGAAGGACAACTTGTTCTATAGATTCCTTCTATTCTACCTCCTCTCATACGATCGGGGAAAATATAACAACGTCATGAAAAATTTAGTAACAAGTTTTCCTGACAGTGCTCATTTTTTCCTTCAGGTCCTTAGTGATAGCTCATTTATTGAAAAATTCACAGAAGGTGAAAAACCTACCCCTTCCGCAGCTGAATTTATGAGCTGGCTGTACCTCCAAGAAACAGGAAAAAAGGTAGAGATTCCGGAAGGGAAATACGCGACCGTAGATGAATGGAGAGATTTAAAGGTACATCAATTTGAAATACTCTACTCATATTTTTTGGACAAGGGGTACTATGAGGGCATTCCTTCTCCATTCAGAGATAAGAGGTTCTTTCAAACTGTCTTCCTCTATAAGGTAGCAGGAACCGCAGACATGAATAACGTTATTATTCGAGAGAGGCCTTTTTATTCTTTTCTCTTTATGTGGGAGCACGAGTTTCAGTATCTAGATGTCATCATAGAGGGACTGAAGGAGAACATAGGAATGGAACTAGAACAAAGAAATAGAACTTTCATGGATGAGGATAAATAAGTAATCCTAACATATCAATTTGATAAATTCGTAAATTAATTAATTCATTGTTTTATATATTATTGGTAACCCTTCCGGAGTATTTAAAGAAAAGTTTTAAAATAATTACCTAAAAATTGGACTTGAATATAATTGCAAACGGGCCCGCCGGGATTTGAACCCGGGATCACTGGCTTAGAAGGCCAGTGCCTTATCCAGACTAGGCCACGGGCCCCGTAACGTATTTTCGCTATGCCCTTTTTATTATTATCTTTTCTCCGCTTTCGGGTTACCAAGTATTATTATGGTGACACCTATTCCCTCTTGTGAGTATCGCGTTCACTATGGTAGTTGCTAGGCACGGGCAGACAGATTCCAATGCAAGGGGTCTTTGGATAGGCAATGGAAATGATCCTCTGAATTCAACAGGTATAGAACAATCCGCCGTGCTTGCAAATTCCCTCCCAGGATACAAATTTGACATGATTATTTCAAGCGACAAGCTGAGAAGCATCCAGACCGCCGATATTATAACCAAGATCCTGAAAATTCCTGTGGCGATGAGAACAGGTCTGATAAGAGATCGTGATTATGGAAGATTTGAAGGATTTACCTCAGATCAAATTATGAAGGAATACGGAGTGAAAATGAGCTCCCTGTCCAGGGAGATAGAGATGTTTCCCTCTGTGGAGCCTGTTCAATCAGTATTTGAAAGAGCAAAAAGATTCGTCAGACTTTACTCGCAGTTGTTCAATGGGAAGAATGTTATAGTCATCACTCACGGAGCTTTCATGAGGGCAATGTATGAGATGTTTGTGGGAAGATCTGACGGAATCAGATTCGCCAATTGTTCCAGGTTTATCCTCGGGTTTGAAGGCGAGGGAGTGAGTGTCTTAAGCGACCTTATAAATTTGTGACTATGAAATCAGGAAAGGAAGGATTGCAGATACAAAGGTAATTAACGATATATATTCGTTCATAATAATGATGGGGGTAGTCCCAGAGCGGCTATCGCCAGAAATGGTGAGGAAAGTCTCCCCTCCTGATAGCGGTCCGATTAAAATCCAGGCTGAGAGGCCTGTGCCCCTTCATAAGAAATGCCACAGTTTCGGCTAAGTGTGATCCTCCCGGAGGTGACGTTCCCGAAAATTTGCTGAGACAGAAGGGACAGGACGGAGCAAGCTCAAGCTGTTCCTGTGAGAGCTATCCGAGGAACGGGTGGGGCGCATTAGTCAAATGCCGCGAACCCCGAAAGGGGCTAACAGAAGGGAGCTTACTCGGGACAACCCCCGAATTGGTTCAGGAATGCGCAAATCTTATAATTACTCTCTTTATAATTAGACAATGGAATACGAAGATTCTAATCGTGCAGAGGCCTTACTGATTGCGACGGTGAATCCTCTGACAAAAGGTGAGATTTCCCAGGCTCTTTCTCTTGACAGTAAAGAAGTCTCGAGAATTCTCAGGCTGCTGAAGAAAAGATACGAGGGAACTTCCCTTGAGCTCAAAACTATTGGAAAAAAATACAAGATAGGCGTAAGAGAAAAATATAGTGATCTTGCTTTCAAGTATTCTGAAAGTGAACTTGACAGAGGCGAACTGGAGATCATTGGATTGCTTTTTAATAGGAAAAAGGTTTACATATCTCACATTGAGAGACTCAGGGGAAGGAAGGCGCAGCAGGAGCTGGAACATCTTTCCAAGCTCGGTTTTGTTGAGGTGAAACCGGTGGGGAACAGAAGGATTGTCAAGCTGACCAGGCTTTTCCATTCAAGGTATGGTAAAGAAATAAGGGAAAGACTGAGTAAGGAAGGAAAGGTGTAAGCTTGAGAGCACTTCTCATCGGTGGTGGAGGGAGGGAACATGCCATCGGTCTTTCCATAGTTAAGGCCGGTGTTGAGCTCTATGTTCTTTCTCACATGAAGAATCCGGGCCTAGAAAGGATATCCAAGAAAATTGTCACCGGAAATGAGAACGACAGAGAATGGGTTCTTTCCCAAGCGAACAGGATAGAACCTGACTATGTTTTCATAGGACCTGAAGCCCCACTGGCCTCAGGCGTTTCAGACATACTCACGAGGAATGGATTCAGGGTATTCGCACCCAGCTCTACGGCGGCAAAGCTAGAGACTTCAAAGTCATTCTGCAGGCGTTTTCTGAGGGAGAAAGGAATAAAGGGAAATGTTGAGAGTAATGCATTCTCCGATATGGACGAAATAGAAGAGTTTGTGATGGGAATTGATTACAATTTTGTAATAAAGCCTGATGGCCTGACCGGGGGAAAAGGGGTCCTCGTTCAGGGAATACACTTCAGGGACAGGGAGGAAGGTGCGAAACTTGCGAAAGCTTACGTAGGCGAAGAGGGTAAGACGGTCCTCATAGAGAGAAAGCTAATAGGGGAAGAATTCAGTCTGCAGGCTTTTGCCTTTGGGGGAGAGATATTTTTCCTTCCTCTTGTGCAGGACTACAAAAGGGCATTCGAGGGTGACGTTGGCCCTAATACGGGCGGCATGGGCTCCATATGCTTTTCGGAACGCGGTCTCCCCTTCATAAACAGGGAAGAGGAGAAGGAGGCAAGGGAAATTATGAGAAGCATTGTGGCAAATCTTGATGATGACGGAATCAAGTATGTCGGCCCCATATACGGGGGTTTTATGGCAACATCTGAGGGAGTGAGACTTCTGGAAATAAATGCTCGCCTCGGAGACCCAGAGGCTATCAACGCACTTTCAGTTATGGAGAACTCGATATTTGATGTGGCCGTCAAGATGTTCAACGGTGTTAATCCGGAACTAGAATTCAGGAACAAGGTGAACGTTCTGAGGTACCTGGTACCGAGGGGATACGGATCCGATCCTCACCCTTCCAAGATATCACTGGATGAGGAGGGCATTTACCTGAGGGGAATCAGGACCTTTTACGCATCGGTAAGCAAGCGTGGACAGGTTCTCCATCAGACCAGCTCTCGCTCCGTTGCCCTCTTTTCTGAAGGTAATAGAATTGAAGATGTCGTTGAAAGATTCCAGGGGATAGAGAAATTGATAAAAGGAGAGTATTTCATGAGAAGGGACATAGGAACTGTTGAAACAATTTCCAAAAAGAAGGAATTTATGGATGAACTACGGTCGAAAAAAGTCTGAAGTGAAGAATTTCCAGCACTGCTGGAACGGTTAGTTCATCTCTATGAAGGCGCAGCTTCCTAATATCAATAAATTCAGAAATGAAATCCCCTTCGGGGAATCCTCCTATCACATAATTCATATCCCCTGATATGGGCAGGTATTCTTCCCCTCTGGGATGAAGGACCACAGTATTCTCGATTTTCCCCTTTGATTTCAGATATTCTAGGGCAGTTGATTTTTTCCTGGGCCTCGAGAGGAGCTCTTCCACCCTTTCCTTGAAGGCCAGATAGCTTGGTTCTATTCCTAGGAGATCTTCCCTTTCTATGATTATGTTCCACTTCGTATGTATGGCGTAGTTGATATTCATAACGTCTCTCAGGACGCTCTCTTCGTTCATCCTCCAGAACATATAGGCAATGTCCGGAAACCCCATTCTCCTCAAATTTCCTGGGAAGTATTTCGATATGTATTTTTTCATGCTATGATTATCCAAGAGGATGTTATCCTTTCCCAGCCTTCTCAATATATCCTGAATCTCCAGTTCCTGAAGCATCACATCCGGCAGTAGTTCCAGTTCCGCATCAGCCAGAAGGACGATCATCCGAATATAGAACCAAGACTGTCGTAAACATTTTTCCTTTCATTCTCTATTAATTCCTGAACCTTTATCTTTTCCTCTTCCTTAATGTTCTCGGAAATTTTTGAGAGCATGTCCCTCGCTATTTTCAATCTCTCCTCTGATCCTTCGAGGATTAGATATAAGAAACCACTCTGGTTGAAGACAGTCGAGTCCTTGGTAGTTACCGATAGCCTGAACACAGGATCGGTTGCAAGAATCTTCTCCATATCCTGCTTTTTGGAGACAGGGATTTTGTATATGTCCATGGTAGGATAACAGATATTCGTAATTATTCTTTTTCGATGGAGAGAATTTCTAATAGCTCCAATATTTTATTAGGTCTAGTAAGAATAAACTTTATTCATGAGAGGGCCATGGAACAGCATGGCAAACATTCTTGATGAATCTCTCAGTGAAATATACAGGGAAAGAATGTATCACGATCCTCTAGCATTTATAGCATCCTTCGTAACAAAAGAATATCAGGGAAGAGAGATATGGTAGAATATCAATTCTAAATTGTAAACAATATTCCACTTCTCACACACCTTGGTCACATTGTCTAGAAGTGTGATGGTCAAATTCATGTTCTCCTGCTTCTCTTACAATCTATTTGCACTGGGGATCAACTCAAACAGAGGGTAAACTATAGAAATTTCAACAAAAAATTGAGAAAATAAGATGGGGAAATAGGGATTCTCCTTTTTATCTAGCTGAATTGTCCTAAGAAGTGTAGTACAACTAAATAGTTTGGTACCATTCTCTCAAATTCGGTCAGATATTAGAAATCCTCTTTCATATTAATAGAAATTAATATAATATTATAACAGCCTTGGAAGGATTATTATCGTCGCATTCAATACCGAAGGAGGTGATAATTTGCCCGGAACTATCAAAAAGAACGAAGTACCTCAGAGACCTCCAGTGGACCTAAAATTAAGCCCTGAAGATGAAAGCATAAAGAATCTGAAAAATATAATAGTCGTCATGAGTGGGAAAGGAGGGGTTGGGAAATCAACAGTTGCTGCCAACCTGGCTGTTGAACTCTCGCAGAGGGGGTTCAAGGTAGGTCTCGTGGACGCTGATCTTCATGGACCGGACATCCCGCAGATGCTCGGTCTGGTGGATGACAGACCTGAAGTAGATGAAGATAAGAAGATTATTCCCGTGAAGTATAGCAACACTCTCAGTGTTATTTCCATTGAATTTTTTCTCCCCTCCAGCA
>Ga0080003_1001086_pt1 | contig 15328 bp, 14 predicted proteins | sample JossMetagenome_FD_69206 | JGI IMG/M metagenome (GOLD analysis project Ga0080003, IMG submission 69206) | Hot spring microbial communities from Joseph's Coat, Yellowstone National Park, USA - JC2_E (SPADES assembly) (version 2) | ecosystem: Environmental > Aquatic > Thermal springs > Hot (42-90C)... | reverse complement strand
CATAACAATATTACTCATTGTAAGTATTTTATACTTCTTGCTATATTTGAAAAGACAAACCATACAACAGGTTTTAACTCCGCTCGCGGAAAGTCCCTCTTAGTGAGATGGGGCATGAAAGTGAGCGAAAGATTCCGATGATTTTTCTGTAAATAGTTGTCAAGAAGGATACGCCTATACTCCCTGATAAGGAAGCAAGTATTTCATGATGGAACGAGAAGCCCAATCCGTAAAAGGGTGGGGTAGCTCACTAGGACATAAAACTGGTGGTCACGGCGGCGTATAGCCGCTCCACCAGTTGCTTACAAAACTTACATTTCTTGTCTGTGCGTTGTAACCGTTACCACTGTAGTCGTTTGCATTGCCGTTGAGCGGCCACCATGCAACGAGGTTCTGCAGGTCAATAGGTGCACCGCCTATGCCTTCTTGGTAAAGAGCTTGAATATCGTTTGCTGAAAGTGTTGTATTATAGTATTGGACATTTGCTATATATCCATCAGCCGCAGTTTGACCTACATTTCCATTATCTGCATTTCCTATGTCAAACTCATTCATAGCCTGAGTGTTATAAGACATGGTAGTCGATGCAGAAGTCGTACCCCCATTTTTATAGACTGTTATTACTTTAGAAGAAGTGTTATATGTATAGGCTACAAAATACCAAACACCTGGAGAATAAACAAAAGCTCCCCCTGGCCACCAGTCGTCACAGCCTCCCCATATCCCTATCCCTGGACCATTAAGAGCAAGAAATATATGTTGACCTGTACAATCTGTGCCACTAACTACTGGACCAACAACCTCAAGGTTGGTATTTGACAATTCAACCCATTCTGTAACAGTCATAGAAGGCCTAGCCCCTAACCCAGGAATCCATATTAGTTGTTGAGTATATGGGCGACCATTAAAGCTTGCCACATACTGCGGCATCTCGCCCGTGCATACGCCTTCGAGGTTTATGAAAGAAGTTGTGCCAGGGCCGTTCGGCCTGAATACCTGGCATGCGCCCGGCGGAGCCTTTGGCGCGAAGTTGTTTGCGTTGAAAACACCGAGTTCAAAGAGTGCGCCGAGTACAACTGCGATGATGAGTATTGCCCAGCCGTATGTCATAAGGTACTCCATCGCGCTTTGTGCTTTTATGAAACTTTCCCTAAAAGTTTCTTTCGCTGAAGCTTTTCCTAAAAGCTTCACTTTGATGAAACTTTCCCTGAAAGTTTCTTTTTCAAAAGTTTTCATGCACTCATGCTTATACTTCAAAAAAAGATTAAATACCTTTCTCTACGCTCTGCACCGCCTTTCCGCTTCTGATACCTTGCCGCTACTCCTGCTTGTACCTGTTTACCAGCTCGTGCCTTGCATCGCTTTCATCATAGTCATAAACCTTGCCTGCCTCTTCGTCTCTGGTCCTCGCATGGCTTCCATCACAGAACGGCTTGTGCTTTGAAAGCCCGCATGCACACAGGTGCACCTCATAATTCAGTACCTTCTCATCTGCGGTCAGCTTTTCCATTCCGGGCAGGTCCTTAAGTTTCACAACGTACGGATGGTTCATCTCATGCAGCACTATTCTCGACATTCATTTCACCACAGCATAAATATGTGCGCAAACAATTTAGCTCTTTTACCCCTTTGCCACTCCTATTGGTATAAGCCTTGCGACTATGTTTGATATGTGTGCGCGCGCTATGCTGCCCACTACCTCGTCTACGTTTTTGTACGCCCATTCCGCCTCTTCGCTTATCAGGCTTTTGTTTCTTACTCTTAGCTCCACACCCTTGCTTTTGAGATCACCGAGGGTTCTTGAGGCAGGGATGCTCCTTATTGCAGCATGCCTTGACATAAGCCTCCCAGAGCCGTGGCATGAAGATCCGAATGTCTCCTTCATTGCCTCCTCTCTTCCTGCAAGCACATAGCTTGCGGTGCCCATGCTGCCTGGTATTATGACCGGCTGACCTGCTTCTTTGTAGATCTTTGGCACCTCGCGCCTTCCTGGTGCAAACGCCCTCGTCGCACCCTTCCTGTGCACATAAAGCCTCATTCTTTTTCCGTCTACATCATGCTCTTCAAGCTTGGCTATGTTGTGTGCTACATCGTAGAGGAGCTCCATGCCCATCGCGTCAGCGCTCCTTCCGAATGTTTCCTCAAAGCTCCTCCTTATCGAATTAGTCATTACCTGCCTGTTTACAAATGCGAAATTCACCGCTGCGCTCATCGCCTTGAGATAAGCATCAGCCTCCTTCGATCCTATTTCGGCATATGCGAGCTCTGGGTCGTTGAGAACTATTCCTTTTCTCCTCTGGTAGTCGGAGAGTACCTTGAGGTAGTCGCTGCATATCTGGTGCCCGTAGCCCCTTGAGCCAGAGTGGAGCATAACAACTATCTGCCCTTCCTCAAGCCCGAACGCCTTTGCGATGCGTTCATCAAATACCTTTTCAATCTTCTGCACCTCGAGGAAGTGGTTGCCCGCGCCGAGAGTTCCTACCTCATGCAGGCCGCGCTTCTTTGCCATCTGGCTCACCGCGCTCGTATCAGCTCCTTCCATCGCACCGTTTTCCTCTATCCTTTCAGCATCCTCCTTTATTCCGAATCCCTTCTGGATTATGTAGTCAACGCCCTCAGTCGCTATTCTTTCAAGGTCTGCCTGGGTAAGGCTTAGGTTCACCTTGCTTCCTACGCCGCTGGGCACATTCGCAAAAAGCCTGTCCATCAGTTGGCTGAGCTTCGGCTTTATATCATTCTCGGTGAGGTTTGTCTTTATGAGTCTCATGCCGCAGTTGATGTCGAACCCTATTGCACCAGGGGAGATTATTCCGTTTTCCGCATCAAAGGCAGCCACTCCCCCGACAGGAAACCCGTATCCCTCATGGCCGTCTGGCATTACCAGCATGTGTTTGACTATGCTCGGCAGCTTTGCAGCATTCACCGCCTGTGAAAGTGTCCTGTCCTTCTGCATATTTTCAGCGATGCTCTCGCTCGCATAGAGGTGCACAGGAACATTCATTCCATCCTCTTTTTCCACCTCCCACAGGAAGTCATGAATCTTCTTTATCATCTATTCACTTTGCCCCTTCAGAACAAGGTGATTATACTTGCTGCACAAAAAATATATTCCTTGCCTATACTTATCTTATATGGTGTTTGGAGGGGTGGGCATGGAGTATGCTGCGCTTGTAAGCCGGAAGTTTTACAAAGCGGCGCGCGGAGAGCTTATGAGCTTCCTGCCAGATTGTAAAATCAAGAAGCTCTGCGACGCGGATTCTAGACTTTTGCTGCTTATTCGCACAGAAAGAGAAGATGCTGGCGTGATTCCCGGCTTTTCATACATAGACGTATTCTTCCCTGTATTTGCCTTCCTGCATGATGTCGATCCGCAATATTATACTATACTGGAGAACATCTCAAACATACTTTCAGCCTCTGCAGGCAAAAGCTTCATGATCGAGGCGGAGAAGCTATGCTTCAAGACTGAAGAGAGCGCCAAGGACATAGAGGTAAGGCTGGGCGGCGCGCTCGAGGCACGCGGCTTCACCGCAGACTTAAAAAAACCTGAAATCAGAATTTATGTGGTCGTAACAGGCGGCGGCGCGGTGATAGGCGTTGAAAGCCAGAAAAAGCAGGTTCTTGATGCGTTCCGCTATTTCAACAAGCTTGAGGTGCAGCATCTCAACAGGTCTGAGTTTAAGCTCATAGAGGCTGTTGAGGATTTTGGTATAGACATCGGCAGTATCAAAAGGTGCATTGACATAGGCGCGGCACCAGGCGGGTGGACGCATTTCCTTTTGGACAATGGCGTAAAAGTGCTCGCAATCGACAGCGCGCCGCTTGCCTACTCACTTCTTCCAAAGTCAATAAGAATCCTTGTCTTGTATGCTGATGATTCCGGCACCGGCATGGCGAACGCTGCGGGAAAAGCTTCAGCTGAAGGTGCAAACATCACCTTTGCCGGCATCAGCGAGTTCCGCAAAACTTCAGGAGAAGGCAGAGATCCTTTTGAAAGCTACGACCTTATCCATATAATGTTCAATGCAGGAGACAAACTTGCCTCGCTGCTGAATGATTTGAATTTTAATAGATTTGATATGCTTGCAATAGACATCAACAGGGGGCCTGATGTAGCAGGAAGCCTTGCCTGCTCTCTTTCAGGCCTGCTCAAAAGCGGAGCAAACCTGATAATGACCGTCAAGATGCCTGAGGCAAAGCCGGAGCACTACGCCTTGATCACGCAGCGCATCCTCTCCGACTCATTTGAAAAAATAAGCATCAGGAAGCTGCAGCACAACAGGCAGGAGCTCACCGCATTTGCGGTGCGCAGAAGCTAGGCAGCAAATCAGCAAATCACACGATGCTGTCGAACTCCCTCTTCAGCTTCTCAAGCCTGTCGAGCAGGGCCTTGTCGCCCTTCAGCTCAGTTGCATGATCCTTCAGGTATTCTATATACCCGCTCAGCTTGTCGAGCACATCCGCATCCCCTGCGACTCCTTCAAACTCCATGCCACGGCCTGCTCCCGCCCTGCTGCCTGCAAAGCCCATGCCCATCGGCCAGCTGAATGATTCAAGCAGCTGCTTGCCTTTCTCAGTAGCCTTATAATATTTCTTAAGGCCATCCTCTCTAGAGCTAAGGTAACCATCTTCCTCCATGCTCTTTAGTGCAGGATAAAGATTGCCGGGCGAAGGGCTCCAGCCGCCCATAGACATCTCACTCATAGCTGACATTATCTGTGCCCCTGTGAGCTCACGCCTTGATGTTAGGTTTAGTATCCAGTACCTCAGTCCTACAAAACCCCTCTGCATGGGAAAGCCCATGTGCCTCATGCCTCTTCTGCCCATACCCATCGGGCCTCCTCCTACATGCTCTTCATCATCCGTTCCAAATCTTCTATTCATTCTTCCTCTCATGGTATCACTTCTCATTTTTATCTCTTATTTTCATACAGTATTTTCATACAATACAAGGTATCTTATAATAGATATCTAATATTAGATATCTACAAATAGATATTTAAACCTTTTGCTCTTCCTCTTATCGCGGTGCAAGCTTTTTACATAATGCATAGCAGAAAGCCCACGAATTTATTCGTGGGATGAATGTGGAGTGCACCGACAGATTTATAAATCTATATTGAAGTATATAAAATGGTAGTGAGGTAAATTAAATTGACTCAGGTTGTAAGAGTAGAAGGAGATTATGCAACGCTAGAAAACCTTTCAAAGATAACTAACGGCCTTTATAATTCTGCTCTATATCTAGTAAACCAAAGATATCAAAAAGAAGGCAAATTATATTTCTACTACGACTTGTGCAATTTGCTGAAGGATAATAAACTCTACAAACTGCTGCCATCACAAACCGCACAGGGTGTACTGCAAAAAGTTGATGGGGCGATAAAATCATTTTTGAAGCTCTACAAGAAAGATAAAAATGCAAAGTTTCCAAGGTATCACAAAAAAGATACTGCATGGGTAATACCAATCAAGTCGCAGCAGATAACGCTAGAAGAGAATAGGATGACCTTTCCTATGTCAATGCAGTATAGGGAAGAGAAGAGCATATCACACCTCGATCTTAAAGTGCCTAAACTGAGATATGAGGGCGCAGTAAAATATGTTGAATTATATAAGAGAGACAAGTGGTATGCCTCGATTGTTATAGAAATTAATGAACCTAAAGCTGAAGAACCTAAAGAAAATCTCTATATAGATCTGGGTGTAAGGAATCTTGCCGCCGTGTATGATGGAAACAAGGCAGTATTATATTCAGGAGGTAAAGCGAGTGCGATAGAAAGATATAGAAACAAGGAAATCGCAAAAAAGCAGGCAATACTTGCAACTGCAGGCATAAAAACAAGCAAACAGAAAAGGCAGATTGCAAGGAAAACATTGCAGCAGTTAAAGCAGCAGATACATGCTGCAACAAAACGGATAGTGGAAACTGCAAAATCAGAGGGCAAGGGTATAGTGGTAGGCAATTTGACAGACATAAGAAAAAGAGTAAGATACAATGACAATGCGGATCAAAAGATACACCAATGGCAGTTTGGTGAAATAACTCGGCAGCTCTTCTACAAGGCGAAGATGCTTGGGGTAAAAATAACAAAGATCAGTGAAAAGGACACCTCAAAGACCTGTGCACTGTGCGGCAGAGAAGAGCATGGAAGGGTGCACAGGGGCCTGTATAGATGTAAACTATATGGGAAGGAGTTCAATGCTGATGCCAACAGCACAGTAAACATAAAGAAAAGGTATCTCCAAATCCCACTGTCGCAAGGCAGCGGGATAGGAGTAGTGGGTGTTCTGGCACACCCTGTGGTATACCATTGGAATGAACACGAATGGTGCGACAATGGTTGAAACGAACCTTGAAACCGTGAGGAACCCCACGAATTCATTCGTGGTAGGATGTCAGATAAAATCTTCTTTCGAGGATACTGTCTCGCAGGTGGTGAAGAAGTGCGAAGCCTATATCAGCGATCTGGCAAAGATGGTGGATGAATTTTACAACACCATAGACAGATTTTCTAGCATGGACGAAGGCCCTGATGAAGAGCTTGCCGGAGTAAACAGCGCAAGCTTCATAAGAGCACAGAAGTCTAATTACCAGAAGGCGCTTGCAAATGCGGTAATATCGCTGAGACTGGAACTTGAGGAAGTAAGTGCGAATACGGGATACGAGCGCATGCGGGAGTCACATAGCATATACACCTCTTTCATCTCGAAAGTGCTCTCGACAAATGCAAATTTCAAGAACGTTGTGTTCGGCTATCACTCCGAGATCTCATTGTTCAAGAAACCTTTCTCCAACATAGAGAAGCGCACAAAAGATTTAGAATACGCGATCGGAAAAGGGGATGCGCACTTCAGAGCGTACGCGCAAATCTACCACGTCGCAAGGAACCTGCATGCACATATGGAAGAACTTAATTCGATTTACTGGTCTGTAAAGCATGCCGGTGCTTCACAGGCGGGCGAGCAGGCAAGGCTCTCCGACGAAGTAAAGCTGCACGAGCAGAAGCTTGCCGGGCTTGAATCAGAGCTTAGCTCCATAGAGTCAGATATACGCTCCCGTAAGTCAGAGGTAGAGATCCTGTTGAGGCCGCTCGAAAGATCCGCGAGAAAATTCGACCATACCGTAAGCAAGGGCAGGGAGAAGATGCTCGCGTATATAACGATGCCGTTCGATGTGTAGTTCTCCGCAGACTCCTATGCTAATTTTGCAGACATGCTTGCGCACCTTCGCAAGGCTTTGGAGAAGGAAGGTCTGCGGAGTGCGGAAGACGCCAGTGTAATAAGACATCTTGATGAGGCTATTAATGCAGGTATAGACGACAAAATTGCGGAAGTAAAATCTAAAGCGGCTGCTCTTGAGGAGCTCAGGCTCAAAATTCGGGATGCGGAGCGCATATTGGAAGAATATAAAAGCGCGGCAAAAAAAGCCGATGCCGAAGCCCAGAAGCATATAGATTTGTCAAAAAGAAAAGAGCAGCTTGCCACTGAAATTGAGACCGAAAAGTCAGAGATAGAGCGCATGATCAAGGAAGAGTACGGAAAGGCGATAAGGATAACCGTTGCGGCTCAAGCAGAATCTGCGGACATGATTTGAAGCACAGCCCTTTCCGCGCCTACGTGTGCTTTTTAGAGCACGCCGTTGTTACTTTCACTTCTCTATAAAGGTCAGCCAGTCTATGTACCTTTTATTCCTTCCGTGCACTATGTCTTGGTACTCTTTTGAGAGCATTGTAGTTATGGGCATCCTGGCTTCTAAGGATTCTGATGTCTTGCTGCCTACCTTTATTCCGTCTATCTCTACAATCGGGGAGATTTCTGCTGCAGTCCCTGAAAAGAAAACTTCGTCTGCATAATAAAGCTCCTCCCTGTGTATACTCCTCTCCTCAACCTCAATACCCTTATCTTTTGCAATCCTGATGACAGTGTCCCTTGTTATGCCCATCAGTATCGCGGAGCTCCTGTCGGGTGTTACCAGCTTGCCTCCCTCTACTATGAAGATATTCTCTGCTGCACCTTCAGCAATAAATCCGTCTGAGGTAGTCATTATCGCCTCATCAAACCCCGCAGCCCTCGCCTCATTGCTTGCTATTATAGAGTTAAGGTAGTTTCCGCTCGCCTTTGCCTCTATAGGCAGCACATCAGACCTTATCCTGTGCCACGAAGCTATCTTGCACCTCAGCCCCTTCCCTTTTTCAAAGTATGAACCAAACGGCACTGCAGCGATGAAGGTGCTTATCTTTTTGCCGCTTGTGTTTACCCCTACATTATCATCATTATAGAATGCGAACGGCCGTATGTACATCTGTTTTGCCTCGTTCGCCGAAACTACTTCGATTATCGCCTTCTCTATCTCGCTTTCTTTGTAACGAAGGTCCATCATATAGATCTTCGCAGTGTTAAAGAATCTTTTAACGTGATCATGTAGCCTGAATACCGCGGCGCCCCTATCTGTTTCGTACGATCTTATGCCTTCAAAAATTCCGCTTCCATATTGCAACGAGTGAGTAAGTATCGGTACTTTCGCCTCGTTATAGTCGATTATCTTTCCGTCAAGCCACACTTTCATCTTGTCTTTGCTTAGATTATTAGAACTTGATGCATTTTTCTGCATAATTCCACCGCAACATATATGTCATGATATATTTTTATCACTTGCTTTGCATAAATATAACCATAACATGCTCGTAAACATTATCGTAAATATAATCATAAGCACAATAATAGATATAAAGTAATAAACCACAATGTAATGTAGACTACATGGTTTTTCAATATGGGTTGTGCAAGGTGATAAGTTGGTATCTGCTGAGGACGTCATTGAAAGTCTCTCTGGTATGGTCTCCAGAGAGAAGGCAAGCGCCATTGCGAACGACCCTTCAAATCCTAATCCGCAAACTTCCTCGCCCAACGATGCGGCAGCAGCCGATTTTACGGATGTTGCAAGCCTGTTGGAATTCATAAACTCCAAATTCTCTGCGATGCAGTCTCACCAGTTGTTTCAGCAACAGCGGCAGCCAACGCAACAGAGTACAGATTACTTTGTAAATGTAAATGATTACCTTTACAGGGTTTTCAACCAGTCGGTATACGATTACGGCTCACGGAAAGGGGTCAAGCGCGATATAGTGCTGGGCAAAGAGGGCAAGACTATTAGGATGACGCTGTTCGACAACTTCTCACGCATTATAGACTCAGAAGCGTTCGAAAGAGGCGACACTGTTCGCATAAGGAATGCCGTGATAACCCAAAACGGTTCGCTAAAAAGTATAAACAAGACAGTGATAAGCAGAGTCGCACCCTCTGCTCTTGCGATATCTGATTTCTCCACCCTTAAAGGTTATGAGAAAAATATAGATGTGATAGGAAAGGTAATCGAGATATACCCTATAAAATACGTGAACAGGCTTGATGGCTCTGGTCAGGTGGGTGTAGCGAACTGCACATTAAGCGATTCAAGCACCACGATACGCGCCGCCTTCTGGGGCTCTAGCGCTGCAGCCACTGCAGATCTCAACGTAAACGATATAGTGAAAATAGAATTCTGCTCCGTGCACATGCGCGGAGAGGATAAGGAGCTTTACGTCAACGACTCATCAAGGGTGTTCTCCAGCAAGCTGCTTGCAGAAAGATTCGGAATTAAATAGTGTTAATCTTAAATCCTACGAATGCATTGCCTGCAGGTTCAGCGCTGTCCGTACTTCGATAAGAAGGAGAGGTAGTTTCCAACCACTATGTCCTGGGCGGAAGGCCTTATCTTCTTTATCATATCCTGTATGTTTGCCATGCTAATCTCTACATCCTTGCCTGTTTCTATCCTGCTCTCCAGCGCTTTTGTCTTTGCCTCCCTGCATACATTGTAGATGTCCGCACCTGTAAATCCGGGTGTCATCTTTGCAAGTGCTGCGTAGTCAATTTCGCCTGTTGGCACATTGGAGAGGTATTTCTTGAATATCTGTGCGCGGTCGTCCTCTGCCGGCGGCTTTATGAAGATCAGCTTGTCGAACCTTCCAGGCCTCAGTATAGCAGGGTCAAGCACATCGGGCCTGTTTGTCGCCGCTACAACCACCACATTGCCGTACCTCTTTAAGTTATCCATCTCCTGAAGTATCTCCGTGGTTATCTGTGCAGTAAACTCGCTTGCGCCCTCTCTTCTTGGTATAAGGCCGTCTATCTCATCCATAAATACTATTGAAGGGGCATTGTCCTTCGCCCTGTTGAAGACATCTTTTATCGTTGCGCTTGCCTTTTCCACGCCTTCGCGCGAAATCTCGGCACCATTGATCTCTATTATTGTAAGCCCTTTGTACTCGCTGGAGATCGCACGCATGAGCATTGTTTTGCCCGTGCCAGGCGGGCCGAAGAGCAGTATGCCGTTTATTATCGGCACATCATACTTCTTTACCAGATCTGGATGCAGAAGCGGCATTGCTATTGCCTCGTCGAGCGCCTTCTTCGCGTCTTCAAGGTCTATCACATCATTCATATTCACTTTGTTTTCCTTCTCATAACTTGGCTCTCCGATCAGTTGGCGCTCGAAATCAAGCTTGAATCTGTTGTATTCATCTATCTGTGCAAGCGAAGTTGAAGGCTTAGTGGACTCTATCGCGTTCATGAAGTCGCGCATCGTTATCTCAAGCACCGCGTGCTTGCTCACCGCCTTCTGTGCGACCATTTGTGCAACACTATCGCAAAGGCCCTTTATATCAGCGCCTGAGTACCTCTCCGTTTTCTCTGCAAGCACGTCTATGTCTATATTTTCAGCTACCGGGAGCCTTTTCAGGTAAATCTCGAATATTTTCTTCCTTCCGTTGAAGTCCGGCAGCGGCAGGTAAATTATCTTGTCGAACCTTCCGGGCCTCAGCAGCGCCCTGTCGAGCACCTGCGGCACGTTCGTGGCGCCTACTATTATTACATTGTTTATCTTCTGAAAGCCGTCCATCTCTACAAGAAGCTGCGAAAGCGCATGCCTGTGCGCCTCGTCCACGTCAGGCACGTTCCTGCTTACGCCTATTGCATCTATCTCGTCAAAGAAGAGTACGCACGGCGCATGCTTCCTCGCTATGGTAAAAATGTCTGAAAGCTTCTTTTCAGTTTCACCAGGATATGAGGATATAAGGTTCGATGCCTTGACATAATAGAAGCCCGCATTTACCTCGTTTGCAAGAGCCCGCATCATCATTGTTTTGCCAGTGCCCGGCGGGCCGAAGAAAAGCAGACCTTTAGCCGGCTGTATGTTGTACGCCCTTGATATCGCCTTCTGCTCTATAGGGCCGAGTACCGCGTTCTTGAGCTCTTCCTTTGTCGATTCATAGTTGCCTATGTCGTCGAATGTCTCTGTCACGTTTCCTGACTCTAAATCTTCGAAAGCCTCTCCGAACTTCATGCGCAGGTCCTGCTTCCTTATGTCAAGCGTTTTTACTACTCTTACATTGTATGACTCAAGCAGGTAGAGAAACGCTGGTGCTATCAGGAAGCTTATGATTGGTATTATATAATTGATATTCGCACGTGTAAAATATGAAAAACCCATATACGAGATTGGGTAGAGGAGCGCGATAAAGCTTGCAACTGTACCCCTGTATTTGTACTTCATGTTTGTTGCAAACAAATCCACGCCGAAGCAGATGCCGACGAGCACGATGAGGCTTATAAGATAATTGAATTGCTGGAAGAGTGCAGCCACAGAGAGCGATATGCCCTGCGATACAAGGTCTACGACCTTGCCCTCAACCAGCACGCCGAATACCTTTCCTGTAGTGCTCCAGAAGCTGCCGAATCGTATCGAAGGCTTTGTTACCATAGTGTAGTTAAACGCCGCATTAGAGGCGAAGTAAGCGTGCGCAGCGACGCCGTTGTATATTATATAGCCATAATTATTTATGCCGAGAAGCGCAGAGCCGCTTACCACTGCAAGTACAAAAAGCACCGTCATTACCACGGCCCTTTTGTAGCCTACCATGAGTATTGCGAGAACGAAGAAAGGTATAGTAAATATATAGCCCAGATATGAGTACGAGAGCGCCGCGAGAAGGTACAGGAACATTATGGTCCTGTGGTGCATGTAGCCGTATATCAGCATGCCGCTTATTACGAACAGAAACATCCATCCTAGTACCGGTACCTGGTAAACCAGCATGGGAAATGTGAACACAGCAAGCACGATCAGCCCGAGGAACGGCCTGTAGAGCGTGGCCGCAACTATCACGATCGCTATAAAAGGCAGTGTAAGTATAGGGTAATAAGGGAAAGCATATACAAGCGCTATGAAAGTCATAAGCGCAAGCAGCGAGTCCGCTACATGGAAATGCGTAGCCATCCTTATAAGCAGGTCCTTGTACCTGTAAAACGCGATAGGTCTCTTGTAGTACTTCTTTATTATGCTCTTCGATTTCGGTGATTCGCGCATGCCTGCCTTCACATTAGCTGCTGCCATGTCCATAAAGTCGCGACCTTTGTCAAAATCCCTATTCTTGAATTTTACAACTCATATTTATAAAGTATTGCACTTTATGTATTAGCAAAATCGCAGAATAGAAATATATATTATAATTTGCGGCAATACTTATAGAAGTTGCTCACATAGATACAATGCCCGTTGTAGCTCAATGGCAGAGCGGCCGGCTGTAGCCTGTTCCCTAACTGGATAAAGATGCAGTTAGATACCGGCAGGTTGGGTGTTCGAGTCACCCCAACGGGAAGTCCTCAAAAACACAAGTAAGAAAAAAGCATACATCAGGAAACCAGTGGCTTCATAGCAGTGGTCAGATGAATAACTGCATATTCTGCAAAATAGTGGAAGGAAAAGCGAAAGCTTTCAAGATATACGAAGATAAAAAATATATTGCAATACTTGATGCATTTCCAAATATTGAGGGCCAGGCACTTGTGATAACTAAGAGGCACATGAACAGTTACGCCATTGACCTTTCAAGTAGGGAGCTATGCAGTCTTATGACTGCAACAAGAAAAGTTGCAAAAATACTTGAGAAAGGGCTAAAAGTAAAGAGGGTTCATATAGTTATAGAGGGAACCGCAATAAACCACCTTCATGTAAAGTTATACCCAGCAATAGGGATGAAAAACAAGAACGAGCAGCATATTGCCAATGAAATTATATATTTTGACAAGTATGAAGGTTATGTGACTACGCTTTTAGGACCTAAAGCAGATGAGAAAGATTTAAAAGACACGCAAAATAAAATACTCAATGCAAATAAATAAAATATGCCTTGGTAATGTAGTGGACCAGCATGCGAGCCTGTCACGCTTGCAACCCGGGTTCGAATCCCGGCCAAGGCGGATCTATAAGAGGTTCGACTCCTTTCGCCATCCGATTTATAAAGGGGGTAAAGCACAAGGCATATTGACAAATATGCCTAGCTATTTCAACACAGGTGCAGAACAAGTTAAGGCAGCAGATCACAGAGTTGAGAAGCTACCAGAGCCAAACAGGCAGTATGCAAAGGACTTCGAAAACTATCTTCAGGTACTAAACCGCAAACCCAGAACAATAGGCCGCAGAATGCTTGAATTCGCATGGCTTCTGGAGCACAGCGGTATACGATAGGTATGTAGCATATTTTTTAAGTTACTCTGGCTCTGTTTTTCTGTACTTTTCGTTGCTAAGACTATAGTATGTGATGTGTAGAAGATGCCATTCATTTCCAAACCATCTATAGAATTCTTGCTTTCGCTTTGCCTCAAAAACATGCTATCAACATAAATATTTATGGTGGCGTATAGCCACTATACCAATTGCCAACAAAATTTACATTGTTTATTTGGCCGTTGTTTCCGTTGCCGCTGTAGTCGTTCGCGTTGCCATTAAGCGGCCACCAGCCGACAAGGTTCTGCAGGTCAATTGGCGCACCGCCTATGCCTTCTAGGTAAAGAGCTTGAATATCATTTGCTGAAAGAGAGGTGTTGTAGAGTTGGGCATTTGACATTTCTGCTTTTATAGATATCGATGAACCATCAAGGCCAGGAATGTCAAAATAATATGCTGGACCTGGTGGAGTGAAATTTGCAGGTGTTGCACCATTTGTTCCCGAAGAGCTAAACTGGCCATTTATATAAAGGGTTATTGTTTTGGTTTGAGGATTCCAAACCCCGGCTAGAAAATACCATGTTCCTGTATTTAATGGTTCATAATTACCACCAGTACCTGCGCCACTGCATCCTGCATCAGGCATAGGGCATGCTTCGGCATAAGGATAAGCCTGATTCCCCCAATTTCCACATCCGCCTACTAAACCTCCTCTAGGATTTCCTGTACTGTTACCTATGCCAACTAAATAACCACAAAAATTAACTGGGGGTATATAATTAACCCAAACCGTAGCTGTATATCCACCATTCCAATTGTTTGGTTTCGGTTCTGGTACTAGTATTCCCCCTCCATTGTTAATCACAGCAACATACTGTGGCATCTCGCCCGTGCACACGCCTTCAAGGTTTATGAAAGAAGTCGTACCCGGTCCATTTGGCCTGAATACCTGGCATGCACCCGGTGGCGCTTTTGGCGCAAAGTTGTTTGCGTTGAATACTCCGAGTTCAAAGAGTGCGCCTAGAACTACTGCGATGATGAGTATTGCCCAGCCATAAGTCATCAAATATTCCATCGCGCTTTGCGCTTTGGCTGAAGCTTTTAGTAAAAGCTTCTTTTTGATAAAACTTTTCAAAAAAGTTTTCCTAAAAGTTTTCATGCACTCATATATACAATTAAAAAAACAATAAAAAGTTATGCTTTTGCGCAAACTAAGCCTATTCGCTTGAAACCTCTACAATAACCCTGTTCTCTCCGCCATCTGACCAGCGCAGCAGTGTGCCTTTGCCTATGTGCTTTTATCTTGCGATTTCTCTGGGCACTGTGACAAGGATCTGGCCGTTCTTGAATTGCATAACTCTTCTTTTGTCTCTGCCTGCAACCTTGTGTGTGCGCTTGCAAGCAGTGTTTGCGCGATTGCGTTTGCCATAAAATCGAAGATAGAATTAAATAAGTACGCAATATTTATACTTAATGGGTAATGATATAGGCACAACAAGTAAGCATCGAACTTCTACCCCTAACGCTCAACCCTGGCGAGGGTATTAGAGATTCAGCCGCTTCTGCCTGCTGAGCCTAACTAATCCCGCAAATGGGACGCAGAGCATTGCTTGGTATGTTTTTGAAAAAGCGTATAGCGAAAGCCAATTTCTGAAGCGATATTTATAAATAATTAGAAGTAGAAATTAGGACAGGGATATATTGACCATTATCTTGGCGATAAAGGCGAAGGATGGAATAGTTTTAAGTGCAGACAAGCTACTTCTGTGTACTATTGAA
>Ga0080003_1001085_pt1 | contig 15334 bp, 10 predicted proteins | sample JossMetagenome_FD_69206 | JGI IMG/M metagenome (GOLD analysis project Ga0080003, IMG submission 69206) | Hot spring microbial communities from Joseph's Coat, Yellowstone National Park, USA - JC2_E (SPADES assembly) (version 2) | ecosystem: Environmental > Aquatic > Thermal springs > Hot (42-90C)... | reverse complement strand
GTCGTGGCATTGATGGTATTGGCTCTGTGTCTTTGGTCTGTTATCGTAAGCCCCGCCTTTGTGTGCCGGCTTTCTGTGTCTTTTGTTTGCCTGTTTTATAAAAAGAGAAAAAAGAGCTGTGTATAAATAAAATAAATAACTGCGGCGAAGCCGCCATTTTCAAACAAAAGCAATGTGTGTAATCTATCTATAGTAGTACCTTGACATTTTTATCCTGTTATGTCCCAGTTCTTGTGTGAGCACTGCGTCGCTTTCTCTTTCTGCATCGTTATTGTCTTTTACTTTATCCTCTATATTGTATTTTTCTATCAATTCTCTCCTTTCTTCTTCATTTCTTTTCAATTCTTCAATTCTATGCTCTGCATACTCATGTCTGAAGCTATGCGATGCATTATAGGCCTGCCCTGTTGCTTTGGCCGCGTTTTTAAGGTCACGGTAATAATCTTTTAGATGTTTCTCGTAGTGTCTTTCCTGTAGTTTCTCTATTAAATTAGCTAATTTTTCGAAGTCTTCTTTACGATGTTGAAAAAATAATTCCCTCGTTCTTCCGCCTTTTGCTTTATGTATTACAATTTTGTATTCGCTCCTGTCAACTTTAGCTTTTGCGATCTCACGTATCCTGAACCCAGCCAAAGTCTGCGCCTCAGCAATCATTCTATGGGTTTCGTTTAACCTTCCTCGTATTGCCTCAGGATCTGCATATGGTTCTCGTTTTCGTGGTGCTCTGCCTTCGCTCCACCAACCGACACGGTTTGTATCGTTCTCTAGGTATTGTTTTATATCTGGTCTTACAACCTCTAAGGTTTTCTCAAGTGCTGCAATATGTATCTTGATCGTACTTTGACTTAGTCCCTTTTGTGCTAATTCTTTAAAGTAGTTGTCAACGATTTTTTGTAATTCTTCTGTGCTTATTTTATCTAAGTGTTTTTCTCTCTTGATTCCTTGACTTTCAAGGTAATCACAAAATCGCATCACAGCTTGCTCGTACCTAACTTTCGTTTTACTTGTATGAATAAAGTAACTCTGTTTTATTCCAGTCAACTTTTCCATTTCTCTCTTCAATTGCCCCCGCTTTGTGCCTTTTCCCAAACTATACAAATCATCTAAAACATGTTTCAAAACGTATCTCACTTTGTTTTCCATATCAAAACCTCCTTAATACATATTACAGACTCAAAAAACAGACTCCACCGGTGCCCAAAATTGGGCTCAAGCAAGGCTCTTTTTTGAGCCTGCAACCCATATAAGCTCGTTCAGGACTAGCCCCGCCGTGCCTTGCGGCTACCTGCCGGCGTGTCAGGCAGGCTTTTTGAAGAGAAGCCAGAAACTCTTGCCCTGCAGCAAATGCCTATCACACTTGCGGTGGGTTTTACCTGTTTACCACTCCACAGGGGCGATTTAACCGGGCACCGCCAAAGGGGGCTACCTAACCCGTAAACAGATCCCGTGCTGGGCAGAAGTCTAGGCTGTACAGGGCTTCAGCCAAATTTAGAAAAATTCTCCTGTATAAACAAAGCCAGTCATCAAGTATAAATGTCCCCTCTTTCTCATTTATCTTGTGGTTGGCTTTGTGATTGATTTGAACAAGTGCTTATATTCTTTTGTTTTTACCACTCCCTAACTCCCGTTTTTCATTTGAAAAAAGGCAACAAACAAGAATAAACAAAAGTAAAGCTAAACAAAATTAAAATGTGAGGGGTGATAGGTTAGAATTGAAGATAAAAGATTAAATAAAAACAAATAAACATTTTAAATAGGGCTTTTTAACGGCCAAACACTCATAACCCGCAGGCATGAGATGAAGCCCCGCCTTCTATTTAATCCTCCTAAACCAGAAACTATAAATCAATATATGTTAAATATTTTTGTTTGCAATATCATATTTTCTTTATTTTGTCAAATCTCTTTATGAGGTTAATCATACGAAACGCCCCTATCGGTGCGTTTCGGCATACCCCGCTTTCCCCACTTGGTGCCCCCCTTTCCTGATTTTTCTCATACTCTTGTGCTGTGCGTGTTTTGTCTCAAAGTGTATATACAACAAACGCATTTGCATTATACATAAAAAGAAAACAACTCAAAAGAAAATGCGTAACAGCAATAAAAACATAGTTGTATTACACATGAAAAGAAGCAACTCAAAAAGAAAATGTATAACAGCAATAAAAATGTTGTTTGCATGAAGAAAAATAAAGCATCAAAAGAGAAGTAAAGCCGTCTGGACAGGCTTCGTAAACTCAGCCTGTCCCGACGGCTTAAGCCTCTTACGAGGCTTATTTCTTATGCATACAAACATGTTATTGATGTGTATACATCTCTCTTGAGCTGTCTCTTTCATGCTTAATGCAAACATGCTTATTGATGTATGTATCTTTTTTGAGCCATTCTTTTATGCATATGCAACACGCTTGTGTATATACCACTTGAGTAAAACGCCAGCACAAAGAATAATCGCAAAATCTTATGGAGACAAACCTGCTTGGGGACTAAATCGTCCCCAGCGGTTTTTCTCCAAACCTCTTTTCCTCCAACCCCATTGCTTCGCTCAGCCTTACGGCTTCGCTTCGCTTCCAATACAATCACAAAGCCCCAAAAGAACAATCTTAAAGACAAAAAAAAGCTGGCTAGCGCCAGCACTGACTAGGTACGAGGTGAAAATGAGTGAAAAAAAATAGGGGTAAAAAGATTATACAATAAAACAATCATCATCAGGTGGGTCTTTTAAGAAAAACTCTACTTGCATCAAAAAGGCCTGTGAAGGTACTTCGCTATTTTCATCAAATACAAGCATAATTATCATATCGTATTCTTTTAGCTTGCCTTCTAAATCACACACATCAAGTGGATAGTCGGGCTCTTCTTCTAATTCTCCGTGTTTGTAGTAATTGTATCTGTCAAAGTCAAAATCTTCAGATATGTGTTTTAAGATCTTTTTCATTCTTTTCCAGTCGATGTTCGTGTAAATCCTTTTGTACGACCTCATGTAGCTTTCAGCTTGCTCTAAAGCGACAGGAGAAGCCTTTAAAATGAATGGCTTATCTGGTAGCAAACTTGGTGTTAACGACTCAACAACGTACAACATATCTATTACCTCCTAAACAAGATTTTCTAAGATGTTTTTTGTTACAAAAAGCCTCTCTCTTTCAAAATTTATGACTATCCCAAGTGTTTCTAGTGTCTCGGCATCTCTTTTTAAGGCTCTTTTAATGTCGTACCATTCGGCCCTTTCTATAGGGCAATCTAGATCTTTAGCAAGTTCCTTTAGATGGTATCCAGCCGGTGGGTGGTTTTTGTGAGTTGCTAAGTATCGTATCAGTGCCTGCGAAACTCCGCTATTCAAGGCCAATAATTTCTTTGGGTTATAGTTAAATTTAAGTTCATTGTCTAACAAAGTGGTTATTACTGATCCAAACACGATTGTAGTTAGTTTTACTTGTTTAGGTATAATTGGAGATTTAGTATTAATTGGTTTTGCGACTGGTGAATCGTATAAATCTATAACTAAAGGTCCTCGCATTGTTTCCCCTCTCACATTTAGAGTTAATATTGTTCTCATCATGTCATCTAAAAGTATTTTGTATCTTTGTTTAGAGTATTTTCCTTTGCCTTGTGCTAGGAACTTTCTTACTTTTTCTCTATCAAAGAGGACCTTTAAATATTTAACCTTGATTTTCCCATTTCCGATTGTTTGGTCGGTGTGGATATAGCTATGCAATTCTTTTTTCCATAGTATCGCCTCTAAAAGGTTTTTGTGTATTTGTCCTAGTCTTCCTTCAACGGTTACCTCTCCATGTCTTCCTTTAAACGATCTTATTCCTTGTCTAGGTTTGTTGGAAGCTTCAAACATTGGTAGCCGATTTTGTGACTCCGTTGCTACTCCGATATTCTTAAGCTTTTTTCTCAATTCTGGGATCTCTTCATATTTTAAGTCTTCCATGTATACCTCCTAAAAGTTTTTTCCTATTAAATCAGTATCGCCATTAGTTTTCCCTTGTTTGTTGTCTTTCTTTACTTTTACAGGTTGAAACTTTTTCTTTGCTTCTTCGTGTTCTTTGGCCTTCTTCTCAAAAGCTTCATCGTATATATGTATTCCATCGCTCCATCTCAAATAAACTGGAAAATCTTCAAGTAATGGTGAAAAGTAATTAGCTTTTTCAATACTGATCTTCCGAGCTGATACGGTTTTCCCATCGTGTTCAGATTTGATGTTTCTATATGTGATCCTTTGCCTTGCCTGTTCCCGGAAAACGATTGATCCTCTAAATATTCCGTCGTCATCTCGTAAGCTTCTTAGGGATTCTTTTGTCTGATGATGCAATAGTAAAAAGCTACATTTGTATTTCTTTATTAAACTTGTTAATAGCTCATAAAATAGCTTTGCTTCGCCTGAATTGTTTTCGTCCAGGCCATAAAAGTTTATTAGACTGTCGATGACCACCAAAAGTGGTTTTCGTTTGTTAATGTAATATTCTATTGCTCTGGCGGTCTTGGTTGTCTTTGTGGTTTTCCAGCTGTCTTTTTGAAAGATTGATGAACCAAATGGAAATTTTTCGTCTAAAGTGGAAATCCAATATAAGTTTTCATTGTCTCCATAAGCCCCTGTAATCATATCGAGCCTGTCAACAAATCTTTCTGGTGTTTCTTCTGCTGTGAAATATAAGACTGTTCCTTGTTTTCTCACTGGATATCTTCCGAGAAATTCGCCACCTAGTCCTATAGAAAAAGCCATATCAATAGCAAGCCAACTTTTGCCACTCCCACCAAGCCCATCAAGAATAATTATGCTCTTGGTAGGTATTAAAGGCTCAAGAATCCAGTCATCTTTTTTCCTCTCAATCCTTAAATCGTTATTTTGGTATTCTACTTCGTCAAGCTTTTCTATCTCTTCCTTTGTTAGTCCAAAAGTTAGTTCTTCCATGTTACCTCCGAGTTTCAAGTCGTCTTCTGGCAGCCATTATCGTTCTTGCTAAATAATCCCCTAAGTGGTATCTTTTCCTATTTTCAATGTCTTCGCTTTCTGACAATAAAGCGTCTCTTACTTGCTCATCACTATATCCTCGGGCCATAAGGTAAATGGCATATGCGATGTCCGCCTGGCTCGGGTTTCCTCTTTCTCTCATGAAATCCTGCCAGTTTTTTTGGATGTTGTTTTGTATGTTGTTGGTCAATTGACTTAAAACCTGTTGTGCCGTTATGTGCGTCGCCTTATTTTCCTTTCCTTGTGATATTCCATCCTTTCCGTAAATCTCTTCGTATTTTTGTAAAGCATGTTTGGTATCTATAACTCTTGTCCCAACGTATTCAAGCCTCATAAAAGGGGGGTTGTCTTTGTATTTTGTGTTATAGAATCCTGGCATTTTCTTGGTATGTGATGCTCCAATGCCACCAGGATCCCCGCCATATGCTCTAATAAGCATCTTTTGAATCTTTTTTACTTCTTCTGCTGTTACTCCTTTATCAAGTAGAAAAGCCGCTTGGTATTTGTTGCTGGTGTTCCAAAGTAAGAAGTGGTCTCTCAGTTTGATTGTTTCTATCTTCTCCACGTCATCAACTAGTACGACATTAAAGTATTGGTTTTCTCTAGAAAAAGCCCATAATACAGAGTAACCATAAACCGCATTTTTACGCCAGGCGTCTTCTCTTTCTAAGAGAGAAAAAGCCTCTTCAACTCTGAAAGGCTTTCTATTGTTTAAGATATATACGTTTGGCTTTTTGTTCTTTTCTTTGGGATATTTTAAAAAGGTTATCGTAATCTTACAGGCTGTCTTTCTAGCTAAAGCATCTAGAAACCTCTTGGTCTCTTGTTTATGTGCTTCAAAATCAAAGCTTGGCTTATGTTTGGGCTCATTGTAATTTTCTTTTTTATAATTACAATGATATAAGTTAAGGTTTTCCATGTGAGTTCCTCCTTTGCCGGTAGGTGGCAGCTACCGGCTGTGGCTTTCTTAAAATAAATCACTTGGTTAATCACAATATTATTGGTTCTTTATCCTCTTCAATAATACTAGTGCTCTCACTTAGGCTTTTTTCAATATAGCCCATTAGAGCTCTACGGAAAATTTTAGATGGTATTGTTTTCTCTTTGTATACCACTGAGTAAAGCTTTTCCATCTCCTCATCGTCTAAAAAAAGGCATATCCTATGGTACTTCTTACCGCTACTCTTCATATAAACCTCCTTTAATGAATTGGTGCATATATACACATATACGCATCTATATATAAGATAGCATAAAATTTCTAAAAGTCAAGTGTTTTGTCTTAATGTGTTTAAAATTCGGAAAATCGGCAACACTTTTCGGAAAATCGGCAACACTTTTCGGAAAATCGGCAACACTTTTCGGAAAATCGGCAACACTTTTTCAGTTATATTCAGCTTATTCAGCTAATTCAGGGGCTGAAATAAAAAGGAAAACAAACTGTCTGGATATCCCAGGAAAAGGAAAACAAACTGTCTGGATATCCTAGGAAAAGGAAAACAAACTGATGGGAAGTATCACAAGGAAAGAAAAAAAAAGCGGCGGGTTTGTCGGCTGTCGGCTGTTGTTTGCTGTCGGCTGTTTGCCGTTGGTGTTTTGTTTAAAAAAAAGGGGGTGGGTGGGCGGGGGTAATATTGCGATGCGAAGCATCGCCATTCTTATAAGTAAATTACTGCGGCGAAGCCGCCACTTTTCCTTTAAAACCATCGGCGAAGCCGTTTGTAACAAACTAATGGGTTTCTGTTATTATCTGTAATAGTACCGGCTCATTTTGATCCTATTATGTCCTAATTCCTGCGTTAAAACACTGTCGGCGGCGAGCTCTCTTGTTTCTTCGTGTTTTGCTGCCTCTTTCTTTTCTTCATCTATATTATACTTGTCTAATAAATCTCTTAACTCTTCTTCATTCTTTTTGAGTTCTTCAATTCTTCTATGTGCGTATTCATGTCTAAAGCTATGCGATGCGTTGTAAGCCTGTCCTGTTGCTTTGCAAGCCCTTTTAATATCTTTGTAATACTCTTTCAAATGTTTTTCGTAGTTCTGTTCTTTCAATTTTTCTATTAGATCTGCCAGTCTTTCGAAGTCTTCTTTTCTATGTTCAAAATATAACTCCCTTGTTCTTCCACCTTTTGCCTTGTGTATGACTATTTTATTTTCCTCTCTAATAACCTCAGCTTTTGCTATCTCTCTTATTCGAAAGCCCCCCAGTGCTTGGGCTTCTGCTATCATTCTGTGTTCTTCTTTTAATCGTTCTCTAATTGCCTCTGGGTCTGCGTATGGCTCTCTTTTCCTTGATTCTTTACCAGCGCTCCACCAGTTTATCCGATTCTCATCGTTTTCTAGGAATGGCTTTATGTCAGGCCTCACTACCTCTAGCGTTTTCTCAAGTGCTGCGATGTGTATTTTGATTGTGCTTTTGCTGAGTCCTTGATTTGCCAGCTCTTTAAAGTAATTATCAATTATCTTTTGCAGCTCTTCCGTGCTTGTCTTATCTAAATGCTTTTCTCTTTTTATGCCGTTCTTTTCCAAGAAATCGCAAAACTTCATTACTGCTTGTTCGTACCTGACCTTTGTTTTACTCGTGTGTATGAAATAGCTTTGTTTTACACCTGTGAGCTCCTCCATTTGCTTCTTTAAACGCCCCCGCTTTGTTCCTTTTCCCAGTTCATAGAGATCATCGAGCACATGCTTCAAAACATATCTTACTTTGTTTTCCATATACAAACCTCCTTATTACAGATTCAAAAAACAGACTCCACCGGTGCCCATACATGTGTATAGGCTTAAGCAAGGCTCTTTTTTGAACCTGCAAAACGCTTTAAGCTCGTTCAGGACTAGCCCCGCCGTGCAGCATCGGTTACCCTCTGCCACTTACCTGCCAGCGTGTCAGGGCGCCACATCCCACCGGTGGGATTACTCCGTAGGCGCATCGGGGGTGGCATAAGGTCACAACAGCCTCAGTGCCTTTTGGCAAAGGACTGCCGAGATGGTCTTATGCCTATTAGAAGCTTTCCACTCTGTGAGTTTGATCGCCCCAGCCTCACAGCTGTGGAAACAAGAGATGATAAAAAGATTTAAAGAGACAAAACAATTAATTGCTTATCTTTTGTTTATTCTCTCCCTAACCCATTTAAGACATTTGAAAAAAACATAATACTACTCATTACTGGGGCTTTATGAGACTTAAGAAAGTTTTAAAAATTATTTTGAAAAGGGCTTTTTACGGCCAAACCCATAAGGGAAAAGCCCTGCCTGCTTTTAATCCTCCTAAAACTGTTAATGAAAATAAAGATAAAAACATGTTTTATTTTGTCAAGTGTTTTTGTTTGATTTTACGAAACGCCGCCTTGCGGCGTCGTTTCGGCATGTACAATTTTTCGCTTGGTGTCCCTTTCGCTGACTTTTCTCATACTCTTGAGCTGTGCGTGTTTTGTCTCAAAGTGCATATTACAGCAAACGCATTTGCATTATACATAAAAAAGAATATAACTCAAAAGAAAATGCACAACAACAATAAAACATAGTTGTATTACACATGAAAAGAAAACAACTCAAAAAGAAAATGTATAACAGCAATAAGAATATTGTCTACATGAAGAAAAATAAAGCATCAAAAGAGAAGTAAAGCCGTCTGGACAGGCTTCGTAAACTCAGCCTGTCCCGACGGCTTAAGCTCTTACGAGCTTATTTTCTCACGCATACAAACATGCTTATTGATGTATACATCTCTTTTGAGCTGTCTCTTTCATGTAATACAAACATGTTTATTGATGTATGCTTCTCTTTGAGCTATTTCTTTTATGCATATGCAACACGCTTGTGTATATACCACTTGAGCAAAACGCCAGCAAAGAGCAATCGTAAAAGCCTATGGAGAAAAACCTACTTGGGGGCTCTATCGCCCCCAGCGGTTTTTCTCCAAACCTCTTTTCCTCCAACCCCATCGCTTCGCTCAGCCTTACGGCTTCGCTCCGCTTCCAATACAATCACAAAGCCCCAAAAGAACAATCTTAAAGACAAAAAAAAGCTGGCTTTAGCGCCAGCACTGACTAGGTACGAGGTGAAAAAATGAGTGAAAAAAAATAGGGGTAAAAAGATTATACAATAAAACAATCATCATCAGGTGGGTCTTTTAAGAAAAACTCTACTTGCATCAAAAAGGCCTGTGAAGGTACTTCGCTATTTTCATCAAATACAAGCATAATTATCATATCGTATTCTTTTAGCTTGCCTTCTAAATCACACACATCAAGTGGATAGTCGGGCTCTTCTTCTAATTCTCCGTGTTTGTAGTAATTGTATCTGTCAAAGTCAAAATCTTCAGATATGTGTTTTAAGATCTTTTTCATTCTTTTCCAGTCGATGTTCGTGTAAATCCTTTTGTACGACCTCATGTAGCTTTCAGCTTGCTCTAAAGCGACAGGAGAAGCCTTTAAAATGAATGGCTTATCTGGTAGCAAACTTGGTGTTAACGACTCAACAACGTACAACATATCTATTACCTCCTAAACAAGATTTTCTAAGATGTTTTTTGTTACAAAAAGCCTCTCTCTTTCAAAATTTATGACTATCCCAAGTGTTTCTAGTGTCTCGGCATCTCTTTTTAAGGCTCTTTTAATGTCGTACCATTCGGCCCTTTCTATAGGGCAATCTAGATCTTTAGCAAGTTCCTTTAGATGGTATCCAGCCGGTGGGTGGTTTTTGTGAGTTGCTAAGTATCGTATCAGTGCCTGCGAAACTCCGCTATTCAAGGCCAATAATTTCTTTGGGTTATAGTTAAATTTAAGTTCATTGTCTAACAAAGTGGTTATTACTGATCCAAACACGATTGTAGTTAGTTTTACTTGTTTAGGTATAATTGGAGATTTAGTATTAATTGGTTTTGCGACTGGTGAATCGTATAAATCTATAACTAAAGGTCCTCGCATTGTTTCCCCTCTCACATTTAGAGTTAATATTGTTCTCATCATGTCATCTAAAAGTATTTTGTATCTTTGTTTAGAGTATTTTCCTTTGCCTTGTGCTAGGAACTTTCTTACTTTTTCTCTATCAAAGAGGACCTTTAAATATTTAACCTTGATTTTCCCATTTCCGATTGTTTGGTCGGTGTGGATATAGCTATGCAATTCTTTTTTCCATAGTATCGCCTCTAAAAGGTTTTTGTGTATTTGTCCTAGTCTTCCTTCAACGGTTACCTCTCCATGTCTTCCTTTAAACGATCTTATTCCTTGTCTAGGTTTGTTGGAAGCTTCAAACATTGGTAGCCGATTTTGTGACTCCGTTGCTACTCCGATATTCTTAAGCTTTTTTCTCAATTCTGGGATCTCTTCATATTTTAAGTCTTCCATGTATACCTCCTAAAAGTTTTTTCCTATTAAATCAGTATCGCCATTAGTTTTCCCTTGTTTGTTGTCTTTCTTTACTTTTACAGGTTGAAACTTTTTCTTTGCTTCTTCGTGTTCTTTGGCCTTCTTCTCAAAAGCTTCATCGTATATATGTATTCCATCGCTCCATCTCAAATAAACTGGAAAATCTTCAAGTAATGGTGAAAAGTAATTAGCTTTTTCAATACTGATCTTCCGAGCTGATACGGTTTTCCCATCGTGTTCAGATTTGATGTTTCTATATGTGATCCTTTGCCTTGCCTGTTCCCGGAAAACGATTGATCCTCTAAATATTCCGTCGTCATCTCGTAAGCTTCTTAGGGATTCTTTTGTCTGATGATGCAATAGTAAAAAGCTACATTTGTATTTCTTTATTAAACTTGTTAATAGCTCATAAAATAGCTTTGCTTCGCCTGAATTGTTTTCGTCCAGGCCATAAAAGTTTATTAGACTGTCGATGACCACCAAAAGTGGTTTTCGTTTGTTAATGTAATATTCTATTGCTCTGGCGGTCTTGGTTGTCTTTGTGGTTTTCCAGCTGTCTTTTTGAAAGATTGATGAACCAAATGGAAATTTTTCGTCTAAAGTGGAAATCCAATATAAGTTTTCATTGTCTCCATAAGCCCCTGTAATCATATCGAGCCTGTCAACAAATCTTTCTGGTGTTTCTTCTGCTGTGAAATATAAGACTGTTCCTTGTTTTCTCACTGGATATCTTCCGAGAAATTCGCCACCTAGTCCTATAGAAAAAGCCATATCAATAGCAAGCCAACTTTTGCCACTCCCACCAAGCCCATCAAGAATAATTATGCTCTTGGTAGGTATTAAAGGCTCAAGAATCCAGTCATCTTTTTTCCTCTCAATCCTTAAATCGTTATTTTGGTATTCTACTTCGTCAAGCTTTTCTATCTCTTCCTTTGTTAGTCCAAAAGTTAGTTCTTCCATGTTACCTCCGAGTTTCAAGTCGTCTTCTGGCAGCCATTATCGTTCTTGCTAAATAATCCCCTAAGTGGTATCTTTTCCTATTTTCAATGTCTTCGCTTTCTGACAATAAAGCGTCTCTTACTTGCTCATCACTATATCCTCGGGCCATAAGGTAAATGGCATATGCGATGTCCGCCTGGCTCGGGTTTCCTCTTTCTCTCATGAAATCCTGCCAGTTTTTTTGGATGTTGTTTTGTATGTTGTTGGTCAATTGACTTAAAACCTGTTGTGCCGTTATGTGCGTCGCCTTATTTTCCTTTCCTTGTGATATTCCATCCTTTCCGTAAATCTCTTCGTATTTTTGTAAAGCATGTTTGGTATCTATAACTCTTGTCCCAACGTATTCAAGCCTCATAAAAGGGGGGTTGTCTTTGTATTTTGTGTTATAGAATCCTGGCATTTTCTTGGTATGTGATGCTCCAATGCCACCAGGATCCCCGCCATATGCTCTAATAAGCATCTTTTGAATCTTTTTTACTTCTTCTGCTGTTACTCCTTTATCAAGTAGAAAAGCCGCTTGGTATTTGTTGCTGGTGTTCCAAAGTAAGAAGTGGTCTCTCAGTTTGATTGTTTCTATCTTCTCCACGTCATCAACTAGTACGACATTAAAGTATTGGTTTTCTCTAGAAAAAGCCCATAATACAGAGTAACCATAAACCGCATTTTTACGCCAGGCGTCTTCTCTTTCTAAGAGAGAAAAAGCCTCTTCAACTCTGAAAGGCTTTCTATTGTTTAAGATATATACGTTTGGCTTTTTGTTCTTTTCTTTGGGATATTTTAAAAAGGTTATCGTAATCTTACAGGCTGTCTTTCTAGCTAAAGCATCTAGAAACCTCTTGGTCTCTTGTTTATGTGCTTCAAAATCAAAGCTTGGCTTATGTTTGGGCTCATTGTAATTTTCTTTTTTATAATTACAATGATATAAGTTAAGGTTTTCCATGTGAGTTCCTCCTTTGCCGGTAGGTGGCAGCTACCGGCTGTGGCTTTCTTAAAATAAATCACTTGGTTAATCACAATATTATTGGTTCTTTATCCTCTTCAATAATACTAGTGCTCTCACTTAGGCTTTTTTCAATATAGCCCATTAGAGCTCTACGGAAAATTTTAGATGGTATTGTTTTCTCTTTGTATACCACTGAGTAAAGCTTTTCCATCTCCTCATCGTCTAAAAAAAGGCATATCCTATGGTACTTCTTACCGCTACTCTTCATATAAACCTCCTTTAATGAATTGGTGCATATATACACATATACGCATCTATATATAAGATAGCATAAAATTTCTAAAAGTCAAGTGTTTTGTCTTAATGTGTTTAAAATTCGGAAAATCGGCAACACTTTTCGGAAAATCGGCAACACTTTTCGGAAAATCGGCAACACTTTTCGGAAAATCGGCAACACTTTTTCAGTTATATTCAGCTTATTCAGCTAATTCAGGGGCTGAAATAAAAAGGAAAACAAACTGTCTGGATATCCCAGGAAAAGGAAAACAAACTGTCTGGATATCCTAGGAAAAGGAAAACAAACTGATGGGAAGTATCACAAGGAAAGAAAAAAAAAGCGGCGGGTTTGTCGGCTGTCGGCTGTTGTTTGCTGTCGGCTGTTTGCCGTTGGTGTTTTGTTTAAAAAAAAGGGGGTGGGTGGGCGGGGGTAATATTGCGATGCGAAGCATCGCCATTCTTATAAGTAAATTACTGCGGCGAAGCCGCCACTTTTCCTTTAAAACCATCGGCGAAGCCGTTTGTAACAAACTAATGGGTTTCTGTTATTATCTGTAATAGTACCGGCTCATTTTGATCCTATTATGTCCTAATTCCTGCGTTAAAACACTGTCGGCGGCGAGCTCTCTTGTTTCTTCGTGTTTTGCTGCCTCTTTCTTTTCTTCATCTATATTATACTTGTCTAATAAATCTCTTAACTCTTCTTCATTCTTTTTGAGTTCTTCAATTCTTCTATGTGCGTATTCATGTCTAAAGCTATGCGATGCGTTGTAAGCCTGTCCTGTTGCTTTGCAAGCCCTTTTAATATCTTTGTAATACTCTTTCAAATGTTTTTCGTAGTTCTGTTCTTTCAATTTTTCTATTAGATCTGCCAGTCTTTCGAAGTCTTCTTTTCTATGTTCAAAATATAACTCCCTTGTTCTTCCACCTTTTGCCTTGTGTATGACTATTTTATTTTCCTCTCTAATAACCTCAGCTTTTGCTATCTCTCTTATTCGAAAGCCCCCCAGTGCTTGGGCTTCTGCTATCATTCTGTGTTCTTCTTTTAATCGTTCTCTAATTGCCTCTGGGTCTGCGTATGGCTCTCTTTTCCTTGATTCTTTACCAGCGCTCCACCAGTTTATCCGATTCTCATCGTTTTCTAGGAATGGCTTTATGTCAGGCCTCACTACCTCTAGCGTTTTCTCAAGTGCTGCGATGTGTATTTTGATTGTGCTTTTGCTGAGTCCTTGATTTGCCAGCTCTTTAAAGTAATTATCAATTATCTTTTGCAGCTCTTCCGTGCTTGTCTTATCTAAATGCTTTTCTCTTTTTATGCCGTTCTTTTCCAAGAAATCGCAAAACTTCATTACTGCTTGTTCGTACCTGACCTTTGTTTTACTCGTGTGTATGAAATAGCTTTGTTTTACACCTGTGAGCTCCTCCATTTGCTTCTTTAAACGCCCCCGCTTTGTTCCTTTTCCCAGTTCATAGAGATCATCGAGCACATGCTTCAAAACATATCTTACTTTGTTTTCCATATACAAACCTCCTTATTACAGATTCAAAAAACAGACTCCACCGGTGCCCATACATGTGTATAGGCTTAAGCAAGGCTCTTTTTTGAACCTGCAAAACGCTTTAAGCTCGTTCAGGACTAGCCCCGCCGTGCAGCATCGGTTACCCTCTGCCACTTACCTGCCAGCGTGTCAGGGCGCCACATCCCACCGGTGGGATTACTCCGTAGGCGCATCGGGGGTGGCATAAGGTCACAACAGCCTCAGTGCCTTTTGGCAAAGGACTGCCGAGATGGTCTTACGCCTATTAGAAGCTTTCCACTCTGTGAGTTTAAACGCCCCAGCCTCACAGTGTAGAAACCAAGAGAAAATGAGAAGATTTAAAGAAGCAAGATAATTGATTAGTTTATTGTCTTTGTTTATTCTCTCCCTGACCCATTTAAGACATTTGAAAAAACATAATACTACTCTTTTATACTGGGGCTTTGTGATTTTTTAAAGAGAAACTCCTGAAGACAAGGTTTTAAACACTTACAGGGCTGATTTAACAGCTTACGTACTTTTGGTACGTACTGTAAGATGATCCTTGCCTAAAAAAACTCCTTTCAATCCTCCTATACCAGTCAATGAATCTAAATATGTGATTTTTGTTTTTTTTGTCAAGTGTTTTTTGTTTGATTTTACGAAACGCCGCCTTGCGGCGTCGTTTCGGCATACCCCATTTTCTCCGCCGGTGTCCGGTCACCGAGGTAAGCATGCTATCGCATGCTAATACTCGCTTCGCTCGTATATATGCTAACTCGCTCGCTATCGCTTCGCTCGTTAGCCACTCGCTCGCTAAACGGAAGCTCGCTCGTGGATCTATCCAATCACATATAAAGCTAAATAACAAACAAAAAAATAGAGTTAAAGCTAAAGAACAAATAGATAAGGTTAAAAAACACTTGACTATTTAAATGCTGCCTTATATACTATATATATGCGTATTTATAAAAGGAGGATTTTATGAAAAAGGAAAAGGTAAAAGAGCAGGAAAAGAAGTTACACAGGGTCTGTGTTTTTCTTAATGATGAAGAGTTTGAGGCACTCTACAAGGTCATATATAAAGAGAAAACAATACCCTCTAAGGTTTTACATAAAGCTCTTGGGATGTATATTGAAAAGAGCCTCTTAGAAGATGAGGAACCAATTATTTTGTAATTAAAACTTTTTAAAGCTGTGCCGGTAGCTGGTACCTACCGGCAAGGAGGAAAATCACGTGAAAAAACAAGAT
>Ga0080003_1001084_pt1 | contig 15337 bp, 14 predicted proteins | sample JossMetagenome_FD_69206 | JGI IMG/M metagenome (GOLD analysis project Ga0080003, IMG submission 69206) | Hot spring microbial communities from Joseph's Coat, Yellowstone National Park, USA - JC2_E (SPADES assembly) (version 2) | ecosystem: Environmental > Aquatic > Thermal springs > Hot (42-90C)... | reverse complement strand
TGTACTCCGCCATAGGAGGCGAGATCCCTGTAGTGCTGAGCTACGTAGTTGAGAGCGCCCCCGTTGACATAAAGGAGAGGGTGGTAGTTCTGATAACCAACGTTGGAAACGTAGGCGCAGTCGTGGCCGCCGCCTTAGCCCTAATGACGAGCGGCGTGTCGGTCAACGCTGAGAGGCTGGCCCTAGGGGTCCTCATAGGGCTGGCCATATCAGTCCTGGTCATAACCAGGTCGCTCGTGCCCGAGTCCAGGCCCTGGGCCTCCCTGCCGAGGGAGAGGAGGGGGAGGGTCAGCCTGAACTACGAGAGCGCCAGGTTCGCCCTGGCCTCACTCACCCTCATGGCCATATCCTCGGTGCTCACCTTTGGCCTGTTGGCCCTCAGCATAGGGCCTGAGGAGTTCCCAAGCGTCTCCAACGAGATACTCCTGGTGTACTTCATAGGCGAGGTCCTAGGCGGCTTCCTAGCCGCCTACCTTGTCACCTACGTGGGCAGCAAGGGCTTCACCCTGGCCAGCTACCTAGGAGGGCTCGTGACCACCGTGGCCGCGGTCTTAGTCCTCAGGCTCGGGCCTGTGCCGTTCCTGGCGCTCCTGCTGGCTAACGGCGTCTTCACTGAGACCGTGTGGGCCTCAAGGAACGTCCTGGAGTCCCTCTCCTTCCCAACTAACTTCAGGGGGACAGGGATCTCGCTGGTCAGAGTAGCCGCCTACGTCCTGCTGGCCGCCAGCTACCTGGTCACCGCCTCCATGAAGCCAGTTGAGTACCTGACGTTCGCGGCAGCCATGTGGGCCCTGGGAGTAGGGGCCTCGCTGGCCTGGTACGCCAGGGGGCCTGAGCTGGTAGGCGCACCGCTTGCCAACCTACCTGAAGAGTTTAAAGTCAGGCCGCCAAGGAGGCGCTGGGGTCAGCGTGGCAGCGATACTGGTTAAGGACGTCGCCAAGTTCTACGGCTCAACCCCGGCCCTGAGGGGCCTCTCCTTCGAGGTGCCCGAGGGGGGAAGGTACGCCCTCCTGGGCCCCAACGGGGCCGGCAAGACAACGACGCTGAGGCTCCTGGCCGGCCTGCTCAAGCCAGACGCTGGCGTCGTGAGGGTCCTTGGGAAGGACCCCGTGGAGGACTATGAGGTCAAGAGGTACATAGGCTACCTGCCTGAGGACGCGACCCCCTACCTGGCCCTGACCGTGAGGGAGAACCTGGAGTACATAGCTGCCCTGAGGGGCCTTGACGACCCGAGGGACAGGGCCGAGAAGGTCATGGACCTCCTGGGGCTTAGGAAGTACGAGAGGTACAGGGTCTCAGCGCTCTCGAGGGGCAACGTTCAGAGGTTAGCAATAGCACTGGCCATAATACATGAGCCCAAGGTCCTCCTCCTAGACGAGCCCCTCAACTACCTCGACATACCGACCCAGGAGGAGGTGGTCTCTGTGCTCTCGAAGATGAACGCTACCTTCCTGGTCTCGACCCACATAATGAGCGTGGCCGGGAGGCTAACGGACAACATAGTCATGATATCTAACGGGAGGCTGATATGGCAGGGGACCTTTGAGGACCTGAGGAGGATGGCCCACGAGGAGGAGCCCATAGAGAGCGTTGTGGCCAGGATGATGAGAAGTGTCGGCCCTTAGGCTGATGAAGTTTGTGATCAAGACGAGGCTCTCAGGGGGCGCCCTAGCGCTCCTGCTGTTCATAGCACTAGTCATGTTGGCGACTGGCCTCTCTATGACGTTTTCTAAGGCCCGCTCACCGCCTACACCAGGTGTCACTGAGTTCTTCAGGGATTACATGACGTTCATGCTGGTCATACTTATGCTGGCCCCGCTCCCAGCGGGGGCCCCGATGTCAGTGCTGAAGTCAGACAGGGACTACCTATTTACGCTGCCCGTGAGGCCCAGGGACCTGGGCCTGGCCCTCTACATAGCCTACATGCTCCTCTCGGGCGTCTACACGCTGGCCTTCATAGGCGTCTACGAGCTGGTCCTCGGCGTCCCGCCGCTCTACGCTGCAATCAACACGGCGCTCCTCATAGTAATGTTCACGTCCCTCTGGCACGTGGTGATGGACCTCGGGCGAAGGCGCGGGCTCCTCCTGTCCCTGGCCCTCGTGGGCTGGTCCTTGACGGCCCTCGTGAAGGACCCCGTGACCCCCGTCTCTGCCCTCTACGGCTACTACGTGCCTGGCACCCTGACCCTCGCGGCTGTCAGTGCGGCCCTAACCTACCTCTCCCTCTCAAGGCTTAGCAGGGCCCCGCTCCTCTACAGCTTCCCTATAAGCGAGCCCCTGAGGCCTAAGGGCGCTGAGGGCGGCGGGCTCCTGTCATTCCAGGACGTCAGGGGGCTCAGGGCCCTCGTTAAGCTCCGGATGAGCCTAGTGCAACTGGGCTTCGGCACCAGGACCCCTGCGGCTACTAGAGTCGGAGTAGGCAGGACCCGCCTTCCATGGGCCCTTGTCACAATGAGCGCGGTAGCGGCCGCGCTCGTTGTCGCAGGATACGTACTTCATAGGCTTGACATACTGACGCTGGAGGCCGTTAAGGGCTTAAGCTCGAAGCAGAACTCTATGTCGTCGTTCGAGGGCTTCATGGTGTTCTTCCTTGTCGTGCTCTTTCCGCCCATGTACTCAACGACCTTCACAGTCATGGCCCTGCCAACGGCCTCCGTGGGCCTCGAGAGGCCCTGGCTCGCCTTCACCTCGCTTGAGCCGGGCAGCTACATGAGGTCGAGCGGGCTCACAACGTCCGCCCAGTCCTTAATCCTCAACGTCCCCCTGACCTTATCATACGCTGTCCTGGGGCTCATCGGGGTGCCTGGGTGCCTCGCGGTCGTGCCGCTGCTCCTCATGATGGTGCCCTCCGTGGCCCTCATCTCTTACTTCTTCACAGCTTACTTCGTCCTGACGCCACAGATCAAGTTCGAGGGCCTCGCCACGACCCGCGTGAGCGGCAAGCAGGTCTTCGCGTCCCTGCTGCTCATGTCAGTGATGTTCAGCATGTTCACCGTTCCCCTCTTGTCGGCGCTTGGCATCGGGGGGCCTATGCTGAGCCTATACGTCTCCATAGCCTTCTTAGCGGCCACCCTGCCCCTCATGCTTACGAGAGGCCCGTGGAGGAGGGCTGCCCTCAACCTGGTGGAGGGCGGCTACTCCTAGGCGCGCGCATAAATAAGCCTCCTGGGCTTCGCTCATAGGGGACCCTTGGACGCCGCGGGAAGGCTGAGGCTGGCATGGTTCGTCGTAAGGACCAGGCTGAGCAGGGGGCTTGTGGCGTTAACCCTCGTCATGGTCGCCTACGGCCTGGTCAGCGCTGCCTACCTCTACACGGGCCGCGTGACCCTTCCCCCGGCTGACGTCAGGTTCTACAGGGTCATGGCCATAGCATATTCCGCCATCCTCCTCTTCCTCTCCTCAATGCAGGGCGGGATGGCAGTCCTCAAGTCAGACAGGGACTACCTCTTCACGCTGCCCGTGAGCAGGTCTGAGCTCGCGTTCTCCCTCTACGTAGGTCAGCTCATGCTCGGCGGCCTCCTGACGGTCGCGTGGCTCGGCTGGTACCTGCCCTTCGTTGAGGTGCCCCCAGGCTACGCGGCCTTCGACCTGGTCCTCTTCGTCCTGCTCATGACGTCACTCTCGGCCTCAGTTGCCGAGCTGCCCGCCAAGAGGAGGGCGCTGGCGGCCTCAGCCATAGCGCTCTGGGCGGCCTCAGGCGTCTGGAACCCCGTGAGCCCGTCTAGCTTCTTCTCCGCCCACTTCCTCGCTGGCACCCTGACGCTGGCGGCCCTCTCGGTTGGGCTCACGTCATACACGCTGAGGAGGCTGGGCAGGGCCCCGCTCATAGTGGGCTCCCAGGCCTCGCAGCCCTCACCTTCTGAGGGGCCTGTCCTGTCCTTCCAGGGCGCCAGGGGCCCAGCGGCCCTGCTGAGGATGAAGCTCAACTCGATCACCCTGAGCGGCAGGGTCGGCGGCTTCAGCGCAGGGGGCTCAAGGTACTTCAGCAGGAGGGTGAGCCTGCTGAAGTTCATAGGCTACCTGGCGGCCGCCTCGCTCTCCCTGCTGGCCGCCGCCCTGGCCCTCTACGCCCTGGGGCTCCTGCCCACCGGCTACCAGGCCGTCAGGGACGCTAGGTCAGGAGGGGCCACGGCCTTCTGGCTCCTCTTCTACATGCCAGCTGTCATAGCTGAGGTCCTCTTCATAGGCTTCAGCTCCTCTGACGTCATCAACGAGAGGCCCTGGCTCGCCTTCACCTCCCTAAGCCCAGGGAGGTACCTGAGGCTGAGCGCCCTGAGCTGGGCGCTGGTGACCCTGGCCTCGCTTGTCCCGTTCTCCATAGCGTACCTGGCCATATGGCTTCTCGGCGTCTGGCCGGCCATAGGCCTGCTGCCCCAGCTCCTCATAACGACCCCCGCGCTGTCAGCGCTTGCCTACTTCGCCTCGGCCAGCCTGGTCATGATGCCCCAGCTCAGGTATGAGGGCTTCACCCCTGGACAGGCAGGCGCTAGGGGCCTCGTGCTGGCCATTATAGTCATGGTGCCAGTCGTAATGCTCTCCTACTCCCTGAACTCGTTTAGCTTCAGCCTCTACTCATCTCTGGCGGCCCTAGCCATCATCTCGCCCCTTCTGGCCCTGGACGGGCCCTGGGCCTCGGCCTCTAGGACGCTTGTTGAGAGGGGATACGTGTGACGGCCTGCTGGCCCCCTCCGTCGCCGTCAACGCCCTGGAGGGCTGCCCCAGGGCTGAGGGCCTCGGGCGCCTTGCCCTTTGACCTCAGGTACTCCATCACCTTGTCGTGAAGGAAGGCGAGTATCTTCCTCTTGTCCTCCATCAGCACCACGTCGCTGTAGCCCCTTACGAAGGTGTTGTGGGCGAACGGCGACGGGTACGGGAGCGGGCCCCTGGCTAAGACCTTGACCTCGCCCCTGGCTATCCAGTCCAGCACCTTCTTGGCGCTCTCTATGTCCATGTAGTCCTCGAGTATCTCCCTGAAGGTCTCCTTAACGACAGGGCTCTCCGGCATGAGCTCAAGCATGACATCAAGGAGCCTCTGGGCGCTCAGCTGCATCCTCTCAGGGCTCCTCTCGTGCCCCCTGTACCTCCTGAGTATCATGAAGCTCCTCTGGGCCACGTGCCTGAACCTCCTCCTCATCATCTCAGTCCTGGCTATGGCCCTCTCGAGGATGTCCCTCAGGCTCCTGCTGTTGACTGTTGAGAGCAAGCCCCTTATGAGGTCCTCGTCAGGCGCCCTCCCCTCGTAGGTCAGCATGAAGGCGTTGTCCGTGACCGAGACCTTGACCGGGACCCCAAGGGTGTCGGCCAGGACGCTGGCGAACGCCCTTGAGAGTGCGTCATTTGTCCTCCTCCCAAAGAGCGTGTGGAAGACTACGTTCCACTCCCCCTCATCGTCCTGGAAGTACTCAATCAGCACCGTCCTCCTGCCCGGCGCGACGCCCACGTACGCGAGCTGCTCCCAGACGTACTGAATCACCTCCTCGGCGGCGTGGGGCTCAAGCCTGTACACCTCCATCAGAAGCCTCCGGGCCTCGTCAACCCTTCCCTCCTCTATGAGCCTCCCTATGGTCTCCCTGAACTCGCCCACGAGGAGGGCGCTGTCGAAGGCCAGGGGCAGCATCTCGCTGAACCAGCTCGGCACGGTCGGCCTCTCGTGCTCAGCGGGCTCAACGAACGCCTTCATGCCGTCCGCCTTGAGGAACCTGTAGGTCTTGCCGCCCAGGACAAATATGTCGCCGAGCTCCAGCATCTCCACGAACTCCTCCTCAAGGGACCCTATGTTCTTGCCCTTCGATATCACCTTGATCTTGGCCTCGTCAGGTATAGTGCCGGCGTTGAGCTGGTATATCATCCTGGCGCTCCTCTTCCTCCCGAACTCGCCGAGCTCCTCGTCAAGCCTTATCTTGGAGTAGACGCCCTCGCCCTCCAGCCCCTCGTCCCCTCCGAGGAACCTGAGCACCGACATGTAGTCGTCCCAGCTGAGGCCGTGGAAGGGGTAGGCCCTCCTTATCACCCTGTAAGCCTCGTCTATCCTCCACCTCCTCTCAATTGACATGCCGACTATGTGCTGGGCCAGCACGTCAAGCGGGCCCCTAGGTATGTGGACCCTGTCTATCTTCCTGTCCATGGCCGCCCTGGCCAGCACCGTGCACTCAACGAGGTCATCTCTGTCCACAACGACCAGGACCCCCTTGCTCACCTGGGTTATGTGGTGCCCTGACCTGCCCACCCTCTGGAGGAGCCTGCTCACGCTCTTGGGGCTGCTCAGGAGGACCACGAGGTCTATGTACCCTATGTCTATGCCGAGCTCAAGGCTTGTGCTCGAGACGACGAGCCTCAGGAGGCCCCTCTTCAGCTTCTCCTCAACGTCAAGCCTCACGTCCCTCGAGAGGCTGCTGTGGTGGGCCTCTATCTCGTCCATGTTGACGTAGCCCCTTGAGCTCATGAGCTTCTTCAGCTTGAACACCACCCTCTCCGTGGCGCTCCTAGTGTTCGTGAAGACGAGGGTCGTCCTGGCCATCTTCGACAGGTCGGCTATGGTGTTATAGATCTCCTCATTTATCTTATCAGGGTCCCCATGTATGAGGTCCACCTTGGGCGTGACCACCCTTACGTCGAAGGGCTTGGCGAACCTGGCGTCAACTATCTCGACGGGCCTCGGCCTCCCCTCATCGTCGTAGCCCCCGAGGAAAAGGGCCACGTCCTCGAGCGGCGCTATGGTCGCTGAGAGGCCTATCCTCTGCAGCCCGGGCTGGCCGGCCTCCCTGACCAGCTCCTCAAGCCTCTCAAGCGTCAGGGCTAGGTGGGAGCCCCTCTTGCTTGAGGCCAGCTCGTGTATCTCGTCAACTATGACCCACCTGGCCGTCGAAAGCCTCTCCCTGAACCTCGGGGCCACGAGGCTTATGGCTAGGCTCTCAGGGGTCGTTATCAGTATGTGGGGCGGCCTCCTGAGCATCCTCTGCTTCTCGTTAGGCGAGGTGTCGCTGGTCCTCGTGGCAACCCTTATCTCAGGCAGGTCGTAGCCCATCGACTTGGCCTTCTCCGTTATCTCCCTCAGCGGGACCAGGAGGTTCCTGTACATGTCATTGTCAAGGGCTCTGAGGGGGCTCACGTAGACCGCGTATATCTTGTCCTCGAGGGTCCCCCTCTCGCCCATAGCGAAGAGCTCGTCAAGTATGGCCAGGAAGGCCGCCAGCGTCTTGCCCGTGCCCGTGGGGCTTGAGATGAGCACGCTCTTCCCTGCCTTTATCAGGGGTATGGCCCCGAGCTGGGGCTCTGTGAAGGAGCCGTACCTCTCCCTGAACCAGGCCGCCACGTACGGCCTCAGCAGCGCATATACCTGCTCGTCCTGTGACGCGCCCATCAGCCTCTGGCACCTGTTGCTGGGACCTCTTTTTAGGAGTCATGGTCCCCTCCGGCTGAAAACGCTTTTAAGGAGAAGTAAGTACGCTCAGCCCTCCTGTTGCTGGGAGGAGGCCAGGGCGACCCTCCTAAGTATGTCGTAAAGCTTCTCCGGGTTCCTGGTGTAGAGCCTCAGCTTGGTCACGGTCCTCCTCCCGTCCCTCACGAGCTCCACGAACCTCCTGTTCTTGTCCAGGTTGAGCCTCACATCAGGAGGTAGTGGGAACCTCACGCCCTTGGTCGTTACCAGGCCCTTTATGACTACCCCCTTGTCCGTGACTATGTAGGAGGCGGGTATGTTGAGGGCTGGGAGCTTCTTGACCCTACTCAGGGCCCACATCATTATGCCCTGGTTTATTACAAAGTAGCCCTCGAAGTAGGCCAGGAAGGCCAGGAAGAGGGCAAGCCTGGCCTCCCAGAGCGGCAGCGACTTGAGGGCGGAGGAGCCGTAGAGCTTCAGCGCTATGAGGGACGCGAGGTCAGGTATGTACTTCCACAGCGCGAAGAAGTACGCCAGGCCTATCAGGACGCCAAAGGTTGTGTAGAGGGAGAACTTTGTCTGCTCCTGCAGGTCAAGGTATATCAGCTGGTCCCTCGTCTGTATGGCCCTCGTGTTGTCCTCGTGGAAGAGCCTCTTGCCTGAGAGTATCTCAGGCACGTAGCTGCCCTTCTCGTTCAGGTTGCTGCTGGTCATGACGCTCTGGACTATCATGCTTATGGCTATGAAGACGAACACCAGGAGGAAGAGGTAGATGTTAACCCCAATTATGGCCGCCAGCACGCTGTAGATCAGTATGTAGAGCTGGTTGAGGGCTACAAGCCTGCTCATCTTCTCGATGTAAGACATCCCGCGGCCCTCCTCCCTTGGCCTAAGCCCTATTTAAAGGTCAGGGACTTTAAGGTCTCGCTGAGGGACATGTACATCAGGGCCTCGCTGGCCCTCGTCGGCGAGGGGCTTGAGCCTAGGCAGGGCGTCTGCATAGGCGTCTCAGCTGACGGCCTGGTGGAGTCCATAGAGGGCTGGGGCTCGTGCCCCGCTGACTCCCTTGGGGGATCGTGGGCTGTGGCGCTGCCCCAGCCTGCGAACGCCCACGTTCACAGCGCTGACGGCGCCTTCCCCGAGTTCGGGCCTGAGCTTGGGCTCCATGACCTCGTCGCCCCTCCCAAGGGCCTCAAGTACAGGCTCCTGGGCTCCCTGGGGCACGCCGAGACCGTCGCCTCAATAGCGAGGACCTACTGGGCCGCGTACACGCGCGGCGTGGGCCTCCTGGCGGACTTCAGGGAGGGAGGAGGCGATGGCTGCGCTGAGGCCCAGCTCGCCAGGGCCTCCCTGCCCAAGGACATAGATGTCCTGGTGCTTGGGACGCCCGGCCCTGGCTTCCCTGAGGGATGCTCGGGCCTCGGGCTCTCAAGCCCCCTCGACTACCCGCCAAGCCTCGTCTCCGAGCTCGCCGCGAGGCATAGGCCTTCCCTAACTCACGTGGCGGAGGACCCCATTAACAGAGCCATGGAGGACCTAGAGATCGCCATAGCTGCCAGGTTCACGGCCGTCGTCCACGGGACCTACCTCTCAAGGGGGGACCTCGAGGCCCTCGCTGAAGCCGGCATAGGGCTCGTGATGTGCCCCAGAAGCAACATGTGGCACTCCCTCAGGCCGCCGCCTGTCGCTGAGGCCCTCACGGCTGGCGTGAGGCTGGGGCTGGGGACTGACAATGCCGCCTGGTCTGAGCCTGACCCTTGGGGTGAGGCTGAGGCGGCGCTCCTCATAGCGAGGCAGCAGGGCCTTCGGGACGCCCCAGGGAAAGTCCTTGAGGCCCTCCTGGTGGGCGGCTACAGGGCCCTGGGCCTGAGCCCAAGGCCTATTGAGGAGGGGCTGAGGGCCCACCTCCTCCTGGTCAACGGGCGCGACTCCGGTATACTCTCGGCCCTAGACCTGAGGTCAGCGATAGTAAAAAGGGCCAAGGGGTGGCTAGTCGCCAGGGTTGACGGTCCCAGCTACGTTGACCTCAGCTCTTACCGAGCCCCGCGTCTATGAGCCTCTTCAGGTTCATGGTGTCCAGCACGTTACCCGTTATCTTGAGCTGGCCCGCCAGGAAGGCCTTCATGGCGTCGAGCTGGCCACTCATTATCTTCTCAAAAACGTCAGCTGAGGCCGACAGGGTCGCTATCGGGCTCGGGTGTTTGCCCTGGACCACGTTGACCCTGCCGCCCTTTATCTCGACGTAGAAGTCCCCGAGGCCGGCCACGGAGAACTGATAGACCTTGTCCCAGCCCTTGATCTCCGGCAGGGCCTCTGACGCCTTGGCGTAGAGCTGCTCAAGGGTCCTCCTCACGTCCTCGAAGGTCACCAAGGCACTCGCCACGAATTACCTGTAACGTAAGGGGAATTAACTACTGAGGAGGGGGCCGACAATAATGACTCCTTCATGGGCAGATAATATAGTCCTAATACATCCCCCTTTAAAAGGGTGACCCGATAGCCCATCCTGACAGGATATGACGAACCTCCATAAGGGCCGCCTCTTCCTTAGCCCAGGAGGTGCGACGCCTTGAGGAACGTGGCTGTGGTAGGTTACGGCCACTCCCGGTTCGGCGTAAGGAACGATGTCAATATGGCCGAGCTGGCCTATGAGGCTATCAGGGAGGCGCTGGAGACCGCCAACCTTGAGCCAAAGGACATAGAGCACGTGGTAGTTGCCAACGCAGGGGGCTGGAGCAGTGAGCCCCTGCCGGCAGTAGTAGTTGCCGAGTACGCTGGCCTCACAGGCAAGCCCCTGCACAGGGTTGAGGCCGCCTGCGCCTCAGGCAGCTCTGCGGTCGCCAGCGCCTACATGGCCGTCGCCTCAGGCCAGGCTGACATAGCCCTGGCCGTAGGAGTTGAGAAGATGAACGAGAGCCCCACGCCAACGGTTGTTGAGTTCATAGGCAGGGCCGGGAACTACTTCTGGGAGTTCCAGAACTTCGGCCTCACGTTCCCCGGCTACTACGCCCTCTACGCCACGGCCTACATGGCCAGGTACGGGGCCACTGAGGAGGACCTCTGCCAGGTCGCCATCAAGAACCACTACTACGCCAGCATGAACCCCAGGGCCCAGTTCCCAAGGAAGATAGACCTTGAGACGTGTATGAAGAGCCGCTACATAGCCTGGCCCATAAAGCTCTACGACTCGTCCCCGATAACTGACGGGGCCGCCGCGGTCGTCCTCGCCAGCGAGGAGGTGGCCAAGAAGCTCACGGACTCCCCCGTCTGGATACATGCCATAGGCTCGTCCTCCGGGACCGCCAACCTCTCCAAGAGGGAGGACTTCACGGGGCTTAAGGCGGCCCAGCTGGCCGCCCAGATGGCGTACAGGAAGGCGGGCCTTGAGGCCGAGAACACCGCCAGGTACTTCGACGTGGCCGAGGTCCACGACTGCTTCACGATAGCCGAGGTCATGGCATATGAGGATCTAGGCTTCGTCAAGAGGGGCGAGGGCTACAAGCTGGTCAAGGAGGGCCAGACGTACATAGGCGGCCTGATACCGGTCAACCTGAGCGGGGGGCTGAAGGCTAAGGGTCACCCGATAGCGGCGACGGGCGTAAGCATGATAGTTGAGCTGACCAAGCAGCTCCTCAACAAGGTAGAGCCGGGGAGGCAGGCCCCGATAAAGAAGGGCATGGCGCTGGCCCACAACGTCGGCGGGACGGGCCACTACGCCTACGTCACCATACTTGGCCTTGAGAGGCCGAGGGGGAGGTGATGGGCGTGAGCACTAGGACCCAGAGGGAGGAGGCGGACCTCTACCTTAAGCAGCTTGAGGACTTCGCCAACGCCATGAAGGGGAGCGTGGGCGTCCCAGTAATAATAGACCCCAAGACTAACATAGCCATGTGGTTCGACCAGAGGGAGCTGAGGCTGAGGTTCCTGGTAAGCGTTGAGAAGACTAGGAAGTTCTTCGAGGGCCTCAGCGAGGGCAAGGTCTACGCCACCAGGTGTAGGCAGACGGGCGAGGTGTTCTTCCCGCCCCAGGTGGACTGCCCTGGCGTCAAGGACAGCGAGGTCGAGTGGGTCGAGCTGCCTAAGGATGGGGTACTGATAACCTACACCGTGATATACGTCAAGCCCTACACCTTCGGCCACTACCAGGACTACACCGTGGGCATAGCGAGGCTCAGCAACGGGGTCCAGGTGCTGGCGTGGGTCAGGGAGAGGGACCCGAAGAAGCTCAAGGTGGGCATGGAGGTCAGGCTTGAAGTAGTAAGGAGGGAGCCCGAGGGCTACCTCACTTACGAGCTGGTCCCCGCCGAGGGCTCCTGAGGAGGCCTGTCCGCGATAGCTCCCTCTACGTCTTTTCTTCTCTCTGCCAGGAACTTCTCGATCTCCTCAAGCGGAGGTATCTCGTTTGCGCCCAGCATGGTGACCTTAAGTGCCGCAACCGCCTGGGCATATATGAGGGCGTCCTTCAGCCTGTCCCCGCGTGAGAGCCTCAGCAGCAGGGCCGCCGCGAAGGCGTCGCCGCTGCCCGTCGAGTCCCTGACTACGTCAACCCTGAAGGCCGGCATGTAGCCCGTGAAGTCATCGCTGAGCGCGTAGAGCCCCCTGGGGCCCATCTTAACTATGACTGTGGTAGGGCCTGCCTTCTGTATCTCGGCTGCGCAGGCCACTGGGTCCCTGACGCCCGTCAGGTTAGCGCACTCCCTGCTATTGAGCTCAACTACGTCAGTGAACTTCACGAGCCCCCTTAGGGCCTTGAGCCCGGCCATGCTGAGCCTCCTGCCCGGGTCCCACGAGACCAGGGCGTCAAGCTCCTTGGCCCTGACTGCGGCCCTGATTGAGGTGTCAGGCCTGAGGCTGGCTATGTGGATGAACTTAGCCCTCCCCACGACCTTCTCATCTATCTCGTCAGGCTCCAGCCTCTCGGCGCACCCCTTGAAGCCGTAGAGTATAAGGTTGCCCTCCTTGTCTATCATGAGCACCGAGAAGCCGGTCGAGCCAAACCCTATCCTCAGGCCGGATATGTCGACCTTGTGCCTGAGGAGCTCCTCTACTACCTGTCTCCCAAAGTGGTCAAGCCCCACCTTCGTTATTATGCCGGACCTGCCCCCGAGCTTTGAGACTATCAGCGCCACGTTGACAGCCGAGCCCCCAGGGCCTGTGCTCTGCTCAAGTATCTCGGCCTCCTCGTCAGGGGCGGCGAACTTGTCAACTGTAAACCTTAGGTCTATGAGCGAGTGCCCGACAGCCACTACGTCCAGGTCCTTCTGCCTCTCCATGCGTTGTCCCTGCCCTCACGTGAGGCCGAACTTCTTAGCCGCTTCCTCAGGGCTCAGGCCCTCGTGGACTACCTCCATCACGGCCCTCGCCATGGCCTTTATGTCCTTAGCCCTGAAGACGTTTCTTCCCACGGCCACGCCGCTGCCGCCCGCGGCCATGACGTCACTTACGTCCTTAAGGAAGTCAACGGGCCTCTCCCTCACGGCTCCCCCGCTCATGACGACCGGTATCCCCTGCGCCATCTCTACCACCTTGGCGAAGGTCTCCCTGGAGCCCGTGTAGTAGGTCTTTATCAGGTCAGCGCCGACCTCAATCGCTGCCCTGGTCCCATACATGACTATCTCGGGGTCATACCGGTTCTTTATGTTCTTCCCCCTCGGGTAGGCCAGCTGGAGGGCGGGCAGGCCGTAGGCCTCCGCCGCCTCCTTTATCGAGAGCCAGGTCTCAACCATCTGGTCCTCGTGCTCGCTCCCCCAGTAGACCGTGGCGGCCACGGCGTCCGCCCCAAGGGCAACAGCGTCCTCAACGGTTGCCAGCCTGCTCTGAAGGTGCACGGTCTCCTCAGGCCTCATCTCGGTCTTGCCCGTCAGCTTGACTATGAGGGCCACCCTGTTGGCCCATATTTCATGGGTCAGCCTCGCCATGCCGGGCAGCAGCATTATCGCGTCTACGCCAGCCTCCACGACCTGCTGTATTATGTTCCTGGCGACCAGCCTGTCCTCAGGGAGGAAGTCCCTGGGGCCGTGCTCAAGGCCGTGGTCGAAGGCGAATATCACCGCCTTCCCGTCCCTGAGTATCCTGCCCAGCCTTACCCTGACGCCAACAGCTGAGTAGCCGACTCCCGGGTGCGCCATAGCTTATCCCCCTAACTGCTGAGCAAGACAGTTATAAGAGTCTACGCAGGTGATGCGGGGGTCTGAATGGGCTGCGGCTCGCTCGCTGTCGCCATAACGGGGGCCAGCGGCGTGAGGTACGGGGTCAGGCTGGTCAGGGCCTCAGCCGAGCTGGGCCTGAGGCTTACAGGGGTCATAGTAACTAGGTCGGCTGACCTCGTGGCCCAGGCCGAGGAGGGGATGGCTGAGGGGGGTCTGGCCAAGGAGTTATCGTCGTATGCGCCTGTTTACAGAGAGGATGACTTCATGTCGCCCCTCGCGAGCTCGAGCAGCTCCCCTGACTGCATGGCGATAGTTCCGGCCAGCATGAAGACTGTCGCCATGTTGGCGGCAGGCCTTGAGCTTAACCTAGTCGCCAGGGCGGCCCTGGCCGTCCTGAGGCTCAGGAGGCCCCTGGTCGTGGCCTTCAGGGAGACGCCCCTAGGGGTCGCCGAGCTCAGGAACCTCCTGGCCCTGGCCAGGATGGGCGCCATAGTGATGCCTTTAGCGCCTGGCTTCTATCACTCGCCCCGCACTATAGACGACATGGTGGACTTCATGGTCGGCAAGGTCCTTGACGCCCTGGGAGTTAAACATGACCTCTACCGCAGATGGACGGGGCCTAAAACTCCTCCAACCTCTTCCCCTTGATGCCAAGTGAGGAGGCCAGCCTAACCTCCTCCTGCAGCTCCTCCTCAAATGACTTCATGGCCCTGGACTTGGCCTCAACGGCGAACGCGCACCTGCCGTCGGGCAGCATCGCCCTCTTCTCACAGTAGGCGAACCTGCACTGGGGGCCCACGCACCTGTCGCCCACCATGGCACACATGGCCACCTTCACGGGCCTGCCCCTGTAGTGCTCAACCGTTATCCTTAGGGCCTTCTGGGCGCACCTGAAGAAGGGGCAGAGCGGGTTACACCTGTCACCTATGGGCTTGGGCTTTGGCTCCTGCCTCTGCTCAGCAACAGAGTTCTGTTGGCTGTTGCCGAGCGGTGGCGGGCCTCTCTGAGGGGGCCTGCCCTGCCTCTGGTCCTGAGGGCTCACGCCTAGCACCTTCGCTGAATCTACAGGTCTAAGTTAGGGGCGAAGCCATTTAAACGTTATATAGATAGGCTGCCTAGCACCTGGGCCCGCCGTGGCCAGGACGAAGACCTTCCTGACGCTGTGGCTCACCCTGCCCGCCCTCACCAGCTCGACCGGGTCGAAGGGCTCGTCAGGGGGGTAGTAATGGATTACGAAGGGCGCGTGCTCCAGGCCAGGCCCTTTCCTGTAGGCCACGAAGGATGCCCCGTACTTGAGGCCCGACCTGACCACGAGCCCCCTTGACCTAAGGTCCCTGTAGACCAGGTAGGCCCCCCAGGCCTCCTCGGTCACGTCGAGCTTCCTAGCCAGCTCCTCCACGCCCAGCGGCCTGCCGTCCTCGTCCTCCACCTCAAGCTGTCCCGTCTCGAGAAGGTAGAGGGCCTCAAGGGGGTCGAGGACGAGGGGGGAGCTGACCTGGGATGGGTCCTTGACCTTCTCGACCCCCAGGGGCTGGCCGTAGAAGCCGCTCGCGTAGAGCTGCCTTGACTCGTCAATTGATGGCACTACGACCCTGCCGCCTACGAGCTTAGCCCTGGGCATGGCTCAGCCGTACATGCCGAGGCCTACAAGCCTTGAATAGGTTGACGCGTTGTAGGCGCAGTCCACGGCGTCCTCAAACGCGTCTATCACCTCCTTGAACATCAGCATCTTGGCTGGCTCCCCTGAGTACCTGGCCACTATCTTTGCGAGGGCCTGGCGGTATATGGAGTCAGCCCTCGCCTCTGACT
>Ga0080003_1001083_pt1 | contig 15341 bp, 17 predicted proteins | sample JossMetagenome_FD_69206 | JGI IMG/M metagenome (GOLD analysis project Ga0080003, IMG submission 69206) | Hot spring microbial communities from Joseph's Coat, Yellowstone National Park, USA - JC2_E (SPADES assembly) (version 2) | ecosystem: Environmental > Aquatic > Thermal springs > Hot (42-90C)... | reverse complement strand
CTTTATTGATTATTGACCTGACTCTGACAAGGTTTGCCCTGACCATCTCCCTTAGCTGCATCAATTCCCTAGGAGGTATGTAGCTTTCCGCTATATATCCTCCTCTTAGCAGGTTTGCAAGTGTAAGAGAATCTGTCTTGACTTTTGATTCAGCTATTGCCTCAGTGGGTTTGATAAGGTAACATTGTGCCTTTCAGACAATATCCTATATATATGCCCAGTGCCATGTTGGAGTTATCTATTACTATATCCGATCCAAATGGTATCGAGTCTGAATGAGGCTATCTGGTTCAGACTTTATTTTTACTTAATTTAGCACAGTGCCGTATTCATCCATTACAGCCGCATTTATCGTTGCCTTATGAAGATCCAATCCGACGTACATGTGTGTTATGTCAACTGATTTCCTAATAAATATCCTTAATCCTGCTCACATATAACTAATGTAAGGAGAAAGTGGTACGCAAGGATTCCAATGAGTGTTAAATTAGATAATAAACCAAGGGACAAAATGAAGGCAGGCATAGACCTAGGCATTGCAAACCTTGCAACTGTTGCCGTTGATGACGGCTCATGGATGCTCTCCAAGGGCGGTTCAGTGCTATCTGAATTCAAGAAGATAACAAAGCGCATTTCAAAGGAAAAGAAGAAGCTTGCAAAGCACGGCCTTAAAACAAGCAGGAAGCTTGAAATGCTGTACAATAGGCGCGCTGCCCTGCTAAAGAATGCAAGGGAAGGCTTAGCAAGGGAAGTTGTAGAGTCTCTCTATGATAAAGGAATAGGAGAAATAGATATTGGTTATCCAAAGGGCATAGCTCAGGATAAAGGCAATGGAAGGAATTCAAACTTCTGGAGCTATTCATCAATAATAAAACGAATTAAACAGGTTGGCAAGGAATACGGCATAAAAGCCTGTTAATGAGGCAAATACCTTGAAGACGTGTTCTATGTGTGGGGAAATTCACGAAAATGGAAGAATAAAGAGGGGCTTGTTCGAGTGTCCTCACACTGAGAAGGCAATAAACGCAGATTTGAACGGAGCAATAAACATGATGAAACATAGTCCGATGAGGATAAGTGGCTAACTGAAGGCATAGCCTGTGGTCTACCGCAGGAGCGGGGTGGGTAACTGCTAGCAATGAAGCCATGAGAATGATTGCGGTAAACCGCGAACCTATGATCAGCCTTGAAGGAACCACATTTCCTTTAGGGCTGTGAGGATGTCAGCATGACTAGGCAGAACCGTGACCGGCTTCGTTATAACTATTTTTCTCAAGCGATTTTTTTGCAGTTTTAACGTCACGCTAAACCTTCCTCTCTCTGTTATTCCGCGGTATGTTTCAATGACATTCCAGTTGGTGCCTCACCATAGTGTCTTAACGGGCGAAAAGAGTCCAAAAGCAAATGCATTGTTGGTGTAAAGGGCACAAGAGAAGTCTTTGACTCAGCATTGATGACTAAGATTGCTTCCCCTAAACCCCTAACTTTTATAAAGGTGTTAAGGGTTTGGGGGAAGCAGTAAAACTCTGACCTTCAGGGATTAGATACACGGGCTTTCCCCAATGTTTGAATACCTTTTACGCCAATAATGTATGTGCTTTCGGCGTATAAGTTCAGGCTCTACCCAGATGAGGAACAGGAGAAAACCCTCAACAACCAGCTTAAAATATGCAAAGAGCTCTATAACAGAGCTTACCACGAAAGGCTAGAGCACTACAAGAAAACGGGTATAGGCCTGACATATGTCGAACAAGCAAACGCGCTGCCTGAAATGAAAAGCCAGAATTTGTAACTGTTCACTCTCAGGTTCTGCAGGATGTTCTTAAAAGGCGTGATACATCGTTCGTGAACTTCTTTGAAGGAAGTACCCTCACACCAAAAACTATGTTTCAAGCATAACGTACCCCCAAGCAAGTCCCAAGTGGATTTACAAGAACAGCATAACGTTGCCAAAGGTTGGAAGGGTGAGGATGGATGGTAAAGCACAGAGAAGTAAGGGGCAAGGTGAAAACTGTAACAGTGAAGAAGTATAAAAACGGAGAGTGGTACGCTATCATAGCTGTTGAAATGAAAGAGCCAAAAATAATAGCACCAAAGGAAATAAAGAACCCAGTAGGAGCTGACAGCGGGCTTACTGATTTCATATACCTCTCCGATGGCTTGCACGTTGAAAATCCAAAGTTCATAAAAAAGCATGAGAGGAGGATAAAGAAAGCTCAGAAAGCTTTGAGCAGGAAGAAAAAGGGTTCAAAGAACAGGAAGAAGGCAAAACTACTGCTTGCTGGAAGGTGGCAAAATTATAACAATGCAAAGGATGACTGGCAGTGGAATTTAGCGAAGGACCTTGTGGACAAATACGACCTTATTGCATACGAGAACCTAAGGGTAAGCAACATGATGAAGAACCACAGCCTAGCAAAAGCAATTCAGGATGCATCTTGGTCAGGTTTCTGGAATAAGGTTGAATGGAAGGCAAAGCAGAAAGGCACCTTAGTTATTGACCCAGAATATTCAACTCAGGAATGTCCTATATGCCATGCTAAGGTTGCACTTTCTGAGAGGACATTTGTATGTCCCTCCTGTGGATATACTGCACAGAGGGATTTCAAGGCTGGAGTAATCATACTTCAGCGCGCTCAGGTAGGGATGCCCGAATTTACGCCTGTGGAGACACCTACTGCGAGGCACCGACTGGTCAACTGGGTCAGGCTGTTGCTAGTTGTGTGTCGTTAAATCAGGAAACAAGTTCCCATGTTGCAGACGAACCCATACTGGGGGATAGCAATGCGGGAAGCTCATGCGCTTCAGCGTGAGAGGATGTCACTTGTGGCTGTTCTAACAGTTTAGTTAAAAATCAAATCTAAAAGCTGGCAAGGAAATTGTATGAGCTCATCTATGAAAGAGAGCTTGGCTTGCAAGTGATAGATGAATACTCAATTTACAATGGCCAAGGGATCGTAGGAGGGCGATAAGCCACTTGGACCATTGATTTTTTTAGAAACTAATAATCATCACTTCTAAATTGTTATTAAACGCTATTGCCTGTGGGAGTACTAATAAATTAGCGTCGTGTGGAGTAAAACCCAGTTAAATTAAATGTACAAGAACGCTTCTACCTGTGCGCTTATAAATAAAATGACCGTTATGCCTATTATAACAATTATTGCCCTTATTAACTCCTTGCTAAAGCTTCTTGTAAAAAGTGATTGCAGCAGGTATATGCTTTCGAGCACTGCAGCGCTATAGCATACGAATTCAAGCCAAAACACTGGCGTTACCATTATGCCCAGAAAGCGGTTGATCCCGGTAAGTGCTATATTGTACTGCTGTGAATATACTACTGCCTGCGCAGACATCATGTATCCCGTATTAAATGACGTGTAAGTTGCCATTACAGGACCAGCAAGCGGTATAGCCATTATAAGTGCCAACATATAGTTGTTTTTGAAGATGGATATGGCAATTGCTTCAGTGCCACTTGAGTAAGGTATTGTTGCATTGAGCCCGTTAACCAATGATGAAGCTGAAGGTGATGATACTGGCTGTCCAGCCCCTATCATGGTTACAATTACCAAGAACTCAAATACTATAAAGAACCATAACAACCTTTCTCTTTTGGTAAGCTCTTCAAGAGCATCTTTAATGTAAACAAGATATTTTTTATAATTGTAGCTTGTCTTAACATCATTTAAAACTTCCCCGGAATTTGGATCCTGCAGCTGGGAATTTTCCATATAGATTAATTGATAAATGTTGATATATATTTTTATATAAAAGTTAAGAGCTGCTACATCCTTGCGGCATCACCTATCTTGCTAAAGGTGGTTTCCCCTAAACCCCTGTATGATTAAAATAAGCTTGTAATGCCATTTTAGCAGATGACGTAATTGGTTCTTTCATCTGCATGCTTAAAGCAACTGTGCACGCAAGATAGCAGCCGTTGCAGGCTGATACTTTATCTTTAAATGCAGGATAATATTTATTCACCAACTCTTGGTATGAATGTTCGGTCAGTTTTCCTATTTTGATATCGCTCCTCTGAGGGCAAGGATTAAGGTATCCTTCGGGATCAACGGAAAAGTACAGTTCAATTGCATCACACATCTTCTCAAATCTATTCGTTGAATAGTACTCAATATGCCGAAGATACTCTTTGGGCACAATTAATTTGCTTCCGAGTTCTCTTATAGCGCTTATATCTTCAGGATCTGGAGGAATGCCAGTTGGCGGATTTTGCGGCTGTACTGTTACAAAATCAACAACGTCAATTATATCTGAAAGCATCATTTTTATTTTTCCGCGGTTCTGGGTTGATAGCACGGTGCTTATGCCTGTCCTTATACCTGATGCCCTGTACGTTTTGATTGATTCAATGGCCTTCCTGTAACCTCCTTTTATCCCCCTGACCTTATCGTGAACCTCTTCTGGTCCATCAATTGATACTGTGATTGCTTCTAAACCAGCTCTGAACTTGCTAATCATATCATTTCTTACTGCAAGCCCGTTTGTGTTCATCGTTGTAAATAGTCCCAGGTCGTGGCTCAGCATGATAAGGTCGCCTATATCGTTTCTAAGGGTAGGCTCGCCCCCGCTAAAATCGAGCATTCTTGCACCTGATTCAGCTATCCTTTTAATTACAGTAATTGATTCATTTGCGCCGAGCTCAGGCCAGCTGGACCTCCAGTACTCACAGTATTCGCATCTGGAATTGCACCGGAATGTCACATTGTAGGTTGCAAATAGGGGGCCCTTTTTGAACAGCTTGTAGTTCAGATATCCGAGAGCCAGCCCAACCTGATTCATATGTGCTGTTTACAGCAGTTAATTAATATATAATTTTTGCTTTATGAAAATGCGGGTAAAAACGGAATTAATTTTCCATGCTACCATTTAACTAGCAGCTGGGCTTGAGAATGGCTCACAAAAATGAAATGATAAGGGCTATGATTGACAGCACTGCCAATACAATGAGAAGCATCTTTTCTACATTGACATTTCTGCTGATCCTTGTCCTTATGACCTGATCATCACTGTGCACCACAGAAGAGTATGGGACAATCCTCTTTTCCTTGAGGCTTGGGCAATTATGATTTTCGGGAAGCCTGTGCTCTTCGCAGAACTTTCCGCCACAGTAAGGGCATCTAAATGGAAGATAAACTTCCTTTCCGCAGTAATCGCACTTGTTATCGCTCATTCTCCAATAAATATAATTAGCTCGCACATAAGTGTTTATGGCTTTGTTAGGTAAACATGCATTCAAATCTGCATGTGCTCATGCGACAATTGGATAAAATATACCATAAATTTCATAAAATCTGAAAATTTTCTAGCAATATTTTTAAACCTTTTAATTTAGTACCGGTTCAATGACTGCTAAATCTGAAACTGTTAAAGGAAAGTGGGCTAATAGGTTCATAATTGCGGCAATAATACAAAGCATATTTGCAGCAGCTTGGACGCTTCCAGTAGTTATACCTTCGGTCAAGCCGTCTGTAGCTATGGTTATGGCAGCTGGAAGTGCAGGCACATGGTTTGATGTGGGGTATGTCCTTTACATAGCAGTAGGGGTGGTGGGGGTTGCTGTTACTGGACTTGTTTATCAGCACTTTGAGGTCGTTCAGGGGAAAACTTTCAAGGGATTTTCAAATGCTATGGCATGGATTCACCTTATACTGTTAAATGTTGGGGTTGCTGCTGTTTCTTGGGCTCTAATGCTTGCAGGCTACTTCGGAGAGGCTGACCTCCTGCCAGCTGCTGTAGGTGGAAGGGGTTTAACTGAAGGCCAGGTGCACGTCATGTACCTATCACACTTTATAGACCCAGTGGGGGCTATGGTGATAATAACCGTCATAGGGGTCCTTGCTGGAGCCATTGCGTTCCTCAGCGTTAGCCTACAAAGGCAATAAACCAATACATTTTTTATTTACCAATTTTAAATAGCTAAAATATGGTACTCTGGTATCGGGTTTTTCGTAATGCTGCCTACATCAACGCCCTAATTTCTGTTATTTGGACCGTGCTTCTGATAATACCATCGCCGCCATTCTCTTATCTTCTGGTAATAGTTGAAAGGGGAGGTCCAGGAACATGGTTTCTGGTTGCATATTTTCTGTACCTGATAGCAGGTTCAGTTGGCTTTGCGGGAATATCGTCAATGCTTTATATAATGGAAGTGCTGGAAAAGCGCAGCATGAACAGGATTGCTATGTACATAGGTTTTTCGTTTTCTTATATTGGTGTCCTTTTAAGTTCAGTGATGCTAGGTGTTGCTGGTGAAATTGGTGGTTATGAAATGTACCTTGCAGATTATCCTGAAACCAGGGTGGCCAGCCTTCTTTCATCGTTCGTTTATCCAATTACATTTACAGCATTCTTGGCAGTCATCGGAATCATTGTCATCATAATTGCGCTTATGTCATCAAGGGCGCAGTCAGGTTGAGCCATAACCGTGCAGCGTTCATATTGGCTTTAGTTGTTACAGTGGCAATAATGCAGCCGGTCATGATCCACGGTCAATCCGGTTACAGTTCTGGATCATGGGCAATTGGTGTAGTTGTACCTGAAAATTCTGAGCTCAGTGGAGGAGAAAGAGTGAATTGGAACGATGCAAGTAATATAAGCATAATTTTTAATCTTCCGAACATAAGCACAACCGACAGCACAATTTATGCCATAATGTCGTTAATGACAGTTAACGGTTCTATCATACAATTGGCTGCTGGACTTTATAGCAACACAAGTCAATGGCACACCTATGCAATGTACATCTTAAACCCGAACAGCTATCCACAGGTATATAAGCAGGTTTCAATTTCTGATGATAATTTTATGCTTGCCAACGACCTAATTTCAATGTCATTGTACTTTTTAAATGGAAAGTGGCAGTTCAGGGTAAATGACCTGACCCGCCGAACATCAACCTTTTCCTACTTTAACGTGAGTCTTCCGGCAAAGCTTAAGGACGGTGACCAGTACGTTTTTGCGCTTGAATCCTATTCCTATAATTCATCTGTATTTGAAAATATGAACAACATGACGCTTAAGGGGCTTTTCATAAACGGTGAAAGGGTTTTAAGCGGCTGGTACATTTACACTACATGGAACAATCAGAACTTTCCGCTGTTCATTGTTGGCGGTTCAATCCCCCCTGATTTCATTTCTGCAAGCTTCTCTGGAAACGGCACAGTTATATGGTCATATGTAAGCGCATGGGTATCTGCAGTGCCATCTTATGGCTCATTTTATCTTATAACAGGGATCCTAGTTGCCGCAGCTGCTGTGATCAACATATCTGTCCTTGTGCTCCTGATTTTAAAAAGGAAGAGGTTGCTTGAAAAAAGTTAACCGGAATCTGGAATAAAGTTATATCTTGGCATTAACCATATGATATAGCTTTGAAGGAACCCACAGTGAAGTTAACCCTTGCAGCAGACATTGAGGACAGGGACAAAATTTACAGGGAGATCGTAAAGTTTGGAAGGGTTCAGTTAGTTGAGAGGAAGCTGGACGCTTACGAGCAAATAAAATCCATGGAATCCAGGGTCTCAGTTTTGGCTGAAAAGGCTGGAATAAAGCCTGAACTGGGTTATACTGATATAATTTATGGCAAAACTATAAAGAGGACAACCTTTTCAGGTTCAAACTTTGATGAAATACTTTCAGATATAAATGCAAAGGTTGGTGAAAAGATAGCTATGCTGGAGCAGAAGGTCAATGAGTTAGAATCAGTGGAAAACAGGCTCCAGACCCTTTCATCAGAAAGCTCTAAATTGCAGCCATTTTCTGGAATATCTGTTGATCTCTCATTTTTGCCCACGGTCAACAGGTTCTGCATTAAATTTTTCAATCCTAATGTAAAAATTGATGGCGCGCTTCAGGCTTCGCAGGGGCAGCTTGGTGTTGTTGTCTGCAGCCCTGAAAGGGAACAGGAGATTATAAAGATGATTGTAGCTGCAGGTGGCTCGGTACTTCCCACACCCCCAAGCGCTTCCCCTGATCAGAGGTTAAACGAAATTTCACAAGAAATTAGAGAGCTTGAAGCTTCAAAATTAAAGCTGAAAAGTGAGCTCGACGAACTCAGAGAGGATTCTCAGGATGTTGTTAATGCGGCGCTTGAAACGCTTAGGATGCTTTCCGAGGCAACACAGCTTGGCGAGCCCATGGGCAGGTTCATCGTGATTAAGGTTGAAGTGATGAGGGAGGATTTGGGCAGATTTGTAAGTAACTTTAGGAAAATGGCTCTGATTGCTGGCAATGAAAGAGCAGACGAAGTTGAACTGCTTAACAACAGGTACTCATCAAACTTTGAACCCATAACCGAGAACCAGGGAACCCCTTCAAAAAGCGAAATAGACCCAACGCCCATAATTTCCTTTGTGTTTCCCCTGTTTTTCGGCATAATGTTTCCTGACCTAGGTCAGGGCCTTATCATCGCATTGCTTGGATTGGTAATATACCTTAAGGGGTGGAAGAGCAAGAAAAAGTGGGGGGCAATGCTGGTTTCCTTTGGCATTGCAGCTTCGGTTGCGGGAATACTTGTAGGAGAAGTGTTCGGGTTTGATACTAGCAGCATCCCGTTTATAGGTCAGTTCCTCTGGAGCCTTAAAGTAATTAATGTTTCAACGCTCACCTATTCCACCATCATGCTGATACTAATGGTATCACTCATGATAGGGATAGTTCACCTCAGCTCAGCTTACTTTATAGATTTCTACCAGACCTTAAAGGCATCATGGAGGAAAGCTGTAGTAGAAAAGCTTCCGGTGTTTGTAGCTTATATCGGGGGTGTGCTTATGGGGCTGAGCATCATAGGGGGTGATTACAGCTTTAACCTGTTTGCAGGGAGGGCTGCCCTCATAGGTGTTCCAAACCTGTATTTGAGCGCCTTTTCAGTGCCAGTTACTGCAGCTTCCATCTTTGTCTTTCTTATATACTCAGTAAAGCATGAAGGCGCGATGAATGGTGCCATTGCGTTCATGTTTATTGTAATCGAATTCCTTGCCAACACGATAAGCTATGCCAGACTTGGCGTGTTGCTGATGGTTCATGTAATACTTATGCATACCCTTAACGCAACAGCCAGCATGGGTGCCATAGCCATTCCACTCCTGATTTTTGGGAACCTTGGAATAATGGCCCTTGAAGGGCTGATAGTTTACATTCAGAGCCTAAGGCTTCACGTTTATGAATGGTTCACAAAGTTCTATAGTGGTAGTGGCAAGAGGTTCATTCCCATCAACAAATGGCTGATTCACGCTGAAATAAATATCGAGTAATCAAAAATGATACCTTAATTATCGCCGATTATATTCATCTCAATTTCTGAAATATCATCATCAATATAGATAAAAGCTTTGAGTTCGCCTGTTAATGAAGATGCTATAAGCCATGGCACTGGATTTAACTTCATAAAAACCGCGTCCTTCATCGATGGCGTTGCTGAACCTGGGTGAGTGTGAAAAATGCATACAATTTGCAAATTGAGCTTCTCTGATTTTTTATATACACTTAGAAGCTCTTCGGGGTCAACAGAGAATTCGACGCTTGAATGTGAGGCATTTCTTACTTTAACAATCTCCTCTGCCATGAATGAATCCTTGTCCCTTTTGCCCAACATAAAGGCCACAGCTTCATAGGGAAGCTGCTCATTCATGTAATTCAGCAGCTGCTCAATCATGGTTTCGTATATTATCAGCTTCGTTTAAATCTCACTCCTATATGGTAGATTGTCAACCAGATCCGGCATACCCCTCTTTCTTGATACAAGGAATGCAGCTGCTCTGTTAGCCATCTCTGCAGAATAAAATGGATCATTGCCTTCAGCAAGGAAAATTGAAAACGTCGCATTCCAGGCATCACCTGCTCCGGTTGTATCGACTGGCTTCACATTTAATGCTGGGATAAGCCTTTCCTTGCCATCACCTATAACTAGCACCCCCCTCTCACCAAGAGTCACAGCCACCACTTTTACGTGCTTTGAATAGTTTTTGGCCAGCGTCGCTATGTCTGCCTGAGAATCTGGTGACAGCCCTGCCATAATTTTGATTTCACTTTCATTGGGTGTTATGGCATAAATCCCATCCAGCTCCTCTGGTTTTAGGTAAACGGCAGGAGCTGGGTTCAGCACGGTTAATGAACTCTTTGAAGCCGTTCTGGCTGCAGCAAGGGCAGTCCTTGGTTCTATTTCAAACACTGTCATAAAAATATCAAAATCTGCATTATGAATTTCTTCCATAATTGGCTCGTTCTCTAGTTTCTCATTGGCGTTGGGGCTTATGTAAATGTAATTGTTTCCGTCATCCATCAGAAACACAAACGCATATCCGGTGTATCCATCTGTAACCTTGACGCCGCTTACATCTATCCCTTCTTCTTTCCACCTTTTTATGGCCATCTCGCCGAACTGGTCATTTCCAACGGAAGCAATTAACCTAGTATTTGCGCCCATCCTGCTTGCCCCTATTGCCTGATTTGAGCCCTTTCCTCCATGCTCAATTCTCATGTAATTTACCCTTACAGTTTCTCCCACAGTAGGATGTCTACTTGAACCAAGCACAAAGGTAGCATTGTAGCTTGCAAGCACCAAGGCCTTCATGCCAGTACATGTGCAGGGGCTTTAAATAAAATTTACAAGGCCAAGCTTTTATTTTAGCGCCGCAGTATAGCCTTATGGAACAGGTGGTTGTCAAAAGGGACGGTAGAATGGAAAGCTATGACAGGCAAAAGATCCGCTCAAGCCTTCTCAGGTGCACTTCTCCTGCTATTGCAGAAAGGGTGATAGCTGAGCTTGAAAGTTCAATGACAGGAAAAATAAACTCCTCAGAAATTCATGAAAGGATCAATGAAATACTCTGGAAGCATGACCCTCCGGCAGCTGTAAGGTACTCGCTCAGGGAAAGCATGATGAAGTTAGGTCCTGCCGGATACAATTTTGAGGATTTTTATGCAAGAATTGTGAAGGAAATGGGATTTGAGCCAATGGTGCGGCAGAGGCTTTCTGGCAGATGCGTTATACATGAACTGGACGTGGTTTACAATGACAATTTCGGCAAAAAGTTTGCAGAGATGAAGTACCACAATCAGTACGGTATCTATACGGGACTCAAGGAAGCCATGTACACATACATGAGGTTGCTGGACCTCAACGAAGCAAAGCAAGGTTTCTCTGGAGCAGAGCTTGTCAGCAACACAAAGGTTTCGGACGATGCGATTGACTTCGCAAGGTGCAGAGGCATGAACATAATGGCTTGGAAGTACCCGCCTGGAAGGGGATTGGAGGTCGTCATTGAGGAAATGAAGCTCTACCCCGTAACTTCTTTTGAAGGACTTCTGGGTGAATTGCAGGTGAAAAAGCTGATGTCGCAGGGCCTCATAACAGTCAAGGATATAGTTCACGCTTACCGGCAGGGGAATCTTGGGGGTGAGTTCAGGGAGTTGTATGAAATATCGAGAGATATTTTAGGGTGAAAGGAAGCGCAAAAAGGTTTATTATATTGACAGGTAATCTCAATTACTGATGTCTGAGGATCTAAGTATTGACAACATTGAGGGAATTGGTCCTGTAACAAAGCAAAAGCTAAATGATGGAGGCATACATAACATCATGGATCTTGCGACCAGAAGCATATCCGATGTTGCAGATTTGATAGGTGGTGATGCTGATAAGGCTTCCACTTTTATAACCAAGGCCAGGGGTTACCTTGTGGAAAAGGGGATTTTATCAAAGGACTTCATGAGCGCCACGGAGCTGTACAACATAAGGAAGAGCATTGAGCGCATTTCCACCGGTTCCCACAACCTTGATGGGCTGTTTGGTGGAGGAATTGAGACAGGCGCCATAACAGAGCTGTACGGTGAATTTGGATCTGGCAAAACCCAGATATGTCACACTTTATCTGTAATAGTTCAGATGCCAAAGGACAAGGGCGGGCTTGACGGAGGCATAATATACATAGATACTGAAAACACCTTTAGGCCAGAAAGGATAGCTGAAATAGCTGAAAACCGGGGCCTTGACCCGCTTAAGGTCATGGAGCGAATAATTGTGGCAAGAGCCTACAATAGCTCTCATCAGGAGCTGCTCCTAAAGGAAGTCGGCAAATATATAGAAAACGAAAGGGTCAGGCTTCTCATAGTTGATTCTGCAACTTCGCATTACAGGTCAGATTTCCCCGGAAGGGGCACCCTTGCAGAGAGGCAACAGCGGCTAAATGGGTTCATGCACCTGCTGCTCAGGACAGCTGAGATGTACAACATTGCCGTCGTTGTTACAAACCAGGTTCAGTCTTCCCCTGATTCTTTCTTTGGGGACCCAACGAAACCAGTGGGTGGGCACGTAGTTGCGCACATGAGCACATATAGGGTTTACCTGAGGAAATCCGGAAAGGTGAGGGTGGCCAGGATGGTTGACAGTCCGTACATGGCCGAAAGGGAAGTTGTATTTTCGGTAAACGAAAAGGGCGTTGACGATCCTCCAGAGGAAAAGAAAAAGTAGCCTCATTCAGCAACGGTTAAAAGCTCGATTTTTTGATTCAGTACAATGACAACAGACGAAAGGCTAGCACTCATTTTGAAGGAACCAACGGAGGAAGTGGTTACTGTGGAAGAGCTGCGCGCCCTTCTTGATTCAGGTTCAAGGATAAAGCATTATATAGGTCTTGAAATTTCGGGGCCGTTGCACCTGGGAAGCCTGGTCGTAACAGGTCTTAAGCTCAGGGACCTGGTCAGCGCTGGCATTGACGTCACTGTTTTTCTCGCCGACTGGCATACCTATATAAACGAAAAACTCGGCAAAAACTGGGAGCTTATACAGGACCTTTCAGATATGTATGAAAGTGCATTTACAAAGTTCATAGGAAGCCAAGTCAGGTTCATCAGGGGCAGCGAGCTTTACCAATCAAAGAGAGACTACTGGAACGACCTGTTAAAGCTTTCAACTCATACTTCCGTGCAGAGGGTAAGCAGAACCCTGACCATAGCCGGGAGAAGTGAAAGGGAGGAGCTCTCATTCGCGCAGCTATTTTATCCTGTGCTGCAGATCAATGACATTCATGCGCTGGAAGTTGATATAGCTCACGGAGGAATGGATCAGAGAAAGGCCCACATGTTGGCTAGGGACATATTTCCAAAGATGGGGTGGAAGCCTCCCGTTGCTCTTCATCATCATCTACTGCCTGGCCTGATAAAGCCGGTTGTCGTAGGCGAGGAAGAGTTTTCAAAGATGAGCAAGTCAAAGCCAGCATCCGCAGTATTTGTGCATGATGATTTTAGCGTTATAAGGGAAAAGCTTTCAAAGGCGTGGTGCCCCCTTGACAGGGACCAGGGAAATCCGGTTATGGAAATAATGAAATATGTTGTATTTCCAACATTTGAAAAGGTGAAGGTTGAAAGGGACAAAAAGTACGGGGGCGATGTAGAATATTCCGGGTATGATGAACTGAAAACAGCCTTTCTGTCTGGTTCCATGCACCCCATGGACCTCAAGCTCGCAGCCGCAATTTATGTTGACCAGCTTGTAAAGCCTGTCAGAGAAATGCTGAATAACAGCAAAGGTTATTCAGAAATTATTAAAAAAATTTCAAATTAATTTAAGAAAATGGGTAAATAATAGAAATATTTTGAATTAAGAAAAGCTTTTATACACAATTGTTTTTCTTTTGGATGATGGAAACATCTAAAACATATGAAGAGATTCCATGGACGCGCGCACACACAATAAGTTTTGCGGCATTTGCTATAGGCTTGCTGCTGGAAGGTTACATCTTCTCACTGGCATTTGTAGCTTCATATTGGTATTCAGTACCATTTTACCTTGAGAAGCTTCTCTTTTCATGGCCATACCTCTGGCTGATAATAGGCATAGCAATTGGGGGACCGATATCGGATAAGCTTGGAAGGAAGAAGACATTCCTTTATTCAATGACAATGTATGCGATAGGAGGAGTTCTGCTGGCTCTTAGCGTGAACTATGTTCTTGTTCTTATATCTCTGGCAATCCTGCTGTCAGCGGCAGGATCAGAAATGAACAACATCATGACAATGGCTCATGAAATATTTCCCAGAAAGAGCAGGAGCAAGTCCATGATGATGTTAATGGACTTTGTTGCCCTTGCAGGCGTCATAACTTCTGCTGTCAGCTTCATCAGCATCTATAGTACAGTTTTCTTCGGAAGGACAATGGCAGGGGTCGCTGTCCTGCTTTCATTGGTGGTTCTGATCTACCTCAGGTTAAACATGCCAGAATCAATTAGGTGGTTGGAAAAGGTTGGAAAGGAAGACAAAGCACAGGACGAAGTAAAGAAGTACTTTGGAAATGATACAATTAAGGCCCAATCAGCATCAAGCCAGGTTCAATCAGGTGTAAAGGTCAAGAACCCTCCGATATGGTTTAAGGAAACAGTTGCCACATTGGTTGCCTTTTCAAACGCTGTAGGATATGGATTTATGGCCTACACTCTGGCACCGCTGTTCTTCCCCGACCTCTTCCCATACATAGTTCTAATAGCGGGAGTTGCGGGATTTGCAGCAGGATTTCTGGGCATGACAGGAGACAAGTACAGCAGAAAATGGTTCCTGACACTTTCCAGCGTTGGCGTGGCCGTAATGATGATAATCATAGCTGCAACGCTAAACATCTGGTCTTCTGACCTAATCATTTTCTGGATATTGCTTGTGATTTTCTATGCAATTGTTCAAATAGACTACATGACTGAGGACACACTAAAAGGAGAACTTTGGCCAACACAGCACAGGGGGAAGCTCACCGCTTTGGCAAGAGTGATATCCATAGGCGCATATATACCATTAATATATCTGATACCTAGCCCCAGCACACCCGGGGCGCTGCAGGAGTTCTTGGCAATAGCCGTAGTGGTTTGGGGAATTGGAGCCATAGCAGCAATTGCCTGGCACATCTGGGGCATTGAAACAGGAAAAGGAGTGAGTATAGCCGTAGCGTCTGGAGAAGCTTAACCAATTCAAATATTTTTTTATTTATTAGATTATATACATTTTTGTTAAATAAATTTATAATTGTTCAGTTTTATAAATTTTGTTCAACCATTTGTTCTGTAATCTGGTAAATATTTATATAACATGTTCCACCATAAATGATAACAGATGAACGATAAATATATTGGAAAAGAAGTTCCTCAGACCGACTCGTGGTTGAAGGTCACAGGAACACTCAAGTATGCGTTTGATGTGGATTTTCCTGGTACGCTGTATGCAAAGCTCGTTACCAGCAAGATGCCACATGCTAAGATAAAGAGCATTGATGTTTCTGAAGCGTTGAAGGTTAAGGGCGTTGTCACCATAGCAACTGGCAGGGACTTCCCGTACAG
>Ga0080003_1001080_pt1 | contig 15359 bp, 23 predicted proteins | sample JossMetagenome_FD_69206 | JGI IMG/M metagenome (GOLD analysis project Ga0080003, IMG submission 69206) | Hot spring microbial communities from Joseph's Coat, Yellowstone National Park, USA - JC2_E (SPADES assembly) (version 2) | ecosystem: Environmental > Aquatic > Thermal springs > Hot (42-90C)... | reverse complement strand
TAACTGGGCCACAAAGGGCAATTTATCAGGGCTACGGTCTAAAAATTGCCAGAGCTTTAAATAGAATTGGGTCTGGGCCAGCTCTAGTAAACATGATTAATGGTCTCAAAGCTTATTACATAAATGCCTTTAACGCTAATCCAGAAGTTTTAGATGCTGTAACTAACATAATCACCGGTTCACCAAATGGATATGTAAGCTAAAGAATTGTAGAATATCTTTTAAGCTATCTTCTTTTTTTCTTTTTTTCTATTTTCTATTTTAGAATTATAAATTTTATAATTTCAAGTTCAAAATTTTTAAGTTCAAATATGTGTAAACTTAGAATTAAAAAAATGAAAATTTTAACTTTCTAATTTAAAATTAATCATTATCTTCAGCTTTTAATTCTGAATATTCATAAGTTCTTGTTGAAATTCTCTTTACATCATGCATCTTTAGACCTTTATGTTTAGCCCTTATATGTCTAGACATACTTTGCCAACTTTTACTAATTTTTCCACAAATTGGACATTCATATAAAAAGATGCTCATGAAATTTATAACTGTCATTTTAATTTAAAAATTCACATGAAGACTACAATTTTAACTATGAATTATTCATCTATAAGAAATATAGCCGAAGATATAGCCCAAGTTCTGAGGAAAAATGGAGAAAATGTAACGATATCAATAAATCCATATTTAATTCCAAAAAGTGAAAAACTTGTGGTTTTTGTTCCATTTCATCCGCCATCTTTGAATCCATATCTCTTCACATATCATGAATTCCAAGGCAAGAAATATTTCTATACTACATGTGATGGAATTCCGAATTTGAATATTGTAAATCAGTATTTGCTAAAAGACATAATTTTTATTCCGAATTCAAAGTTTACAGCTGAAAATTTACAAGAAGTTGGTCTGCAAACTGATTTGCCGGTATTTCATGGAATCAATTTTGAAATTGTAGAAAAAGCTGAACAATTAGCATCACAGCTTAAACAAAAGCTAGAAAGAGATTTTCCAAATACCGTAAAATTTGGAATAGTCTCAGGTCTGACAAAGAGGAAAAATATGGATTTAATGTTGAAAGTCTTCCAAGAAATAAATACTAAAATTCCGGATTTAGCTAAAAAAGTCCACTTTTTTGTAATTTCTCACAAACAGTTTAAAGATTTTGAAGTTCCGGAAAATGTACATTTTGTTTCAGAATTCGGGCTAAATCCTAGAGAATATATCTTTGCATTTTACAGAGTTATGGATTTTGTAATTGTGTCGTCAGGAACTGAAGGTTTTGGAATGCCGGTGTTAGAATCAATGGCTATGGGTACGCCGGTTATCCATCAATTAATGCCTCCATTTGATGAGTTCACTTCATGGCAATGGAACCTCTTAATAAAATCTTCTGAAATTGAAGAATATTATGACAAACAACATGGACAAACTTGGAAAATTCATAAATTTGATATTCAAGATATGGTACATGCTATTTTAATAGCTACAGAATTACAAGATAGAGAAGAAAGAAGTAAGAATTTAAGAGAATTAGCTAAGAAATATGATATTAATAATTTGTATGTTAGGTTCTTAGAATGAGGTCAAATAGATATGTCAGAAAAATTTTATTGTTATATTTGCAAAAATATAATTTATGGAAAAAAGAGAATTAAACAGCATACATTAATACATTTTAAAGGCGAAAGATGTCCTTATTGTGGAATGAAAGTCGAAAATTTTACAGAACATTTTGCAAATTATCATTTAGGCTATAGAAAAAAAGCGATATTTAGGAGAGATTTAGCAATTTTATGTAAAGAAATTGGAGATACAAAAATTTTAAATGATAAAAATCTTAATTTAAGTGAATCTGATAAAATAGTAATAAAACAACTTTTGAAGAAATTATAATTTAAATGGTGGGAAATTATGGGTAAAGGTAAAGGAATTCCTAAAAAATTTTTCTGTCCGATTTGTAAAATTGTTATCCGAAATGAGAGAAAATTTATGAAACATATAGCTAGACATTTCGATAACGAAAAATGTCCGCTTTGTGGAATGAGAACAAAGAGAATTTCAGAACACTTAGTTTATTATCATACAAGACAGAATCGTTCTAGACTTCTACATAAAGATTTAGCAATTTTAGTTAAAGAGTTAGGAAATTCATCATTTTTATATGATTCAGAACTTGAACTGACAGAACAAGAGATAAAATTTATAAAAAGATTAGCTAAAAGGTTTTAATTTTCTAGATCGATAATTCGAAAAATAAAAAGAGCTTTAAATTTGTCTTAATATATAAATTTAATCATGGGAAATATTAAAGGTACAAAATTTAGGTTTAAATGTCAAATATGCAGACAAATTGTGTGGACTGAGAAAGAATATCTTAAACATTTATTAAATCATTTTACCGACGAAAGATGTCCATTATACAATATGAAAGCTAAACGGAAAATTATGCATCTAACAGAATATCATGTAAATCCGGATAAATTGTTAATATTTGAGCGAGATTTAGCAATTCTAATTAAGGAATCTGGTAATTATAAAATTCTTTACGACTCGGAGTTTAATTTAACAAATCAAGAAAGAAAAACTATTAAAAAATTAGTTAAAGAATTATAATTCTTTTTTATTTTCTAATTTTTGTTTTAAGATAACTGTTACATCTTCTTCAATTTCTTTAGACATGTTTTTAATCATTTCCAGAACAGTTATTATGTCATCTTCTGTAATATTTTCAAGTTTGTTAATTTCTTCAATCAAACCAAGTTGTAGTTTTAATAAAATCTTAATTTTTATTAAATCTGTTTTCTTTGTCAATTTGACTCTCAGATAAAAAAATGTTTTATGACAAATATAAAATCTTCAAAATCTTTAATTTAATTTCTTTTTTAATTCTTCTATTTCTTTTTTAAGTTCATTTTGTGAAATCTTTAATTCTTCAATCTGAATTTTTAAATTTTGTAATTCTGAATCTACAATTTCTTTTATTGCATCTTTTAATGCCTGTTTAATCTTTAAATAAAGCTGAACAATTGCAAATAATGTAGTTACAAATGTAGAAACAATTGTGAGAATAAGTGTGACCTCATTCATCTTCTAATCCCTCTAATTCTTCTTCTAAATTATCTAAATTCAGACCTTCTTTTTCTTTGAATTTCTGATGAATCGAGTCTATTTGTTTGGCATAAGACTGTGGATAAACTACACGAAAATCTGCAATTTCAATCATGTTAGTTTTCGGATTTTTAGCTATAAGAAACTGAAAATAGAAAGTAAAGCCGGGAATATATAAATCTACAACCATTGGAAGTTCAGAATTTTTTAAAACAATAATTGAATGTGGTAAATATTGAGATAGACCATACATTTGTCCATGAAGTTCTAGTTCTCGAATTTTATCTATTGCTATTCTAACTGGACCGAAAATATTCGAAAATGGGTCATTTGACTGCATATTTGTTAATTTCACAAATCGAAAATAAATAAATACAAAGCAAATTTGCAATATTTGACATATTTGGCATATTTGCATGTTGTCAAATATGTAAATCATAATCGAAAAATTTTTAAATCTAAATTTCGAAATATATAATGGGGGAAAATATGAGAAGTCAGAACAGACAAATTAGAAGTCAAAACAAGCTTCTTTTTTGCAAACTTTGTTCTTTCATGACTGAAGATATTAGTGAGTTAGATCATCATTATAGAATGATTCATGAAGATTATGAAGATGAGATTTCTGAAATTGAATTTGAACAGATAAGAAAAGAAAAGCCATATGACTCATATCTAAGAATTTGTAAAGCCGGTGCTTGTATTATAAGAAGACATATAAATCTTGAAGATGATCCAAATCAAATAAAACATTTGCTTAAAGAATATTGCATGACATGCGTTTCATATAAATTTATAATTGATGAGTTAAAGAAAGAAGGAAAGATTTAAATTATTTTTTTATGTCTAATTTTTCTCAACTTTTAAATAATATTTGTATCTTTATCTTTTTTTTCTTTTATCTTTTTAATTATATCTTCTTTTAACTTCTCTAATTCTTCTTTATTCTCAATTTCCAAAAAATAATATTCTTCATCTTTTATAATTTTCATAACTTTCATCTCATCTATTCAGTTAGTTAAAATTTCTAAAATTTTCTCTTTATCAATTTTGTAAGGAATATAAAATTTCCCATCCCATGTATTTGGGTCAAAATTCCATCCTTTTTTCTTTTTAACTATCATATTTATCATCTTTCTATCTTTCAGCTATATTTTTAAAGTTTTTATAATAGAAAATTGGCTTATATCCTTTAATTTTAGCTGATTTTTGAGCTAATTTTATCGAATTTTCAATTTTTGTTTGACCTTGTAATTTCTCGCCTAATTGTCTAGCAAATTCTAAATCAGCATCTGAAATTCCGTAAAACCTCCACTTTGTCCTCCAATAACTCAAGAATTCTTCATATGATAATGTTCTTTTTCCAGAATTATAACTATAATTTTGTTGATATGGGTATCTAGCAATTTCTATAATTGCTGAAGCAATCATCTTAGCATACCAAATATTTGAATACTTTCTATTTACTATCTGTTGAACTTGTAAAAATTGTTCATATAAAATTGCATAATTCTCGATTTCAGAACTATAAGTTATATTTATTCCTCCTGGACTTGGATCGTAAAGATGAAGTTTGAACAGAGTTCCAAAGATTGAGATTACAGTTTTATCAGCTGATAAAATGGCTATCAAGTCATCTAAAGTCACGTTATTCGGATTGAATTCTGGAATTAAAATCGCTAAATCTAGCGGAGTGTAATCTAAGATCATACCAAAAACGTTTGCAAAATTTTGTAAAATCATTCCATTTTGCAATTGTACTTTATAGTTTGGGGATTCCTCAATTTCAGGAATTAAAACACATCTATCTAACCATCCTACGTCTAAAGCAAATCCACTATTAATGATGAAATTCAAATTTGGAATAAATGAGACTATAAATTTAGCTAAATCTGGAAGATTATTAAAGTTTAAATTAAGGACATTTAACAAATCTGAAATTCCGGTATTTTGTAAATTAGAAAATGAAATGTTGTCAATATTTGGAATTTGAGTATTTCCAATTCCTAGATTTTGTAAATCTATAGAAACATTTGCTGTTGTCAAACTTTCGAAATATTTTTCTAATTTTTTACATGCATTATTTCTATTCTCAATTGCTTCTACTGGTTGATAAACTGAGAGGTCAAAATATGTTTCATCAAAGACTGCAGGCTGATACAATACTTTGCAAAGGTCTACATAATAATCGTAAAGTTTTCCGAATTGATTTATGAAATCAATTCCTATAATTTGTCCAAAAATTGAAATTTGTCCTAATTCTAGAAAACTTTGTACATTCACATTTGGATTAAACTTTGAAATTGCTAGATTATTTAACGCTGATAATAAAGCTGAAATAATTGAGGCATATGCAATTCCATAATTAGTATTTATGCCTGGAGGAACTTGAATGTTCTCTAACGGAGTCGGTAAGATTGATTCAATTCCAGCATCAAACATTACAGAAAATGCTGGGAAAGTTTTCCTATTTATGACTTTGTTATAAAGTTTATATTTCATAGATGCAATTGATCTGTATCCCTTTCTTCTTGCCATAATTGAAATATTCGTAAAATTTCAATATAAAACATAATTCTAATTTATCATATTATGTATATTAGCTTTACAATTTGATGTTGAAATATTCAATTCGTAAGATATATATTTGTCATAATTTGAGTTGTAAATATATGGAACTTAAGTTTAGAATTGAGGAAGCTGAGAATAAAGAGTTAATAAAATTTGTAAGAATGTTGATAAATTTCTATCATTCTCAAGGAATGCCAATGGGTGGCGGTGCTGGAAAGAATTCGCGATATTTTATGTACATTGCTAATGATGGCGAACAAGATTTTATAGTAGCAGTTGCATGGCTCCATGATAATACACCTTTCCGTTATATAGCTCAACAATACAAAATTCCATTTGACAGAAGTTATTTTATTAGAAGAGTTACAAAAACTGCACCTGGTGATTATGCCGTAAACTTTCTAATTGACTTAGCTAAAAAATTGAGAAATGATGGGTTTGAAGTACTTTGGACACTTGGATTTCCAGACCATTCTAATGCTTTATATAAACTTGCCGGCTTTACTGAGGTCGGAAAGACTAACAGAACTGGACATCCAATTTTCGTTAAGTGGTTAAAATGACATTTGTAGTAATTATAGATAAAGAAGTTGAGAATTTAGAATGTTTAAAGGAAGGAAATAAAGATTTGTATGATGACATTATATCAGTTTTGACAGATTGTGAAATTGTTAATGAATATGCAATAAATGTAAGCGATAAAACGTGGAGAGAGATTAGAGATGAATATATAAAACGTCTTACTCTGAATGAAAAAGACTTTAAACGATATCTAGAAAATGCAAACTATATTTTTGTTTATAAAGACGGGAAATATAGACTATGTATAAAAAAATAAAAAATTATGATTTATATTCTGCTAATTTTTTGCCATTATAAATTCCCAGTAAAGATGTAATGAATAACGCCATTAATTCATCATCTTCTATAATATTTCCAAACAAATAGCTAAAATATATAATTAGCGAAAGTATATCTATTTTTTTATTTGGATAATTTATTATTATGTCTGTAATTGCATATTCTAAATAACTGACATCTTGTTTTATTCTTTCTATAACATCATCGTTTAGATTTAGATGTTTTTTAAAAACTTTTATTACATATTCCAAACCTTTATCCATTTCTTATCAATATAAAAATTTTTTTATGACATATATAAACTTAAAAATGTCATAATTTCTAAACTTTAATTGATGAATTTTAGAAAGTCAGGTAAATATTATGAATACAAGACCGTAGAGATTCTAGAAAAACATGGTTATAAAGCTATTCGTATACCAGTTTCTGGAACTGGCAAACAATCAATTCCAGATATTATAGCTACAAAAGACGGTGTAATTTTTCCGATTGAGGTCAAATCGACCTCCAATGATCAAGTCGTAGTAAGAAATTTTCAAATTGAAAAATTATTTAAATTTTGTGAAATGTTCAGTTTCTGTAATTGTCAACCTTTAGTAATTGTTCATTATAAAAAATATAAAAATGTCATAATTTATAAATTGTCTCAAGATGTCAGAGAAAAAAGTAAAATCCAATTTACCTACAGAAATAACAGCTAAATTATATCTTGCTCTTGATGATTTGACTTTAGCTTTAGCTACTTGCGATGATGAGAATGTTAGAAAATCTGAAGTTTTCCAAAAAGCTCTTGAGGTCGTGAAAGTTTTAAAAGAAATGAGAAGAATGCAAGTAAAAATTGAGGAAGAGAAAAGTGAACAAACAAAATGAAGGTCTAAAGATGTATCTAAATCTTGTTCAACAAGAGCTAAAGTTAAGTAATGAAAGGATAAAAGAGATAGAAAAACAAGTTGAATATTTAGATAGCGAAATATCTAAAGTTCTAGAGAAATATCCAAATGGAGAAATAGACATAATTTCATTTCAAATCTTTATTTCATATGTCTTAATCAACATCATAGATGACAGAGATATTTTAGAATCTTTCACAAATTTTTTAATGAAAATGTTTGATATTACAAGAGAATCAATTTAAGTAATTCAATTTTTTTCTTTTATATACAACATGATTGCTAAAATGGAGAAAGGAATGTAGTACAGAGGGGCATGATCAATTACTATATATTCTTTACTCCATGAATATGGAAGTTGTTGTTTGAAAATCCAATAAAATGCATCTTCAAGTACGGAATATAATAAAATGTTTGTTACCCAAATTCTAAACTTTCTGTCGAACCTCGTGATAACACCGACTAGAAGAACTAGGAAATGATATAGAGAAATAAGGTCATCTTCATTCTGTGGACTAAAATAAACTTCAATTATAGAATATATTATACTCATTGCAATTATTCTAATTGTACTTTCCCTTAATTGTATTTTTCTCATATATTAATTTCTTTAATTCTTTCTTAAATATCTGATTTTATACATTTCCGATTTTTTAAAATATAAATTCAAAATTACAAATTTGAAAATTTCAGAGTTTAAATTAAAAACAAAATGTGAACTTAAGAGACATATTCATATTATTAATCATATGAGTAATTAACAAAATACATTTGTCTCAAGTTTTTGAAATTTAAAGTTTGAGAAAAAAATAAATACAAAATTTTTTTACTTGAAGTTAAGTTTCTTGACAGTGAGGCCAAATCTGGAATTCTTTAATTCAGAATTAAGGCCGAACTAGTGCAAGTTTGGAATTGTGAATTTAAAAGTTATAAAAACATTTTCAATCTACAAATTCAGAATTAAACACTCAGTGAGGCATTTTGGAAAAATTTTAAGTTAAAGAGATAACACATTTGGGCTATCTCTTTTGTCGTTAAACTTTTTTCTTTAAAAATCTTTTTACGTCGATATTTTACGTAAATTCATGTTTATAAAATTAAAATTTACGAGAAATAAGGGTTTAAAAATATTTTGGTAAAAGTTTAAAAGATGATTTATAAAGTCATCATTACAATTTGTTTTGTCTATGACGAGATAAAATGACAAACGTAGAATTGAAAGTGAGGCAAATTTTGAATTTTTTAAATTAACAATTAACATATTGTCAACGTAAATTTTGAAAGATGAATTTAGAATTCAAATAAATATTTTCAAAATAAAGATATAAAGAACTTTTATTCTTGTATTTTTTAATGTAAAGTAATTTTTATTTTTATGAGGAAATTTAAAATTTAACAAGACATATATATTATCAATATGAGTTTTCCTAATCCATTTGCTGGTATTGAAAATGCATTAAATGCAGTCGGTACATTTTTTTCAGATGAACTATCGGCTCTCGAAAATTTTATAAATTGGATAAGTTCAGATTTTATAAACTTTTTTAATACTGTAGCTCAAGATATCCAAAATTTTGTAAGTTTCTTGGGTCAAGCAATTAGCGATATTCCAACTTTTATGCAAACTATTGGAAATTATTTCTTACAAATTTTGCAGAATTTTGTTCAAACCGCAAGTTCTGCAATATCTGGATTTATTTCATGGTTTGCTCAACAAGTCCAAGGATTCTTATCAGGTCTAGCAAATGTAGCGTCTGGATTTCTAAATGCTGTTTACGAATTCTTTACAGACGTAGCTGATGCTTTTGCTACAATTCTTAGCTCTGCAGTTAGCGATTTTCTAGGAGGATTTGGACAAGGTTTAAGACATGTAGGTTCTGCAATTTCTCAAATTTCTCAATTTTTAACACCATTTATTGCACCAATTACAATTGGTAAATTTTTGCCAGCAATTACTGACAAATTAGCTGAAATTTTGCCAGAAATTGAACTTGACCTTTCGCCTCTAGGACTCGGTGGAAAAGTCCCAATTAAATTTGGAGAAATTGTAAAAGCTTTTGCTGAAACTGCTGTAGATTTTCTTAACGAAATAAGACAAGAAGCTCAATCAACACTCAAAGAATTTATTAAAGAACCATTTATCTCTGACTTTAAGATTTCAATTAGAGAAATATTTAACGAAATTGGTTTAGGAGATTTCCCGTTTGCCGATCCGCCATTTACAGAAATTGCAAAATGGGTAGCTGTAAGATCTTTTAGAGAAATTCAAGATCATCTCAGAGAAACAGTATTGCTTACAGGTTATCCAGCATGGTTTACTAATGCTTTTCTAGAACCTCCAGTTGATGATTTTGTACCTAGAAATCCATTATTTAGACCTGTTTCAATTCGTGATGTAATTTTAGCATCTCAATATGGAATTTTGAATTTTGATGCAATTTCTCAATATGCATACAACAATTTAATAACTCCAAAAATTGCAAAATTAATGTATCAAAATCAAACAGCTAGATTGTTACAGAGAGCTGTTGAGCAAGGAATTAGACAATTTGTAGTAAGTCCAGATAAAGCTTATGAAGAAATTATAAATAATATAAATTTAGCTGGGAAAGATTTATTTTTAAAAATTTTTACTCTTGAATATAATTATGCAGTTCAAAGAATTGTAAGACAATTCCTAAGAAGTCTTTTGAGTAGAGCTTTAACTGATTTTGGAAGACCATATGTTGACTTAAAATATCTAGATTCAACAATTCAAAAATTATTTAAAGAATTGAATTATCCAAAGGAAGTTCAAGAAGTCTTCGACATAATGATTGCTCAATCTCAACTTGTATATTCTAATCAACTCTTGCTAAGACAACTTCAACAAATTGTCAGACTTGGAGTTTTTGATGAGAAAAAAGTAAAGAAAATCTTAAAAGATAATAACTTTAATGAACAAATTGCTTTAGAAATTCTGAATTTCGAATTAGAATATTCACAATTAAGATATCAGTTTGACCAAATTGAAAGTCTAGTTAAAAAAGGATATCTTTCTTCAGATGAAGCTATAAAACAATTTCATAAGCTCGGCATGATTAAAGGTCTTATAGATATAATTACAAGTTATGCAAATCAAGAAGTTGTTATATCTTCATTTATTTCAATTTTAAGAGAACAATTAAGGAATTTCTTAATTGAGCCAAACATTGCTCAATCTGAATTATTTAAATTAAAAATTAATGAAAATTTGATAAATGAGATAATACAAAATGAATATAATATTCCAATTATTAAATTACATTTATCTTATATAGAAACTTTAGCTAAAAATTTATATTATGATGAAAAACAACTTGAGACAGAGCTTGCAAAAATTTTGAAAGATAAGACAGCAATTGAACTTTATACTAAAAAGTTTTATTTTGAATATGTATTCCCGAAAATTATAGATTATTACAGAACTTTGGCTAGATATGGCATAATTGAAGATATTAAAAAATTACCGAAAGAAATTGTAGATTATGAAATTAAGCCGGAAGTCCAAATTTATCAACTTGAAATTGGACTTGAATATATAAAATCATTGTTAAAAGATTTAGAAATTAAGCCAACAGATGCAATTAAAGAATTGGAGAAGTTAGGAATGCAAAAAGAAATAGCGAATTTGTTTGTACAAATTTACACACCGACCCTTTATGACATTCATGAAATCATCAGAAACATTATTGAAGGTCAACTTTATAAAGTTGGGAAAATTCCGATACATTTGGGAAATGCAGAATCTGAATTGAAAAAGTTAGGAATTCCAGATAACCAGATAAAAATACTTCTTGAACAATATGCCTCAAGTTTTGGCTTAGAAATTTGGAAAAGATATATTCCAAAAATAGCAGAAATAGAGAAAGCATTTAAATATAATTATCCAATACAAAAATTGATTGAATTATCATTTATACCTTCAGAATTTGTGAACTTATATTTAGATATTTATCAACAAGAATTAGTTGGGGAATTTGTACATTCACTCAAATCTGAATATATTCAAGCTTTGGTTTATGGAATTCAAAATTCACAATTTGAGAATTTATTGAAACAATATGGAATTAATGATGTATTCTTAGGAGTTATAAAATTGTCAGCTCAAATTAGAAAATTGATATTAGGACTATCAGAAGTTTATTTGACTCCATCTAAAGCTTTACAGATTAGTGAATATATTAGTAATCCGAACCAACTTTTACAAAAAATATTTTCAGAATTTCAGATTCCAACAGATTTACAAAATGTGTATCTTGAATATGCCAGAAATAGAAGAGTTAGAAGATATGTAGACGAAATCATTACAACAATTAATTTATTATTTGAGAGACATAAAATCGATTTAAATACAGCTCAACAATACCTTCTACAGCTCAAGAAATACGGTTTAACTGATGAAGAAATTCAGTTAATATTGTTAAATTGGCAATTACGCTCAAATTACTGAATTTAAAATAATTTAATTTCATATATTTAACTACAAACTTTCGCTAATTCAGCCTTAATTTCGAATTAAAAAATTCCGAATTTAGCTTCATTACGTTCTGCATATTAAATAAATTTGTCATATTTTTTATTTTTTATTTATGAGTATGAATTTATGTCATTATGAAGCAGAAAATATAAGTTATAAAGATTTAGAAAATCTAAAAGGAAATGTATACTATGAAATTAAATATGATGGTACACATATCTGTTTGAAATATGAAGATGGTCTAAAGATTAATACTAGAAAAAATATATCTCATGACAAAGGTTTTCAAGACCTTTTTATGAAAGTACCAAATATTGAGCAAATTATTAATTATATAAAACAAAATCCACAATACATAATTCACGGTGAACTTGTACATAAAAAAACTTCAGCTCTTCAAATTCATAAAAATGAAACTCCAGAGTTTATAATTTATGATGTATTTGATAAAGAAAGTAATAGATATTTAAGTCCGCTTGAAGTTGATAGTGAACTTTATGAATGGTATCCAGAAATTTATTTACATGTTGACGATTTGATTGACATTGTGACTAAGAAAAGATTAGAAGGCATTGTAGCTAAAATTTATAATCCAATGTTTACAACTTGTAATGAAGGAAGAAACTTTAATCTATGTCTTTTCAAATATAAGCCGTACTATGCAATTTTAGGAAAATTGTTCAAACCAATATCTAGAGAAATTGACACTAAAAAGCTAGCATTTCTTCTCGGCGAAATAGATAATGACTTAAAGAACGGTAAAGATGATTGGTATAAAAATCATCAAGAACTTTATAACTTCCTTAACGAAAACAAAGATAAAATACTTCAGATTTTACAAAATGAGAATTATAAATTACAAATTGAGAAAGAAACACATCTTGACATCAGAAAAATTATAGAATATATTATGAACTTCAAACAATGACAACAATTCATATTCATAATATAATGAATATTGCTTTTTTCACAAAATGTTAAAAAAATTCAAGAACATCAAAAACTCATCATATTCATAATATGAATTATAAGAATTGTGTTTTTATTTTTGTCAATTTTAAATTTTAAATTCATGAGTTTACCTTACAAAGTAAGATATAAACTTCCTCTTGAATTCCTAACTCTGCAAGACTGGAATAACTTTGTAAAAAATCTTCTCTTTATCAATCAATACGGCTCAGCTAAACTTTTGCAATATTACAAAAATTACAATTTTCAAAATCTAAATGATGTAATCGCTAAATATCTATATGTTTCAGCTTTGAAAGTCGCAGGATATAACGTTCTTCACAATTTGTCTCAACCACAAGCTTACACATTTGGTGGAGGAGAACAACAACCATTTCAAAGCATGGCTAATAGACCGACTGTAAATTTTCCATATTCAATTCCATTTGAATTTATACAATTTTATCCAATAAGCAAATTGCCTAATTATCAATTTCCAGTTTTTCCAATTGAAAAACTTCAAGTTCAATTATCACAAGTTAGTAAACAATTACAACTATTAATTCCAAAACTAATTTCAAAAATTGTAGCTCCGAATCAAATTGCCGGAACACAATTTACATTTTCCGGAACAGCAACCATTGAAGAACTGATAGAAAATTATCTTGACTCATCCTATCTCAAAACTTGGAGAGAAATTATAATTCAGAATTTGGGAAATTCTGCAGTTCAAATAAATAACTCCGTCTTCTTGATGCCGAAACAATGTCTTAAGATAACTGCTTCATCTCCATCAGAAATTCAGTTAATTGCACAAACTCCAACATTATTAGCTACAGAAATTGAATTTACTGGAATTCCAATATCTACTTATACAATTACGATAACAAATAATCAATCAGATCCGACTCCTTCACCGTTCCAACAATTACTAATTCTGAATTTATCATCTATATTATCAAATCCATCACAACTTTTGAATTTACAATTTTGCTTAGATCCTTTATGCCAAACACCATTATATGCATGGATTGAAAGTTATAATTTTAATCTATCATCTGTTTATATTTGGTTAAAATTGCCAATTTCAATACCTGCTAATGGTTCATTAACAATTTATATGTTTGTTAGAAATTCAATTCAATATCCATATACTGGAATGGCACCACAGCTTACTTCTACATATGCTCAATATGATAATGGAGAAAATGTATTTATTTTTTATGATAATTTTGCTGGAACTTCACTTAATACAAATAAATGGACATTTTGTTCATCAGGTGTAACCATAACAGTAAATAATGGTTTAACATTTATAGCAACTAATTCTTCTTATTATGGCGGTATAATCACATTACAGAGCTTTCCTGCTCAAACTACAATTTTTGACGCATATTTACATTCATTTACAGCATCTTCCTATTGGAATGGTGATAGTGGTATAGGTATACAAATTGGTAATTCTTGTAATTCTAACGGTTATCAATATCAATCATGGCGTATAGGAAATTCTAATGGCGGATCTATTACTTATGGAACTTATGAAGCTATTGAAACCGTAATTACTACAGGCCTCAAATTTCCAACTTCTGATTCAATAATTTCTGGATATTGGTTAACAACAGGAAATGAAGCATTTGGAGTAAATTATTCTTTTATTTCTATTTCAAATACTTCAATTACAAATACCGGTAATAATTATTATACAATAGGCGATTTTTTTGAACCTGGTACATCGGTTACTGTATGGTATTGGGCAAGAATAAGAACTTATCCTCCTAACAATGTCATGCCTTCAAATTCTCAACCACAAAAAACAATAATTCTAGTCTCATAATGCCAAATATGAAGTTCTTTAGCTTGTTTTATCCTAATTCTGTTTTTAATTTTGAAATTAACAATATATTAGATATGGAAATAAATTTAAAGTATTTATTCGGAAATAAATATACAATGATTTAAGAATGTCACAAAATTATTGTATACAATCAATCATACAATTTCAAGCATTAACTATGTTTACAGCAATTCCCATAAATTTCCCATCTTTACAATTTTCATTATCTGTAAATTCTTTAGTTATTTTTCTATTTTCAAAATATCCATTTAATTTTGGTTTTGCAAATAATTTTTGTATAAATGAAGATGAATTCGGATTTGCCTTAATTGGACAAAATTTCAATATTGATTTAACAAATTATCAAGGATATTATATGTTAATAATAATTTATCCAGAAGGAATTAATTTATCTAATGTTGGAACTTGTCAAATTGTTCCAAATTTATCTATGACTTTCCAAAATACTACAATTTCACCAGTTCAAAATATGAATATACTTAGCAATTTTGATAGTCAAGAAATGACTGGATTTTGTACATGTTACCAAGGACAAAACATAATACCGGGGGCATATTGTGGTAATTATTCAGTTTATTCAATGATTTCATTAAATAATCTAAATAATTATCTAGTAATTAATACTTGT
>Ga0080003_1001078_pt1 | contig 15387 bp, 16 predicted proteins | sample JossMetagenome_FD_69206 | JGI IMG/M metagenome (GOLD analysis project Ga0080003, IMG submission 69206) | Hot spring microbial communities from Joseph's Coat, Yellowstone National Park, USA - JC2_E (SPADES assembly) (version 2) | ecosystem: Environmental > Aquatic > Thermal springs > Hot (42-90C)... | reverse complement strand
TTTTATCTTGCAAATCTCTTATAAGAGAAAGATGGTAGAGTATATCGTCTATAGTTTCTATATGGCCAAACATCATTGTAGCTGTTGTAGTCATTCCAAGCTCGTGAGCGCTTTTGTGCACCTCTATCCACTCATCTGTAGTGCATTTGCCTTTACTTATGACAGATCTTACGTTTGGAGATAGCACCTCTGCACCACCACCGGGTATAGATTTTAATCCTGATTGTTTTAATTCTCTTATTACATCTTTTATGCTCATCTTCTCAATCTTGGCAAGGTAAACTATCTCAGGAGCCGACAAAGAGTGTATATCTATATCTGGAAATTCTTGATGTATTGAGCTTATAAGATCTTTAAAATAATCAAGACCAAGATCAGGGTTTAACCCTCCTTGCATAAGAAGTGTAGTTCCGCCTCTTTCTTTTAATTCTCTTACTTTTTTCAATATCTCGTCTTTTGGCAATACGTAAGCTTCTTCGTCTTTTGGTTTTCTATAAAAAGCACAAAACTTGCATGACGCTACACAGGCATTTGAATAGTTTACATTTCTATCTATGACAAAGGTTACTACGTTATCTTCATGAAACTCTCTTCTTTTTTTATCTGCCAAAAAACCAAGCGTATTTAAATCAAGCTCTTCAAAGAGCTCTTTGGCTGTTTGCTCGTCTATCTTTTTGCCAATATCTAAAACTTTCATATTTTAAATATATTCTCTTATCTTCTTTGTAAAGAAGATTTTTATCAGCAAAGTAGATTTTATAAACGGTATGCCACCTGGACTTGCTAAAAAGGGTTTGAGGGAAAACTGTCAACCAGCCAGCAATCCAATGGGAAACGAAAAATTTGAACATGGACCTCATCCTGAAGCTGGTGGCCCACCTGGTAAAATGCGTTAAACATTTTTATCTCTTACAATAGGGTATCTCCAACCTATCCCGAAAGCTCTTTCGTGAAGTTTAGGCCCTATAGGGGCCTGTTTTCTTTTGTATTCGGCTTTTAAAAGCATATCATAAACTTTTTCCACAATCTCTTTATCAAACTCTTTTATATCTTCTTTATCTTTATATTCTTCTATTAAAAGCCATAAAATTTTATCTAAAACATCGTAAGGTGGTAAAGTATCTTGGTCTTTTTGATCGGGTCTTAGTTCCGCAGAGGGCGGTCTTTCTATGATATTTTTTGGTATTATCTCTTTGTCTTTGTTGATAAAATAAGCTATCTCATAAACCTCTGTTTTGTATAAATCTTTTATAGGCGAGAATCCACCTGCCATATCTCCATATATGGTTGTATAGCCTACTGCTGATTCTGATTTGTTTGAAGTAGATAACACTATTCTATTTTCTTTGTTTGATATATAAAAAAGTATGTTTGCCCTGATTCTTGCCTGGAGGTTTTCATCGGCTATATCAAAATTACCATAAGAAAGCGTTTTATCGTATATATTTCTTATATCTTCTATAGGGAAAACATTTAACTCTACACCTAAATTTTCACAAAGGGCTTTTGCGTCTTTATAAGACTCTTCTTTGTTAAACACAGTAGGCATATAAACGGCCTTTACATTCTCTTTTCCAAGGGCTAAAACCGATAGATAAAGCACCAAGGCAGAGTCTATCCCACCGGATAGCCCAAGAACAGCCTTTTTAAATCCTTGCTTTTCAAAAAAATCTTTTATAGAAAGTGTTATCGCTTTTATTAGCTCTTCTTCCTTCGAAAGACTAAGATGTATAGTATTATCATATCTTTGATTTTTTGATATATTAATACTTATATTGGAGTTAATTGGCCTACAAACCTCTTGCCATCTTAAATCTGTGCGTCTTTTTGTAAAAACCTCTTTTATATCTAAACTTACATGTAGAATATCTTCTTCAAAAGCTTTTGCCTTTGCTATTGTATCCCCCTTAGGACCGATGACCAGGCTCTCACCGTTGAAAATAAGCTCGTCGTTTGCTCCTATTAAGTTTGTATAAACCAAAAAGCATAAGTTATCAGAAGCCCTTGATCTTAAAAAGTTTTCTTTAAAATCTTGTTTTTTTAAAGCGTATGGAGAGGCATTTATATTTATAATAACCTCTGCCCCTTTTAAAGCGTCTTGTCTTTCGGTTCCATCTGGGTACCATATGTCTTCACATATGGAAAAACCACACCTTATATCGTTTATGTCTATGGTTAAATCCTTATCACCGCTTTTAAAATATCTTTTTTCATCAAACACGTTGTAATTTGGCAAAAACCTTTTATCGTAAAAGCCCAATACCTCACCTTTAAGCAAAACCCCTAAGGAGTTGTAAACAGCTTTTTCCTCTCTTACAAAACCCACCACTATAACGCTGTCTATACTTTTTGAATATTCTTTTAGCTTTTCAAAGTAGCGTTTGTTTAAATCTAAAAACTTTGAACTATAGATAATATCCTGAGGCATATAACCACACAAAGATAGCTCTGGAAAAACTATTATGTGTGAGTTTTTGGCTTTTGATATAAAATCACAAATTTTCTCAAAGTTTTTTTCAAAAGCCCCTACTGTGGTGTTTATCTGACAAAGGCTTACGTTAAGTATTTTTGAGCTCATCTTCAATACCCTCTTTATATATTACAATCCTATTTTTTGTGGTACGCTTTGCCACATAAAGGGCTTCGTCCGCTTTTTTTAGAGCGCTATCTATATCGTCCTCTTGTTGTATTTGGTAAATACCACCGCTACAGGTACATTTAATGGTGATATCGTTTAGTGTGTGAGTTGAGTTTTCAAAGCTTTGCCTTATTTTATCTGCCACTTTAAATCCATTTTCTACGTCTGTGTTGTATAAGAATACGGCAAACTCCTCACCTCCAAGTCTTGCAACTATGTCTGATTTTCTAACGTTGGACTTTATAGTGTTTGCAAAATCTTTTAGCACTACATCTCCCATGTCGTGGCCGTAGGTATCGTTTACTTTTTTAAAGTTATCTATGTCGTACATAACGATACACGTGGGTGTGTTTGTTCTTTTTGCTTGCTCTATCAATATACTCACATTTTCAAAGAAAAATCTTCTGTTGTACATACCTGTAAGGGCATCTTTGTAAGCCATATCTTGAAACTTCTCTTTATCTTTTTGAAGTTCGCTAACAAGATTTTTTATCTCTATGGCCATCATATAGGTTATTTTTTTAAGCTTAGAAATCTCGTTTAACTTTGATATATCTTTTTCTAATATTGGGTCTTTCTCAACTTCGTCTAAGTGAAGAAAATCTTTTTCTTTTAGTTTTAAAGCCACCCTTAAGAGATTGTTTATGTCTTTTATAATCTGCGATACTATAAATATAATGATAATAAGAAGAATAGATGTAAATATTATTCCGTATACAGTTAGAACTAAGAATTGTCTGTGCTCTTGTTTGTATATCCAAGATATGTTTTTTATAAGGTATATATTGCCAAGTTCTATACCAGATATATTTATTATAGGCATTTCCATTATGAGGTAATAATCTTCTCCTATGTTTTCCACCTTGTAAGATATTATTTTTGATTTTTTGGAGTATAAAAATATACTAAGGGCGTTGTTATCTTTATAAGAATCTACTATGTATTTTTTGGTAATGATCTTTCCGCCTACGTAGTTGTCCCAAAAGCTCTGTTGGTTATATAGTTTTTTTATAACACCTGTGTGAAGTATCACAACCCAGCTTATGTCTTCTAATCTAGATAGGTAATCAAGGGGCTTGTAAGCGTATATACCTATATAATCACAGGTGTCTCCTATGTATTTATAGATACCTAAAGAGAGGTATCTTCCCAATATTGCATCGGAATTATCTTGTTTGCAATAATCTTGGTTTTTGGCTTTTAATACAATATCTGGGTTAACAATACCATTTTTTAACATATCTTTGTACTCGTCCACTGCGGCTTTGTATATTTTGTATGTATCGTAGTACTCTTTCATGACTCTGGTGTCTATTTCTTTCTTTGTTATGACTTTGTTACCTATTACCACAGCTAAGTATGAAATCAGCGATATAACGCTTATGTACAATGTAATTTTTCTAACGAGGCTCATTAAGGTTAAAGTATATGTTGGAAAGGTCTTGGTTTATAGTGGTGTATTCTCCGTATACAACTTTTATTATATTACCTTTAGGGTCTAAAAGATAAGAAGTTGGAAGACCTGTTATGTTGAACTTTGAACCAAGCCCAGGACTGTGTATTGCTATATCGAATGTATAGTGCTTATCTTTTAAAAAAGACATTAAAGCGTTTTCGTTATCATCCATGCTAATAGCAAGAATTCTAAATCCATAGGGGGAGAATTTTTGATAGGCTTGTTCAAACAAGGGTAGCTCTGCTTTACAAGGTGGGCACCAAGAAGCAAAAAAGTTCACCAGCGTATAATGTCCTTTAAAGTTGTTTATGCTTACCACCTTGTTTGTGGGCACACCATTTTCGTATACTAACCTTACGCTAAACTGAGGTATAGGGCTTGGTTTTTGATAAGATATCGCTTGAGCTGAATCTTTGTCGTAAAATCCGTAATAAGCTGCCACTATAAAAAGAACAAGCGCCAATATGTATGCTATATTTTTCTTCATATTAAATCTTTAAAGAAATTCATAATCTTTTGCAAAAAGCTGGTGTTTCTTGATTGGATCTGCCTTTGTGTGGGCCTTTGCGGTGCTGTATAGCTTATATCTTTCATGTTTTGAGCTATCTTTATTATGCCGCATACGCATGCGTAAGAAGGATCTTGTAGCTTTTCTTTTAGGCCAGTTATATTCAGAGGATATCCTATTCTTACTGCCATATCAAGATAGTGTTCTGTAAAATCCTTTATACCGTTTAGCTTTGCTGTACCTCCTGTTATGACAGCACCTGCGTTTATATTCTCAAGCTTTATGCTTGAGTTGTTTATCTTTTCTACTATTTTATCCATTAGCTCTTCTAACCTTATTTGTATAACCTCTGCTAGTTGTCTTCTTGGGACCATCGCCTCTTTATCTTCTCCGCGTGGTTTTATCTTTACCTTTTCTATCTCATCCACAAGCTCTATAAAAGCTACACCGCTTTCTAATTTTATACGTTCGGCTTCTTCTGTAGATATTTTAAGAAAATGAGCCAAATCCCTCGTAATGTTGTATCCTCCGATGGGTACTGTACCTGATACCGCCGGTTGGCCGTTGTGGTATAAAACAAAGTTTGTTACAGAATGACCTATGTCTATAAGCAAGACACCCTCTAATTTTTCCTCTTCTGTAAGAGAAGATTCTGCCGATGCTAACCCAGCGAATACTCTGCCGAAAAGTTTATACCCAGCAACGCTTACAGTTCTTTCTACGTTTCTTAAAAGCGATACACCTGCTTTTATAATATGTACATCACATTCTAGCCTTGAACCGGTAAGACCTATTGGGTCCAATATGCCCTCTTGATCATCTAATATAAAATTTCTTGGTATTGTATGTAATATATCGTAAGATTCTTCTTTGGCTTTTGCCACAGCCCTTTCTAAAAGCCTCTCAACTATTTGCTCATCTACATCAGAAGGCTGCGGTGATATGCTTATGGTATCTCTTTCGTTTTGGCTTTTAATATGCACTCCAGATATCGATATAAAAACACCATCTATCCTATGCCCCGACATCTCTTCAGCTTCTTTTAAGGCTTTTTGTATAGCTTTTGAAGCTGAATCAAGCTTTGTTACAGAACCTTTGTCTATGCCATGAGATTTAGCCTCGCCTATCCCCACTATGTGTGTATCTCCGTAGTTGTCTACCTCAGCCACCAGAGCTACTATTTTGCTCGTACCTATATCTAATCCAACTATAGATTTCACGTTTTTATCCTCTTAAATATTTTTCTTTCCATATCAAATATTATATAAAAATAATTGTAATTTGTGAAACATTTTCTCATTCTTCTTCAAGTCTTATTAAAATAGGTTTTTCTTTTACCACAGAAAGCTCTTCTATATCTTTTAAAGCTTTTTTTATATCTTTTTCGTATGCTTTATGGGTCAGTATTACAAGCGGGACTACCAAGCTGTTTTCTTTTTTCGCCACTTTGCAGACCATCTCCTTTTGCAACACAGACGCTATGCTTATACCGTATTTTGCAAATACGTTTGCAATAGATGCCAACACACCTATTTTGTCTTCCACTTCAAACCTAATATAGTATCTTGTGTTAAAATTTTTGTTTAGTTTAAGGCTTTTATCGGTATTAAAAGCTTGAAAACGTTTTTGGGTATTTTTTGCTATATCTATAATATCTGATACTACTGCTGAGGCGGTTGGTTTTGAGCCAGCACCTTTTCCATACAGCATGCTTTTGCCCACAAAATCACCATCTATTAAGATTGCATTGTATACACCGGATACTTTGGCCAGTTGCTCTTGATGGTTTATAAAAGTTGGATGCACCCTTACCTCAAGCTCACCGTCTATAGCTTTTGCAATGGCCAAAAGTTTTATAGTGTATCCAAGCTCTTTACCGAGCTCCACGTCAAGAAGATCTATGTTTGATATGCCCTCTATGTATATATCGTTAAAGTCTATATAACCACCGTAGGCAATAGAGCTAAGTATCGCTATTTTATGAGCTGCGTCTATACCTTCTATGTCAAAAGTTGGGTCTTGCTCAGCATATCCTAGCGCTTTAGCTTCCTTGAGGGCTTCTTCAAAGCTTTTGCCCTCATCTAGCATGCTTGTTAAAATGTAGTTTGTAGTGCCGTTTAATATGCCGTGTATATAATTTATTTTGTTGGCTACCAAACCTTCTTTTAAAGCTTTTATAATAGGTATTCCCCCACCAACAGATGCTTCAAATTCTATGCTTACGTTGTGCTCTTTGGCTTTTTCAAAGATTTCTTTTCCATGTATAGCTATAAGATGTTTGTTGGCGCTCACAACGTGTTTTTTATTTTCTATGGCTTTTTCTATAAGTTCTTTTGCAAAACCAACCCCACCTATTAATTCTACAACTATGTCTGATCTATCTAAAAGCTCTTTTAATGAGCTTACTTTCAAAGAATCATCTATATTGAAAGGTCTTTCCCTTTGCCAATCTTTATCTAAAACAGCGCTTAACTCAAGCTCCAAGCCTGTTTTCTCTTTGATGAGATTTTTATGGGTGATAAGAAGTTCTGCTACACCGGTACCAACGGTACCATAACCTGCTATACCTACTCTATACATACATACATTATATCATGTAAAATTTTTAATTTTAGATTATAATATTTATAAGGATGAATAAAAAAAATAATTTGATTGTTTTAGAAGATGGTGTAAAGGTTATTTTAGCGCCAGCAAAGGTAAATTTTGGACTTTGGGTAAAAGGCAAGAGAACAGACGGTTATCACGATATATTTAGTATAATCCATACGATAGATTTGTACGATAGAATATACATAGGGCCCCATTACACTTTAGAGGTGCTTAGCGTTGGTCCTTTTTCTAAAAATCTAAGAGACAACATAGTCTATGAGGGAGTTTTAGCATTTTCAAGACTAACTGGTAAAAACCTTGATTATAAGATAGTAATTGAAAAAAATATACCTGTGGGTGCTGGACTGGGCGGTGCTAGTTCTGATTTGGCAGCTGTTATTAGCTATTTAAACGAAGAGCTTGAAAACCCTATGGAAGAACAAGAGCTTGCAGAGTTTCTATCTTCTTTTAGCAAGGATGCACCATTTTTCTTAAAAGGTGGATGTGCTTTGGTTTACGGCACTGGTGATCAAGTAAAAGTTTTAGAGCCTATTTCCAGAGAAATAACAATAGTGTATCCAAATGTAGAAGCTTCTACTTCCAAAGTTTACGGTGCTTTTACAAAACAAACTGAAGAAGTTTTGTCGTTGGAAGATATTTTAAGGCTTTTAGAAGAAAACAATATAGAAAATATTATCGAAAATCACTTACAAGAAACCGCTATTGAAATATACAAAGAAATAGGAGAACTCATAAGATTTTTAGAAAGCGTTGGATACAAACCGTATATGTCTGGGAGCGGTTCAAGCGTTTATGTGTTTGGTAAGCTAAGTGATAAGATTAAAATGGCTTTAGAGTCGAGGGGTTGGTACGTATACGAATGCAAAACCATATAATAGAAGAAATATTTGATATAGGCGATATAGACGAAAGGTTTTATGCCATAGTAGGAAGGGCGGATGAAAACCTTAAAAAGTTTGTGGAGCTTTTTGAAATAAAGATAGTAGCAAGAGGCCAAGAACTACATATAAAAGGTGAACCTTCTAAGGTTGAAAACTTTATGGAGTTTCTAAACTATATAACAAAAGAGTATGCCAAATCCCCTCTATCTTCTAAAGATGTTTTAAATATGGCTATATCTTATACCAACAAAGAAGAAGAGGAAGATGAAAAAGAATCCAAAGAAGAATATGAGACAATACTTATTACACATCGCAAAAAAGCCATAACTCCAAAGACGAGAAATCAATATTTGTATGTAAACTCTATAAAACAAAACGATATTGTATTTGGGATAGGTCCTGCTGGTACTGGTAAAACTTATCTTGCCATGGCAATGGCTATATCTTATCTAAAAGCTCAAAAGATAAACAAAATCATTCTTACAAGGCCAGCCGTAGAAGCCGGAGAAAAGCTTGGGTTTTTGCCAGGGTCAATAGCTGAAAAGGTAGATCCTTATCTTAGACCTCTTTACGATGCCCTTTTTGATATGGTAGATTACGAGAAATCTGCTTATTTGTTGGAAAAAAACGTCATTGAGATTGCACCTCTTGCATTTATGAGGGGTAGAACCTTAAACGATGCTTTTATAATACTTGATGAAGCCCAAAACTCTACAAAAGAACAGATGAAGATGTTTCTTACAAGAATTGGCTTTGGCTCAAAAGTTGTGATCACCGGAGATATGACGCAGGTGGATTTGCCAAGGAAAGAACAATCTGGGCTAAAAGAAGCAATTCATGTGCTTAAAAATATAAAGGGTATAGATTTTGTGTTTTTTGATGAGAAAGATGTGGTAAGACACCCTATAGTTCAAAAGATTGTCAAAGCCTACGAAGTTTATGAACAAAATCAATCTAAAGACCTACAAGAAGCTTGAAATACCAAAAGAGTTAAAGTATCTTTTAAAAAAAAGAGCAAACCATACGTTAAAGTTTTTTGGTTTTAAAAACTCAATGCTGGACATTTATATTACAGATGACGAAGAGATAAAGCATTTAAATTCTACTTACAGGCAAAAAGATAAGCCTACAGATGTTTTGTCTTTTAATATAAATGAAAATATCGGAAATATATATTACCTTGGTGAAATAGTGATATCTTACGATACTGCTTTAAAACAAGCTATAGAGTACGGTGTTTCCTTGGAGCAAGAGTTAACAAGGCTTCTTGTGCATGGTATTGTGCATTTGATGGGATACGATCATGAAACTTCTTTAGAAGATGAAAAAACATTCTTTGAAAAACAAGAAAGCGCTTTGGCTATTTTTAAGTGAATCGCATTTTTTGAAATAAGAAATTAATCTTTTGAAAAAGCTTTTATCTCATCAAGGGCTTTTTGGATGTCTTTGTTTTCTGTTTCCCATATAAAAACCCCGTATTTGTGAAGTATCCATTTGGCACGGTTGCTTTTTGGATGGTTTGTAGCTATAACAAAATCTGATTTTACTTGAGCTATATCTGTGGCGGTTATATCTTCTTTTTTCTCTTTATCGTCTTTAGCTTTTAATACAAAGGTTAATACAAAATTGTCGTAAATATGTATCATGTCTACATTTTTAAAATCTGAAACTTCATCTTGAAATGTCAAAACTGCTATTCTTGTATTTTCAGGACTTTCGTCTGGTTCGTAGTGTATAAAAACCATTTCCGTTTGGGGAAAAACCCTTGTTATTGCCTCTTCTATATCATCAGCAACGGCGTGGGATTGGTTGAAGTTGTGAGATTTGATTGAGATAGCAGCATCTATAAAAATCTTATCACCGGATTTTCTTACCAACAACCTTTTTATAGATTTTACCCTAGGATCTTGCAGTATTATGTCTTTTATATGCTCTATCATTTTTGAATCCACTGAAGCATCCAATATAACAAAGATTTGTTCTTTCAATATATGAAAACCCGTATAAATTATAAGGAGTATTATTACGCTTGCAAATATTTTATCTAAATTTATATTAAACTCCAGCGATAAGAAGTTTAACGTTATAACAAAAGAGCCAAACCCATCCACCAACATGTGCTCGCTATCTGCCATTAAAGCTGGGGAGTTGTGCTTCTTGGCGGCTATTCTTTCTAATACTGAAAAGCCAAAGGTTATAAGCATTGATATGATACCTACACCTAAGCCCCAAGATATATATTGTCTATCTATTTTATAGTGACCAAAGAGTACATCCATAAACATATCATAGGCGGCGAAAAATAGGAAAAACGATATAAACATCGCACCTATATTTTCCAGTTTGTAAAGTCCATAGGGAAACTTCTCATGCTTTTTTTCAGACATGTATATAGAAATAAAACCTATGAAAGAAGCTAAGCTATCCGATAAAGAGTGTATACCTTCTGCTTTAAGTGCTACGCTTTTAGACAAAAAACCCACCCCCAGCTTTATAATAGCCAGTAGGAGCATCAAAAAGATTGATATTATACTCCAGTGATACTTTTTCATATATTTAATTTTACTAAATTTTTAAAAGCCTATCTTATCTATTAAATGGACACACTTTCCCTTGGTAAGAGTCCATCTTTTCAAGCTCTTGCTCTATCTTTTCCCTTACCTCTAACTTTCTTGAAAATGTACAGTAATCTGGGGCTATTAATCTGTCTGGTTCTACTTCGCCGGTTAATCTGTGTATGACCATCGTTTGTGGAAGTATCTCTATGATTCTGGCAGCTCTATATGCATACTCTTCTAAGGTTAAAAGCTTAAAAGGGTTCTCCAGATAGTCTTTTGCCATTTTCGTATTTTTGATGATGTGAAGTGGATGTATTTTTACACCGTCTACGTTTAAAGCGGCTATTAGCTTTGCAGTTTCTAAGTTGTCTTCCAAATCTTCTTGAGGAAAACCCACTATAAGGTGAGCGCATATGTTTATACCTTTGTATTTCCTTGTTCTTAAAACAGCATCTACAAAATCAGATGCTCCATGAGCTCTATTTATCCATCTTAAGGTACTAAAGTGAGAGCTTTGAAGGCCGTATTCTATCCATACATCCAATTTGTCTGTATAGGTTTGTATAAGCTCCAATACGTCTTCTGGTACGCAGTCTGGTCTTGTGCCAATATCTATACCCACAACGTTTTCAAATTCCAGCGCCACATCGTATACAGATTTTAGAAAATCTAAATCTCCGTATGTGTTTGAATAAGACTGGTAGTATATGTAAAAATATATGTTATCACCGTATCTTCTTTTAGCTTGGGCTATACCTGAAGATATTTGCTCTCTTAAATCCATCAAAGGTGATATGTGGGCTGGTCTTGTGCCAGTAAGACAATAGGTACATCCACCAGTGGCTTTTGTGCCGTCTATGTTTGGACATGTAAAGGGAAGGGCTACCGTTATCTTTTGCACCCTTCTTCCATACTTTTGCTTAAGATAATCTTTTAACGTGTAAATCCTTGATGATGTCGCTAACATAGGATAAAAATATATATATATTTTTTATTTTTTCACTAATAAAAAACACATTATTGCTGGTTTTTACGATAATAATCTTTAATTTTATAAAAGCCCAATACAAGAAGACAAAACAAGCTAAAAGCGTTTGCAAAAATAAGAGCCAACGAGTTTTGTATAATCCCGTATAAAAGCCACAAGCTTATACCAATCGTCATTATAATTAAGAAAAGCCCAGATAACCCTTCGGCACTATTGTGTTTTATCACAGAATAAATTTGGGGAATATAACCCGATGTAGTAAGCGCCCCTGCCACAAGACCTATCAGTTCCACAAAATTTTCTTTCATAAACTTTCTTTCATAAAAGCTTTTGAAACTCTTTTATTACATCTTTATAATCTATATTTAAACAAGCCACATCGTCTTCGCCTCTTTTGCAGGTTTTAGACCCGCAGTATTGACATTCAAGATTAAGACTTACATAATGCTGTAAAGGGCTTACTTTCCATATGGGGTATGCTCCCAAAAGCACCAAAGAAGGCACATTCAAAAACGTAGCAAGATGATAGCTAAATGTCTCACAAGAAACAAGCGCTTTTGCATCTTTTAAAATGCTTGCGTAAGTATGTATATCTGTAGATATGTATGTGGCAAAATCAAGCTTTTTTGTGATATAAAACGCTTCAGATTTTGGATAAGCAAACACCACATCGTAGCCTTTAGCATGTATAAACTTTGCCACTTCGTTAAATATATCTATACTTGGGACTTTTGTGGGTACAGGTGCTGTAGGAGATATTACTACATAGGTTTTACCCTTTAGAGGGTTTTCTTTGAAAATCCAAAAATAAGGCTCTACATCAACCTCTTTACCAAAAACAGGGCTTAGTATCTGAAGGGTATTTTTTATCTCATTATCTTTTGGACTAAAAGGAGTGAGCTTGTTGTATATAAAAGATAGAAACTTTTCTTTTTCTTTTTTATACAAAGCCACTTTGTATTTGGCTTTTAAGAGAAAACTATAAATATAAGAAATACCTTTAAAGGAAGTATCTACTAAAAAATCGTAAGAGCCTTCAAAAGAGCCAAATTTATCATCCATAAAATCTATGTAAGGGTTTTTTTCAAAAAGCTCTAAACCTTGTTTTGTGGTAAAAACCTCTACGATTGCATCTTTTTGGTGGATTTTTATAGCTTTAAATAGCAAAGCGTTGTAAAGAAGATCCCCATAACCCCTATGAAGGGATAAAACCAAAACCCTCATATATGCTTCATGGCAAAAGCGTGAGCTCCCAAAATCCCGGCATCGTTTCCAAGCTTTGAAAGTGTGATATCTATATGCTCAACGCTTGGGTCTATAGCCAGTGAAATAGCTTTATTTTTTATCTCTTCAAACAAAAAGCTAAATCCCATCATAACACCACCCCCTAAAACTATCTTACATGGATTTAACATATTTATCAAACTAGCAAGCCCATAAGACATATACAAAACAAACCTATCAAAAACCTTTTTTGCAACTTTTGAGTCTTTTTCACTAACCAAATCTTTTAAGCTTTTATTATAATCTAATTTTTTTAGATATCTCTCCAAAGAAAGCCCCCCAGCGTAAGCTTCAAAACAGCCCCTTTTACCGCAGGTGCATTTTAGCCCATTTGGTTTTAGTTTTATATGCCCTATCTCACCTAAGTTTGAATCACAGCCAAACCTAAGCTCTTTATCTATGATAAGCCCACCACCTATACCTGTACCCACAAAAACACAAGCCCCGTTTTCTACATCTTTTAACCCGCCGTATATGTATTCTCCGTAAGTGATAGCTCTAACGTCGTTTATTAAGATAGTCCTTTTTTTTAATTTATTTTGCACAAGCTCTACAAAATTTATATTTTTCCAGCCTAAGTTTGGTGCATGTTTTAAAATACCTTTTTTCATATCCACTTGACCAGCTATTGCTATAGAAAGTGTATCTATATCCTTATAATGAGATATTATTTTTTCTAAAAGCCCCAAAAACCCTTCAAAATCTTTTGGTGTCCCAAAATCAAGCCTATTTTTTATACTACCATTTTCCACTATCCCAGATTTTATATGAGTAGCCCCTACATCTAAAGAGAGTATCATGTTATAATCCCTACAGATATTATACCAAATACATAAAAAACTCTTAAATCTAAAAAGTATAACCTCTGCCCCTTGTTTGTATTAAAATAAACCTATGGATATACAACCACACGATTCATTTTTTAAGCAGATATTTTCTAATCCTAAGAGAGTAAAATTGCTTCTTGATATCTTTGCTAAAGATGTATCTAAAAGTATACACTCTATAACACCTGTTAATACAGAAAAGTTTTCTTCTAAATCTCAAAAGTTTATGCTTGATTTACTTTTTAGCTGCAAGGTAGAAGATCAAGATGCTTATATAAGGATTGTACTTGAACATAAATCTTATCTTGACAAAGAAATACCTATTCAGCTTCTGTACTACAATGCCGCTATCTGGGAAGAAGCTATAAAAGAAAAAGATTATTACCCTCCTATTATCAATATTGTTTTTTACCATGGAAAAGGATATTGGAACATACCTACATCTTTACCTGTTACTAAAAATACCAACTTAGAAAAATACACATCCAAGCTAAACTACATACTTATAAATCTAAACAAAGTGTCAGATGAAGATATTATAAATGAAACACATCAAGATCTTTGCGTACAATGGGCTATACTTACAATGAAGCACATATTTGATAGCCTAGAAAGCTTAATAAGAGTATTTGAGCTTATAGCAGATTACATAAAAAGTCATGAGTATATAGAAAAATCTCATTGCATATTCATAGTGCTTGATTATATTGTATCTGTGAAAAATAACCCTGAAGAGGTTGAGAGTATTTTAAAAGAGCTAACAGGAGGTGATGAGAAGATTATGACACTAACAGAAAAGTGGATTATGGAAGGATTAGAAAAAGGTAAGCAAGAAGGGTTGCAGGAAGGATTACAAAAAGGGTTAATTAAGGCTAAAAAAGATGACATCAAGAGTGCTGTCCTTATCAAGTTCGGATTACTACCAAAAGAACTTGAAAAGAAGATAGAAAACACAGATGATATACAGATTTTAGATGATATGTTTAAAAAGGTTATACTGGCTGGTAAGATTGAAGAGATTTTGTAAGCTAAAAACCCACCTACTTCAATCAAGTGTGCAAGTTTGCTATATCCTAAACATATAAATTGTTGTATGCTTGTAATGTGTGAACTTGTTTTATTGTATAAGTTCAGATAGACTATGAACATAGAGTGGTTTACCATGTTTCAAACGTCTGTCTTCTTAAAAGATACTTTACTCACGATGTAAAAATGCTTCCAGCACACTAGAGCGATGCAGTCGCATTTCGAGTCTAATGAACAGGCACGGGCACTCCAAAGCTCAGAAAACGACACAAGGCACACTACCTTGTTAAAATATTCCTTAAAATTTTGGAAGGAGACAAGTGTGGTAGGTACCATGAAGGGAAGGATAGGTACTAGACCGTGGCATACTTGTCAAACAACATTATTCAACCTCTATCCGAAAAGTTTAATAGGAAAGCTTCGATATGTCAATGATGTAAAGCTTACAAAAGAGGCTAAAAAGATACCAAAAGGATGGATTGAAAGGACTTTTAGACAGACCTAAAACTCCGTTGAGAAAAAGAGCTCCAACTGTAAGGAAGAAATATGAACTTGATATAATACGTATAAGAAACAACAATTCCACTTGGAGCAAAGAGAAGATAGCA
>Ga0080003_1001076_pt1 | contig 15393 bp, 18 predicted proteins | sample JossMetagenome_FD_69206 | JGI IMG/M metagenome (GOLD analysis project Ga0080003, IMG submission 69206) | Hot spring microbial communities from Joseph's Coat, Yellowstone National Park, USA - JC2_E (SPADES assembly) (version 2) | ecosystem: Environmental > Aquatic > Thermal springs > Hot (42-90C)... | reverse complement strand
CTGTTCATACGTCCTCCAGTCCCTCTTTTGCTCTGGCCTGCTTTTCAGCTCCTCTTTTATGTGTTCATCTATCGCCTTCAATGTGTCGCTGATGTCCTTATCATTATAATATTTCATTACGAGAAGTCATATATAATCTTACATGAAAGATAATTTAGACATTTTATAAAATTAAACATACAATGTTAAATATGCAAATTGCAAAGAGGGGTTAACTGACTAAGGCAGACAACAATTTTGTCCCACAGCCGTATCAGCAGAAAAAGATTAAAGAGGGAAAGATTATAAAGATTTATAATAAGACTAAGGTAAGAATTAAATGAACATGCCAGAATTTTTGAACAAAATCTTGATAAAAATTGTCAATCACCTTAGTGATCAATATTACCATGACATTCGATTGCAATTGCAAAGAAATGCTGTTTTGTCGACTAGTATTTATGTACAGGAAAATATGGATAAGGTGATGTCATCATCAAGTAGGTGGGAGGTATTAGACAAAGCAATTAAATCTATTACTATTAAAGATGGTCTTATACTAGAGTTTGGAGTATATAAGGGGGAGTCTATAAACTATATAGCAAAGAAATTACCCTTAAATACTGTTTATGGTTTTGATTCTTTTGAAGGACTTCCTGATATCTGGCGAGACGGGTTCGACAAGAACACATTTTCAGTAAAAAATTTAAATTCATTAAGATTTGAAAAAAACATTAGACTAGTAAAGGGATATTTTGAGGATACTCTACCATCCTTTACTAAGCAACACTTATTTCCTGTGGCCTTTATGCATATTGATTCGGATCTCTATGAAAGTTGTAAAACAGTCTTAGAAAATTTAAGAGAACAAATAATTGCAGGAACTATAATAGTTTTTGACGAGTTCTTTAATTATCCAAATTGGGAAAAAGGAGAATTCAAGGCTTTCATGGAATTTATCAATTTGACTGGAAAGAAATATGATTATATCACTTATAACAGAAGAGGTGAACAAGTTGCTGTCAAAATATTATAGGAAATTTGATAAGAAATCTTTTATCTTTTATCGTTACTGGCTAAAATGAATGCTTTAAGTTTCTTCTCAAAACTTTAGGAATTCAAACCTTAGGCCTCAATAACAAGCCTAAGGAGGTCAGGGATGAGGGAATATCACAACAAGCTTTGTATTATCAAAAATCACTGATTAGAAATGGAAAGAGTTTGAACATCAAGCAAAAGGTTGTCAGAAGGCTATTAGACTTATATAAACAGACAATGTTAAACAATAAAGACTAATATTCCTTATTTTTTATATTTATATCAAAGATCACAAAAGTTTTTCTCTTATCTATATCCCCGTACAAGTGCTATTGAGGTCCTTTTTCTGGTTTGTTTAATCATTTGCTAGAAATAGGGCCTCGCTGAAAAATAAATTTTAAGCCTTAAGTTAACGGCACCAACTACATAAAGGCAAAGTATATAAAGAATCCTACTAAAAATTATTTAATGATAATTCAGGAAAGAACTGAAAAATCAAAATGTGATCTTAGGTTCGAGGCGGAGATCTCTCTTGAAGATGAAATAAGGAAGATTTATGATACTACTCTAAATTACCATTGGAGGATTGATTTTTATGGATTATAGCTTGAAGGGTCAAAAACTTGTAAATATGCGTATATTGGTTACTGGGGGTGCAGGCGTTATAGGAAGCAATCTTGTAAAAATGATCCCTGGAGAAATTACTGTAATAGATAATCTAAGTTCAAGTACAATTGATCCGATCAAGGAATTGATAGATTCTGAAAAAATAAAATTTATTAAAGGAGATATACTGGATTTTGAGTTACTCAGAAAGATAACTAAAGGAATAGATCTTATCATACATTTAGCAGCTAATGCAGATGTTAGATATTACCCTGAAAAAAACACATATGTTGATTTTAAAGTTAATACAATAGGCACCTATAATATAATGGAATCCATGAGATTGAATGATGTTAAAAATATCATATTTTCATCATCATCATCTGTTTATGGTTATGCGGATAAAATACCTACTCCAGAGAACTATGGCCCATTGATCCCAGAATCTTTGTATGCTGGTTCTAAGCTTGGAGCGGAGGGAATAATAACCTCATTTGCAAAAATTTTTAATTTTAGAGCCTATATTTTCAGGTTTGCAAACATTGTTGCACCAAACTATAGAACGATTGGAAGAAATGTTATTCCTGATTTGATACTCAAGCTTTTGAAAGATCCAAGAAAACTTGAAATTCTCGGTAATGGATTACAAAATAAATCATATTTGTATGTAGATGATTGTATTGATGGTATGATTTATCTATCAAATAAATCATTGAAGGATGTTGACATATTTAATTTAGGTAATGAAGACAGTATAACAGTGAATGAAATTGCAAAAATAATTATTGAAGAAATGAATTTGAAAAATGTAAAATTATATTATACAGGAGGAGAAAGAGGATGGATCGGCGATGTTCCAAAAACAATCCTGGATATAAATAAAGCCTTGAGCTTTGGATGGAAACCTAAATTAAATTCTAAAGAAGCCGTTAGAAAATCTGCAAAGGAAATAATTAAAAATTTAAAGCAAAATTATTCTTAAATATAAGTAGGGGATTTTATTCCGCCGTTTTTGGGAAAAAATCAACCGGCATTTACAGATAGAGAACATTTTTGCAAAACTTGAATATATTCTGTGATGTGAATTCTTTAATAATAGAAACATCATAATTCTGATAAACCAGATTTATCAGATACCCAAGAGGTGAATAATGGTTGTCTTTGTGTGACGTAACATGGGAAACTATATATATGGTCATGTTATAATTATGAAAAGAAAAGAACTAATTAATCCTGGAGGCTTGTTGGGAGGGTACAGATTTACAAGTTCCAGAATTTGAAAATTTTGCTGAATTAACGAATTATATGGTTTCATTTCGCGGCTATGAGGTATGGAATAATTTATTATTCGCAAGCGAACTTAACGGGAAAGATATCGCTGAAGTTGGGTGCGGGCACGGTTTGATCACTTTTATGTTGTCATCCCACTGTAAATCTATAACTGGTTTTGACGTGGATAGTAAAGCAATCGATTATGCCGAATCGCTTAACCGCATATTCAACTTCAAAAATGTAAAATTTCAGCATTATGATGGTAAATTCTCCAATGTACAAGCTACCTTCGACATTGCCATTTCTATGGATGTGATTGAGCACGTAATGGACCCAGTTGAATATCTTAAAGAGATATATAAGATACTAAAAAAGGTGGCGTACTATTCCTGGGAACTCCTAATGGAATGATAGCCAACAAAAATAAGTGCATCATTAGGACACATTCAAAGTTCCACATAATGGAATACACACCGAATGAGTTATCATCCTTTTTGCAAAGTGCCGGATTTAGGCCAATCGAATTCTATGCCAACAAAAACGTGGCTGGAGGAGGCTACGACATTTCGATGACAAAAAATTTATCATAAGGCTTCTCTGTAAACTGGGGTTGTTTGAGCGAGTTTTCAAATTAGTGATCAAAGTTCGATCAAAAAACCTGAAGATAAATCAGCCCAAGAATAATTCAATTAATGATTGGAAGATAAAATCTATAGACCCGACAGAAATAAATGCTCACAATTGTGACGTAATTATTATTAAAGCAGCGAAGGTCTAATTGGTGCCTTTAACTTAATCCCATAACCTGTTCACCTCATGCTTACAATCAACAAAACTGGCTTAATCCATTTAGGCATTTGTTCGTTTGAGTGGTACCAAGCCAATTTCCTAATTAGTGAATATAGAATAATAAATGTTTGTCAATTTCAAAATAATCAAATAAAAAAATGAATACTTCTGGATCCATTTTCATATTGCTACTCAATTATCGGCTCAAAGACAGCTTCCTCAAATCTAAGACGTAGAGTATAAGTGCTATTGGGGTTCTTTTTCTGGTTTGTGTGATCATTTGCTAGAAATAGGGCCCCGCTGAAAATAAATTTTAAGCATTAAGTTAACAGCATCTTTGACAAGCGTTTATTAAAATTGATGAGATGTTTAAGTTAATATTAAAATTCTTAGATCATCTTACGAAAGCCTGTTAAACAAAGACTCCCAGAGCTCAGTCGTCCTTTCCCAAGAATATTTTTCTGCAACCTTATGCGAGTTCTTCCACCAAGGCTCAGGATCTTTAAGTATCTTGATTGCTGCTTCAACGAGTTCTTCTCTGCTCTTTGCTTTTATTCCATTAAGTCCATCTTCAATTACGTCAGAAATTCCCGGTACATCATAGGCAACTGTTGGCGTCTCTGACGCAGAAGCTTCAAGTACAGACAATCCCCAACCCTCTGCAACAGATGCGTGAACGTTTAACCAAGATGATGCACAAAGCTCAGCAAGCTCCTTATCGTTTAATCTTCCTGTAAATGTTACATAATTTTCCGCATTTAGTTCCTTAGTAAGTTGGAGCAGGTTATTCATTTCAGGTCCAGTGCCAACAATATATAGCTTTACGTTAGGTATTTCTTTTATGATTTCCTTTAGTAAGAACAAAACCTCCTGAGGCCTTTTGTACTTCTTAATCCCCCCAAAGTAAATTATAGATGGATAATCTGTCTTTTTAGCAGGTTTAAAGAGCCCTTTATCTACTCCTGGAGGTATTAAAAATATTCTTTCTTCATTTATCCCAAGATTTATTAGGTCATTTTTCGATGTTTTAGACTCTGTCACAAAGATAGATTTCCTATAAATAACTTTATAGATCTTTTCAATGTTTGATAAAACGTAAGCAAGCAAAGGGTTAACCTGCCCTGGCAAAGTTCTGGCATGAAGGTGACGAAAAAACACAATATTTTTTTTGGATAAAATGGGCGCTGAAGGCCAGGGAACAACATGCCCAAGGTCATTTATTACAAAATCGTAATTTTCTTTTAATAGCTTATAAGGAAGCACCAGATGAGGGCCAAGGATTCTATCATACCTAAAGACCTTTACTCCTTCAATTGTTTCAAACCTTTTGCAACCTTTAAAGCCTGCAGTTAATACAGTTACAAAAAATCCATCCTTAACAAGCCTTCTTGTTACCTCATAGATTGTTCTCTCTGCTCCCCCAGCTCTTGGGTTTTTAATGTCCCTATGCGCAAGCCAAAGTACCTTCAACGGTAAATCTAAACCTTGAAGCCTTAAAAAACTTATATTATAGTTAATTTTGAATAATTATTGGATGAGTTTATCAGAAAAGCTTGAAAGCGTAAGGGAAAAGATAAAAGATACAAAAATTGTAATTTTGGGCGATTCAACCATAGACAGGTTTACTATAGCTTCGGCAAAGGGCCTGTCGCCTGAAGCGCCAATTCCAGCGCTCAACGTTAAAAGGGAATACTTTAGTCTTGGTGCATCTTTTAACGCCGTTGAAAACCTGTTAAGCTTTGGCACAAAGCCTATTTACTTTACGGTTACTGGTTCAGATCCAGAAGGCGATTATTTTATTAAAGGAGCAAAAAAGCAAATTGATGCAGAGGATATAATTCAAGAAGAGAAAAGAAAAACATCATCTGTACACAGGGTTTACGCTGACGGTTATCTGATGTTATGGATGGAGAATTCTGCCACAAATAAAATATCAAAACTAACAGAAAAGGCTATCTTGCTTAAGTTAAAGGAAAAAATTAAGGGAGCAAGCGCGATCTTGCTTTCTGATCACGGTAGAGGGGTTGTAACTAAAAGCCTTGTAAAGGCCATAAGTGAAGAAGCAAAGAAGACCAGCATACCTGTTATTGTGAATGGCAAAGCAGGATCAATCAACAACTATGAAGGGGTCAATTATCTTAGATTAAACAGGTTAGAGGCATCCAGTGCAACTGGAATATCTCCTATAAATGAAACAAGCTACAGAAACATGGCGCTTAAGCTTTTGTCTATGACAGGTGCTGAAGGCGTTGTCATAACTTGGCTTGAAGATGGGTTCTTTTTACTTAAAGGAGAAAATTTTAAGAAGCTGGGCCCCATTACAATGAAACCATCAAACCTAATCGGTATTGGAGATTTAATAACCTCAACTATAGCACTGTTTTTATCACTTGGATGGAGCTTAGAAGAATCATCAAAATTAGCGTACTTTGCTGCCATTTTCGCATCTAGCACTGGAAAGAGAGTTATAGAATCTTTTGACCGGTTAGTGGATTTTATAAGGAAGTCCGAAGGCTTATGATGCAGAAGGGCGAAATAAAAAAATTAAAGGATATATCATTTAGGATAATGGTCGACGTTCTTAATATGACTACCGAGGCAGGCTCAGGCCACCCTGGGGGCTCTCTGTCAAGCAAGGACATAGTTGCTGTCCTGTTCTTTAAGATTATGAAGCATAACCCATCAAATCCACAATGGGAAGAAAGGGATAGGCTGATCCTGAGCAAGGGCCATGCTGCCCCTGTCCTTTATGCAGCCCTAGCTGAGGCGGGGTACATTGAAAAATCTGAGCTAAAAAAGTTAAGAAAGTTTGGAAGCATACTACAGGGCCATCCAGAGTGGAATCCAGGGTTGATGATTGAAGCTACTACAGGTTCGCTGGGAAACGGCCTTGCCATAGGAAACGGGATTGCAATTGCAGGAAAGCTTGATAACAGAAATTACAGCGTGTACGTGCTCATGGGCGATGGGGAACTTCAGGAGGGAACAGTCTGGGAGGCTGCCATGTTTGCTTCACACAATAAGCTTGACAACGTGATAGCCATAGTCGACAGGAACGGGCTGCAGCAGACCGGAGCAACTGAACAGACAGTAAGCATCGAACCCCTTTCTGATAAGTGGAAATCCTTTGGATGGGAGGTCCTGGAGGTTGATGGTCACGATATATGCAAGCTCGCTAAAGCGTTCGAAAAGGCAAAAAACATAACAGGAAAGCCAAAGGTCATAATTGCGCACACAACAAAGGGTAAGGGCTCAGTGATAGGGGAATGGGTAGCTGAGTTCCACGGCAAGCCAATGAGCAAGGAGGAGCTTGAAAAAGTGCTCCCCATGCTTTATGAGCAGCACAGAAGGGAGATGAATGATTCATGATGTCCACAAGGGAAGCCTTCGGTAAGGCGCTTGCGAGGATTGGCTCTGATGAGAGGATCGTTGTGCTTGATGCTGATGTATCAACCTCAACAAAGACGTCAGAATTCAGGAAGCTTTATGCAAAAAGGTTCATAAACTTTGGAATATCTGAAGAAAACCTTTTTGGTACAGCCATAGGTCTAGCATATTCAGGTAAAAAGGTGTTTGCTAGCCTGTACGCCGTGTTTGCTTTAAAGGCCTATGACCAGCTGAGGATAATAGCACATGACAACCTTGACGTTAAGGCATTTGTTTCACATGCAGGTCTAACGAACAGCACAGATGGCTGGTCTCATCAGACAGTTGAGGACATAGCTGTAACCAGGTCACTGCCAAACTTTAAAGTGATTGTGCCATCTGACGCATTAGAGGCAGAGCAAGTTACGGAAAGCGCGATGGTCATTGACGGCCCAATCTACGTCAGGCTAAGCAGGTCTGAAAGCCCGATAATATTTGATAACAGCTATAGGTTTGAGCTTGGAAGGTGGAGGATTGTTGAAGAGGGCTCTGACCTTGCGATAATCGCAAACGGAAACATGCTAAGCCCTGCCATTAGGGCAAGCGAAATGCTGAAAAAGGATGACATAAAGGCATGCGTTGTAAACGCTTCAACCGTAAAGCCGGTTGACGAGGAACTTGTTGTGAGCCTTGCAAAGAGAACAGGCGCTCTGGTTACCGCTGAGGAGCACAGCGTGATTGGTGGCCTCGGAGGAGCAGTTTCTGAAGTCACATCAAAAAATTACCCTGTGCCTATTGAGTTTGTTGGAATTCATGACAGTTTCGGGCAGAGCGGAAAGCTTGACGAGCTTTTCAGGCACTATGGCCTGACAGCTGAAAGCATATACGAAGCTGGCAAGGTCGCATTAAAGAGGAAGCGCTGATTAATGAAGGTATTAATACTGGCGGGAGGGCTTGGAACCAGGCTCAGGCAAATTACAGGGGACCAGCCGAAGCCCATGGTTGATGTTAACGGAAAGCCATTTCTGCAGTGGCAGCTGGAGTTCCTTAAGGGCAAAGGCATCGATGAAGTAATTATCTCAGTTGGTTACAAGGCTGAAAGGATAATTTCACATTTTGGCGATGGATCCAAATATGGTATGAAAATCTATTATTCAATTGAAAGAAAACCTCTTGGAACAGGTGGCGCAATTAAGAACGCGAGGTTGCTTTTAAAGGGTGAAAGTGACTTTGTAGTTATGAACGGTGACACGTACATGCTGCTGAACCCAAAGGACCTTATGAATTACCATAAAAACAGGTCATCGCTTGTAACGATGGTTGTCATTTGGGCTGAAATTAGGCAGAAGGCTGGGCTGGTTACCGTTGACGGCAACCTGACGGTTTCAGGCATAAAAGAAGTTCAAGAAGGAAGGGGGTTCATAAATGCCGGGATGAACGCTTTCAGCTCTGAGATATTTGATTTTATGCCTGAATCAGAAACATTTTCCCTTGAATATGACCTATTACCTTCACTGATTAAGACGGGCAGGGTTCATGCGTTTCAGTACTCAGGTTACTTTAGGGACATTGGAACGCCTGAGGGATACAGCAGGTTCCTGTCAGAGGTGAGCTCCGTTGCTGGTTAGGGCAAGGGCGCCGTTCAGGATAAGCTTTGGTGGCGGAGGCACCGATGTTCCCCCTTACTGCTGGGATAGGGGCGGTGCTGTGCTGAACGTAACCATCAACAAATATGCATATTCAAGCGTTGTAAATGCTGAAGGCATAAGGATAAGGTCAGTTGACCTGGACATTGAAGAGGTCCTGCCAAAGGGGAAGCTGATTTACAATGGGGGCAAGCTTGACCTGATAAAGGCAGCAATAAACCAGTTTTCAATCAGCAACGGATTGAGCGTTGAAACGTACAGCGAAATGCCGGCAGGTTCCGGCATGGGCACTTCATCTTCTCTTGCAGTTTCACTTATAGCATCACTGTCGGAGATGTTTGGGAAAAAGATCGAAAAGCATCAAATTGCAATGGCTGCATATCACGTTGAGAGGGAGGAGCTGGGGCAGCTTGGCGGATACCAGGACCAGTTTGCTGCAGCTTTTGGTGGCCTTAACCTTATGGAGTTCAGCAGGGAAGGCGTTAATGTGGAGCCAATTAAGGTTAAAGATGATACACTTGAGGAGATCCAGTACAGGTTGCTGATGTTTTTCACCGGCAGGACAAGGTTCTCTTCAAGCATACACTATGAAATGAAAAAGAGGTATGAAATGGAAAAGGAAAGGGAAACTCAGGTCAGGGATGAAATGAAGAAAATAGCATACGAGCTGCAGAGTGCGCTCATTGAAGGTGACCTTGACGGTTTTGGTGAGCTTATGCACAGGAACTGGGAGCTCAAGAAGATGATGTCAGACAGCATTTCCAGTGAGGAAATTGACAGGGCCTATGCAAGTCTTTTAAAAGCGGGAGCGCTTGGCGGTAAAATACAGGGGGCAGGGGGTGGTGGATACCTGATAATGTTCACAAAAAAGGATAAAAGGGCAGAAGTGCTAAAGGAGGGCATGAAAATGGGGCTTGAGCCATTCAGCTTCAGGTTTGAAATGAGCGGTGTGAGGGTATGGAAAACAGAGTAGCTTCCCTGCTTATTGAAAGCGCAAGGGTTAAGGAAGAGCTGGCTTCAAATGAGGATGAGCTAAAAAGGATTGTATCTGTTGCAAACTTAATAATCGAAGCTCTGAATAATGGGAAAAAGGTTGTGCTGTTCGGAAACGGCGGAAGCGCAGCGGATGCTCAACACATTGCTTGCGAATTTGTTGGCAAATTCAAGAAGGAAAGGCGCGGTTTACCCGCAATTTCCCTGACAACAAACACCTCTTGCTTAACAGCAATAGCAAATGACTACAGCTATGACTTGGCATTTTCAAGGCAGGTTGAAGCATTTGTAAACAGAGGGGACATAGTAATAGGGATAAGCACCAGCGGCATGTCAAAGAGCGTTATAAATGGCGTTATAAGGGCAAGGGAGCTTGGAGCCATAACTGTGGGATTGACAGGGAAGGGTGGCGGTGAGCTTGCAAAGCACGTGGACGTCTGCATAAGGGTTCCATCCAGCGATACCCCAAGGATACAGGAAGCTCACATAACAGTTGGCCACATAATAAGCCAGCTGGTTGAGGAAGCTCTGTTTGAATAGGGCAGTGTTCCTTGACAGGGACGGCGTGATATGCTATGATGTTCACTATATGTCGTCACCTGAGCAGTTTAGGCTAATGCCGGGGGTTGCTGAAGGGATAAGGGAGATAAACAAAATGGGGTATCTTGTGATAGTGGTAACCAATCAGTCTGGACTAAAGAGGGGGATCATTGACTCCATGGCTCTGGAAGAGATCCATAAAAAGATGGTCAGTGAGCTGAAAGAAAAAGGCGCAAGGATAGATGACATATTCGTTTGCCCCTGCTTGCCTGAAGAGGACTGCGAATGCAGGAAGCCAAGGCCAGGGATGCTGCTTCAAGCAGCAATTAAACACGGCATTGACCTCAGCTCAAGCTTCATGATAGGTGACCAGCAGATAGACGCAGACGCGGGAAGGGCTGCAGGATGCAAAACCATACTTATTATAACAAACACAGAAGACCAATCACTAAATGCGGACTTTAAGGTAAAAAGCTTTATGGAAGCTGTTAAAATAATAAGGTCGAGCACAGGATGAAGATATTTATAGATTCCGCGGATATAGATGAGATAAAGAGCGTCGCTTCAATCATTGACGGCGTTACAACTAACCCTACCCTTCTGAGGAGTGCGATAGAGAAGAGGAAGGGTGTTGATCTTGAAGGCTATATAAGGTCAATCTGCGAAACTGCGGGTGAGGGGAAGCCAGTCAGCCTTGAGGTAGCAAGCACAGATGCAGATTCAATGATAAGGGAAGCCACTTTCTTGTACGAAAAGTTCAACGGTGTAAGCGGAAACGTGGTAGTTAAGATACCTGTGAGCACTGGAAACGACCTTGGTGCACTAAAAGCAATAAGGGAAGTAAGTAGTTCAGGCATACCAGTGAACGCTACCCTGATAATGACCCCAACTCAGGCACTTCTTGCAGCAAAGTCCGGAGCAACATACGTAAGCCCATTTGTGGGCAGGGTTGACGACTATGTCAGGGCAAACCTTGGCATAAAGTTCAAAAAGGATGAATACTTCGATTACAACCTGGTGCAGGAGCACAAGGGCAAGAATGTGGGCAGGGGCACAATTTATTCAGAGGATGATGTGAAGCTGAATAACATTGAAAACAACCTTGGAATATTAAGTGGGGTAGACCTGGTTAGGAGGATAAAGGTGGTTTTCAGCAACTATGGAATAAGGTCGAAGATAATAGCTGCTAGCATAAGGAACTTGAGGCAACTGATGGAAGTGATGGAGGTGGGAGCTGAGATATCAACGGTGCCGTATGAAATTATCATGCAAATGCTGGCTCACCCAAAGACGTATGAGGGAGTTAAGATATTTGCGGATGATGCCAAAAGGGCCAGCTATGGGGAGCTTTTCAGCAAGGGCAAGAATAAATGAAAATGCTTGCCGGTTCAGTGCTTGACGCTGATTTCTGGAACCTTGAAAGGTCAGTTAGCGAAGCAGTTTCGGCAGGGGTTCAAAGGCTTCACCTTGACGTTGCTGACGGTTCCTTTGTGCAGGGAATAAGCTTCGGTGACAGGATTGTCAGGTCAATTGCTGAGAAATCAAAAGTTCCCTGTGACGTTCACCTAATGGTCACGCATCCTGAATCTCAGGTTAAGCTGCTGAGCGGAATAGAAGGCATAAGCACAATCTACTTTCACATAGAATCAGCTGACAATCCTAAATCAGTGATAAATGCCATAAAGAGTGCTGGAATGATTGCAGGAATTGCGTTGAGCCCAGGGTCGAGCTTGCAAAACATAAAGGGTTTGCTGAGCAGCGTTGACGCTGTTCTGGTGATGCTTGTTGAGCCTGGAAGGGGAGGCCAGAGGATTATCCCTCAAATGCTTGAAAGGGTCAAAGCATTAGATAGGATAAGGAAAGACAAAAACCATTTTGAAATAGCAGCCGACGGCGGCATAAAGGTGGAAAACATAAGGGCAGTTGCAGGTGCTGGGGCTGATGTGCTGGTTGTGGGTTCAGGCATCTTTGGGCAGAATGATGTTGGAAAGGCTGTTAAAAGTTTAGTTTCTGAGCTGAATTTTAGCTGAAGGTTTCAAGTATCCTCCTAACTCCCTTCCTTATGTCGTACCTTGGCTCAAACCCCAGATCCCTCCTAGCCTTTGTCATGTCAGCCTGGGTGAACTTCTGATAGCTCTTTAGAGGATTTGGCACATAAACAGCCTGGCCTTCATAATTCATTTCCTCCTTAACGATTTTAAATATGGTGTTAAAATCTGTTGAAACTCCAGTTCCAACGTTGTAAATTTCCCACGGTTTACCTCGCTCAAGGGCTAGCACTGAAGCAAATGCTACATCTTCAACGTATATAAAATCCCTCCTCTGTGTGCCATCACCGTAAATTACAGGCTTCCTTCCGCCCCTTATATCGCTAATGAACTTCCATATCACGCTGGAATACAGCCCCTTTTCGTTCTCTCCAGGGCCATAGGTGTTAAAGTACCTGAGCGAAATCGTTTCAAGGTTATATGACCTAAAAACGCTTGCTGTCATTTCATTGAACCTCTTGCTTGCTGGATAAAAATTGCTGTAACTTTCAGGGATTTCGTCCTCCCTAGAAGGTTTTGCCTGAGAACCATAAACTGCAGATGACGATGCAAGCACAACCCTCTTAACTCCCATAACTGCGCTCGCTGCAAGAACATTGTACGTTCCCAAGACGTTCACGCCGAAGCCATCGCCCATAAGGTTTTCAAATTCTGGAGGGGATGTAACTGCGGCTAGGTGAAACACATAATCCTTTCCCCTGCATGCTTTGAGAACAGCGTCTTTGTCCCTTACATCGCCTCTTATATCCGCATCTTCCTTTATGTCAAATACTGTAACAGAGTAGCCCTTGCTTTCCAGGACCTTGACAATGTTTCTCCCTATGAATCCAGAACCTCCAGTAACTAGAACTTCCATACACGCTTATGGTCATAGCGATTTAAAAACTTGTCACTCATATATAGATAGTTGCTAGCACGCATGATTTTTTCAATAAAGAAGTTTATCCTGCAACCTTAATTGCTAGGCTACACTTCAAAAGGTATGCTCCTTGCATGAAAAATCATTTATTTATTCATAAATTTAGAATAATAGTCATAAATCATTTCTATTCCACTTTCCAGAGTGACCTTTGCCTCAAAACCCAGGTCATTTTTTGATTTCTCCGTGCTTGCCTGAGTGACCATCACGTAGTTCTTCATTGGATTTTCAATGTACTTTGGCTTAATGTTCTTGCCAAGCTTTTCATTGAGCATTTCTACCATGCTGTTCAGGGAAATAGATTTTCCTGTGCCAACGTTGTAGATTCCATTGTGCTTGCTGCCCATTGCCCTTTCTAGCGCATCAACAACATCCATTACGTACACAAAATCCCTTTTCTGTTCTCCGTTTCCGTAAATGACAGGCTGCTCACCCTTCTGCATTGCCCACAGGAACTGGGTCACAAGGTTTGCAAAGTTTTTCTTGAACTGCTCCCTTGGGCCATATACTGAGAAGAACCTCATCTCGTTCCACCTTATGCCATAAAGCTCCTCGTACACTTTGGCCAGCCTTTCCTCAAATATCCTTGCCTCAGTGTAAAAGTCTGTTGGGTTTATTATCATATCTTCTCTGTGTGGTGGTGGTAGTCCATTGTACACAGAGCTTGTTGAAGCTGAGACCATCTTGACACCAGTTTCCCTGATAATTTCAAGTGCTGCAACGCTGCCTGATATGCTTTCAAGCAACCTTTCCCTACTCTCCCTGTACATGGGTGAAGCCGATGGCTTTCCAAGATGATACAGCCCATCTATGTCCCTCCACTTGCCAGTTCTGTAAAACTGGTCAAATGACATGTGATAGAATTCAACTTCAACATCTTTTATCAGATCCCTTGAGCCTGTCTGAAGAGTGTCAACAACTATGACATTGTGGCCCTTTTCAACAAGGTCATGAACAAGGTTTGAACCTATAAAGCCAGCTCCTCCAGTAACTATGTATTTGCCCATGCTTTATGTATGAAGCATAAAATATATAAGGCTTTTATTAAGTCGTCCAAGCATGATTTTACCTTAAAATTTTCTGGAAAAAAGCCTGCGCCCTGTTATATAATCTTGTGTTGAGCACAGCTTTGAATGGTGAATAGTAAAACCTGAGCTTGATCAGAGATAGCGCATCTAGCATAATAACCTTGAAAAGGTTCTTTGAAACTTTGCTGCCAGCCTCAGTATGCCTCCACTGGACAGGAATCTCTTTAACCTTAAATCCTCTCTTCATGAATGCAAGTATCAGGTTTGTGTCAATCAAAAAATCGCTCATGATTAGCTCCTCTAGGATCGCTTTTGCTCTATCTGCCTTCATGACCTTTAACCCTGATTGATGATCGTGAAACTCTTTCAGCTCTGGTAAGATCACCTTCGTGAGGTTTGTGAACAAATCATGGAGAATGAGCCTGCTTCCTGTCATATTCTTTTCATAGATCCTTTGTGTAATCACAAGGTCGCTATCAGCAGAAGCTTCAACTACCTTTTTAAAGCTTTCAATTGAAACTGGCATGTCTGCATCGATGAACGCTATAATGCTTCCCCTGCTCTCCCTTATTCCCTCAATTAATGCCCCGCCCTTTCCAAGCCTTTTTCCGTAAACGTGCACTTCAACGCCGTACTTTCTGCAGACGTCAGGAGTGTGGTCATTGCCATCAAATATCACTATCACCTGCTCTCCCTGGAACTCTCTTCTCAAGTTCATCAGTGTTGGCTCAATCCTGTCTTCCTCATTATATGCAGGGATCACTATTGAGAGCACGTGAACTTTTTCTCATGCAGGGTAATAACCTTTTTCAGCCCATTTGTGCTTTTCTTCATCTTTTTCGCCAAAGACAACGTCCATGACAGTATATCAAAACTTTTTAGCGTAAGATAGCGTTTTGCCGTTTTTGCAAACCATACACAATTATACGATCTAATAATGGTAAAGCGCATTAACATTTTTGAGACATGGAAAAATCTATAGATCAGTACTCCCGCAAGTATAATGCTTCACTCTTCTGAGGAAATTTATTAGGGGCCTCATCAGTTTTAACGTCTTATTGTATGAACAAATAATGCTCAACAGGAAATTGGCTAGCTGTATAAACTATGCTCTAAAGCTCTGAAAGATAACCTTGGGATAAACTTTGCAAAAAATTCAAAGCACAATG
>Ga0080003_1001073_pt1 | contig 15419 bp, 14 predicted proteins | sample JossMetagenome_FD_69206 | JGI IMG/M metagenome (GOLD analysis project Ga0080003, IMG submission 69206) | Hot spring microbial communities from Joseph's Coat, Yellowstone National Park, USA - JC2_E (SPADES assembly) (version 2) | ecosystem: Environmental > Aquatic > Thermal springs > Hot (42-90C)... | reverse complement strand
TTTTTGATTAAAGTCTCTCTATTCTTTCTTGACTTCATATTATCCAAATATTCAGATATAGGTCCAGCAGCATAGGATATTGCTGCAGCGAATGCGGCGAGAACTGATATAAAGATAATATTTTTTATTAGTCTAGAAAATAAAACCAATAAGAAAATAATTACTGCGATGAAGATTTTTGCATACAGATGATTATCTTTCATTTTTCTTACCCGCTATAACACAAGGTATATAATTCTTTTATAACTTCTTACTATATCAATAAAGTAATTAATGATTATATATCTAATTAGCAGCAACCCAGTATCAATAGTACCGTAGGAGTGCTAAACTGTTGAAGCATAAGGTAATATATACAAGCACAGAGAAGGTGCTTTCAACTTAAATAAATTACAAACTATCATAAATTAAAACCTATTAACAAATTTTTTTAATGAAAAAAGTCAAACTGATGCATTTTATGCTTTATTATTAAAGTTTATTTTATCTGTTAGGTAATCTAATATGTTTTGCTTGCCGTAGCTAAGCTGTGCATAATAATCCTTTATGTATGGAAAGAGCTTCGTGAATTCAGATAAATCATCAGAATTACGTATACTCATGGATACATGTTTATAAAGTTCGTCAAAATCAAGGTTTTTTATTAAACCTACAAGAAGGCTTAGTATACCATTAGGTGCAAAATAGCTAACTAGAGCTTCCTCCTGAGCAGGTGAGGGCTTATTTTTAATCCATGAGTTATCGAATGCTACATGAAGAATCTCGTGGGTTAAAACATCAATAATTTTAGGCATTTCTTTCTCTAAATCGATATCATTGTAAATTCTAAGAACTATTACTCCCATATCGTATGATCCACCATTGAGAATGTGCGGACTAGAAAGGAGTTCTGGTTTTTGGATTAGAGTTATTACAAGATTTAACTTCTTCGGTAAGTCCATGCCAAATAACCTATTAACCTCATATTCGATCTTTTCCTTGTATTTATCATATTCTTTTAATATTTCAACACTTATGCTATTAATTCTTGCAGGGGTATTATCATCTATAAAATGCCTCTCTATTTCTGCGTGTCCATGCCTTTTAAATTCATCATAAATAGATTTTGCGTAATCGTAATTGTCTCCAAAATATACTTTTACCGCTTCTTGAATTCTTTTAGCTTGAAAGTACTCTGCAAGGCCAAGCATATTATTAATTATTGCAATTTCTATCTCTCCACGATCATCAAGCACAGTTAGCTCCATAATTTTATATGTAAATTAAAAAATATATAAATTTGTGCTTTATTTTTAAGTCTGAATAGATTATAGTAGAACTGGGTATCTAATATCAAAAGTATGAGATACCGAACAATGGCGATTATTCCTATAATACTGCTGTTTTGCCGTATCGCCAAGCTTAAAGTATACGATCTGGAAAGAATTTCTTTGAGGTATTATCTATACCATTTACCCTATTCCGATTGCCATTTTCTGCTTTACTGAGCAGCTCCTTTGCCTTTTCATCATCCATACTGTATATTTTTTCAAAATAAAATGGAAATGGCTCGTTATTTGAGGGCACCTTCATATAATCAAACATATTGTCGTATATGTCTTCCGCAGGTACAAAGTAGTAGCCCTTGTATTTTTCAAAGAAATTCCTAATATCATCTTTTGTGCGCTGCGTCCAGCCATCAGGCCCATAGACAATTCTGAATAACATATCCTCTTCCTTATTCCATTCCTTGTATTGTATGAATACGGCATTGCCCATAACACCCACATCTTTCAGCAGGTATGCCTTGCCGGATTCGAAGCGCGGCTCGCGCATGCCAAGCAGTATGAACAGCTGATCCAGATTGTCATCTTTGAATACAGGGCTGATATTTTCTTTTGGTGTAAAAAGAAGGTAATACCTATCCTCAAAAAAGTTTTTCAACCTCATTAAATAAGGGGCGTATTCTGGCTTATTTGGAAAGATTGTACTAAGGGTGAAGGCATTGCCCTCCTCGCTATAGAATTTAAAGTCATCCACAATATAGCTAATTCCGGAATCCTTTATTTCCTGCGCGCGTGCGCTGTCGAGCATGTAGCTTATGCCCTTTTTCATATATGTGTCGTAGCCTTCCAGCCTTATCTTCGCAATCATTTCTTTTATTGCAGAGCCGAACTTTATGTCTGGCAATTGCATATTCTCTTTTATTTCGGCATTTTTACCAAGCAGCTGTTCTGCAAGCACCATTCTTTCTATATTGAAGGAGAAGCGGATAGACTTCATCTCCGTATCGGAATTTGCAAACAGAACTATGTATTCCTCGTGACGAGTTATGCCTCCTGGCTCAGCTTTCTCATCAGTATCTTGTCCTTTGAAGTATGAAGCAATATAATACCTGTTAGTGCCGGCGTCGCGTGTTATCCGCACTTTTATCACTCATACCCCTTTCCCACCATCAAATACTGTTATAATCTATAAAAATAAAAATATACGTGAAAAACGCTTGCCTTGCACTTCCTATTTAGTGATTGTTTTTTACTAGTAATTGAGGCGCGAAATCAAAAATACCTACAGGAGAAATCACAAGTTTTAAGAACTATCTATTGTAAATTAGCTTGGAAATGAGGCAGGTGTATTACATAATTACTAAAAAAGAATATAATAAAAATAATCAAGATGTGAAAAATCAAAAACTTATAGACGGCCTGCTAATAATGCGTGACAAATTAGACTTAGCTGCGAAGTTTCAGCCATGCCCGGCATGTAAAGAGGATATAAAGAAGCTTTCTGAATCGGTATATACAAAAATTAAGTCTCTACAAAGAAATTCTGAATTAAATAAAGAGGACTTTAAAAAGTTAAAGGACCTGGACTATATAAATACCCTTACTGATATTGCAATAGTGGTCGCTAAAATAATTAAGCCGTTTACAAAGAGGTTAAAACCACCAAAAGTGTATGAGAAAGTACTTGAAGAAGACAAGGAAGGCAATGCAAAAGTTAAAGAGCTATTACTTGAAGCAAAGAAGATTACAAACGAATTAATTAAAATAGACAAAAAAGACAAATATTTATCCACTTTACATGAGATTATAGAGGGTGATCTAAGAGCCGTAGATTTCAAATTAAATGCAGATCCTGTCGCATTCTATCTATTTGATAAGACAATACGGATTGGCTATAAAACCCATCTGCTCGCGGCTGCCAGCAAAATCATCGTCAAATTCAAACATGTAGAAAAGCAATAAAAATGTTGGCTTTCAGAAATTATATGGTATTAGATGACCGAAGCAACAAAACATGTTGTAAAGCCGATGGAGGAATACGAAGTTGCTGAACTCTCAACTCGGATATCAAAATTTCTTGAATCAAATCTTGACATTAAGATAGAAAATTTTAAAGTTAAGTGCATTGATGGGCTGTACTTTTCAGGGGCAGATGCATTGGCTCTGCCGAATGAGCATATTATATACATAGATTCTAATTTTATTTTAGAAGAAGCAGCAAATGCTGTAAAAAAGATGCGAGGAAAGATAGACACAGAAAACACCTACAAAGCAATGATGATAAAGATACTCGCTCATGAGATAATGCAAATGGTACCCACATATAGAAACGACGAAATGATGGCTAACTATACTGGTACAATAATAGCATTCTGCTTAACCGATGATGCAAACATAATTCAGTCTGCGCTTGCAATTGCAGGCATAGCCAATTTAGGCAACGATTTCAATCTAGCTAATTATGTAATAGGCGGCCAAAAAGCCTACTATACTATAGACGAGATGAATGGCGATCCGGAGGAGATAATGATTGCTGCAAGAAGCGTCCTGATTCCAGCAAGACTCAGAACCGACGGCGACACAGAAAATTCCATATAATCTCGAGCAATTTAAAAGACGTTCTTTTGCTGTTTTACATCCTATTTGTATAAATACATTCATCAACACAAAATTAAAGATAAAGGTTACAAAAGGGCGGTTAGAATAGAATTTTCAAAATTTTAAAAGTCTTTAGTTATTTTGTAAAAACAGATAGATATAAATATCTGAAAATACGGAAATGTTTATGGTGATACAATGCCTAAGACAAAGAATAATATTCTCCCTGGAGATATAGGTGAATATTCCTATGGGGTTGGGTATAAGGTAATCACAATAAGCTTAAAAATCCCTATCGAGCAGTTAAAAATCCCTATCGATCAGGTTAACGATCAGGTTAAAACTGCAATTGAAGAAGTAAAGAAAGCAGGTTTAAAGAATGCAGATTTAGATGCCGAAGTAAGTACTTATTTAGATGCTGAAGTAATTAAAACAAAAGACGGTCACGAATACATTGATATTCGTGGTAGGGGATATTATAATAGGGAATATGACGGATATGGCAGAATTGTTGCTGGCAGAATTGTTGCGTTAGAACTTAAAGCGGCAGCCAGAACGATAACAAAAGAAGAATACGCATACCACATAAACACGCTTCCACTGGAGGATCTGGGCTATTTGAGACAAACAAACGGATAATTTATAGAGGAGCGTGCAAAGAAAAGACTTTAGTGGTGCACGCACTTCTTGATTCTATTTTTACTGTTTTTGTTTTCTGCTTATGCTGCTTTTATGGAGCGGTTAGACTATAATTTTTAAAATTTCAAAAGTTCTTAGTTATTTTGTAAAAACCGACAGATATAAATATGTGGAAATGCCAAAATGTTTACTGTGATATAATGGTAGGAAGAAATATGACAAGAGATAGTGTTATTCGCGATGAAAATCCTGGAGTACATAATGCAATAAATATAGAGAAATCCACAGATATAATTTTAATTTTTCACGAAAATGACGGCATTCTCTTTCCCTCTTTCCATACCTCTAAAACTATAGAAGTTTTAATTCCAACGGATCAAGTTAAAGACTCCGAAAAGATAATCGAAAAGATAAACAAAAAGGGTACGTTTCATGCCGAAAAAATAACTTATCCGGGTTATTCAACAGAATACTTGCGAATTATAAAGGAACATTATGATCTTGAAAAAGATGCAGGTTATGTAAAGAAATTAAAAGAAATTGCTTCAAAAATAACGGAGGGGGAAGTCTCACAGTTCTTTAAAGAATATCCTGTTGTTGTTTATAATGGCGGCTTAGCAATTAAAGTAAAAGATGGAAAAATCCTTGAAACCTATATGATTAATAAGGATGAAACCATAACAGATTTCGAAGGGAATCATGCCGGAACTTTAGTAACCTTATTAAGAACCCAAGAACTCAATAAAAAATATCTTAGAGCTTAAAACATATACGGCACAATCGCTACAAAGCTATTTTGAATTATGTACTATTTCTTATATTTTACAATTTCTAGAATACATTTAGAATATCTAATAAAATATTAGAGATGTGGTGTGCAGACATCCAAAAATGAGCTTAATCTCTCTTTATGCATCTTTGCAAAACTTTTAATATCTATATTTAATGTGTAAATACTGCTGAGAAAATGGACAGAATAAGAATAAGAACGCTTAAACGAAGTGACTTTACAGAGTATTACAAAAACGAACTATCGTATTATAAAGAATTGAAAAAGGATCCAACGTTCGGAATTGGAACTTATGGGAAGAAACTCACTAAGAAAGACATAAAGAAATCTTTCTCAAAACTTCTTAAGGCGATGTCAGCGCATAAGTCCGATGTTATTGTTGCAGTAAATGAAAAAGGCAATATAGTTGGTATGGGAGAGCTGAATAGCAATGCCTGGCCAGAAGCTCCACATATTGCAGACATTGGGTATTCGGTTGTAAAAGAGTATCGCAGTAAAGGGATAGGTACAATGATTGTCAAAGAGCTACTAAAGAGGGTGAAAGGCAAATACGAAATAATAACTGCACGCACATTTTCAAGCAATATTGCATCAAAAAAGCTTCTGAAAAAACTAGGCTTTAAAAGATGGGGATTGGGTCCAGGGTTTGTAAAACGCGGCAGATTATACATGGATACAGAATTGTTTTATCTAAGATTAAAAAATGATTTAAAATAACCAGTGCTTATCTGGTTAGAGCTGCTTTATCGCACTTGCTAAAATGTAATTAGAAAATCTAATATATTATAAGAATAGTCATAGTAACAGGAATTAATAGATTGCATGCTTTCATAAACATGAAAAATAACTTCATGCAAGGTGTTAAATATTGCTTTTCATAAAAACGGAATAAAAAGATGTCTTGTTTAAAGCATTTCTTCCGGATTTATGGAAAAATGGGGTTATGGGTTAAGCAAGCGGTATTGAGCGCCAAACAGGCTCAAAAAATATGGCTTTTCCTCGAGAGGCTTTTTTTAGCTCAATATTATGGAATAAAGTAGTACAGGTTTCATTTTATTGATAATTTATAAACAGTCATTTGTTGCGCTGCCTTTTACCCCGAAAAATGCCTCTTTTAATCCTTCGACGACAAAAACATGCATTTATTTGCGTTTTACAGCACGATCTTTTTCTCTCGCGATAAAAATATACCATAAGATTAAAATTCAAAATAATGCAAATGCTTGCAATACTCAAATTATATTGGAAATACTAATATATTATTCGATTACTTGTCTATTTGACCCGTGTGGCAAGCCACGGGCTTTCTGGTCTGTGGCAAGAAGCATTATTTATGTAGATATCTGCCTTTTTCCACCATACTCTTAGCTTGCTCATAGAGCTCGTCATAGCTTTTGCTTACCTCGGTAACACCATCCTTGAAGGCCTGGACTCCTACACCTGCAGCTACCCTGTAGAATGCATCGCGCTCGTCCATTCTTGGAATTATGTAATTTGTGCTCAGGCCTTTCTCCTGCGCATATTTGGCAAGCTCCATCGCAGCCGTGATCGCCATATTATCTGTTATCCTTTTTGCCTGCACATCAAGAACTCCCCTGAAGATACCAGGAAACACAAGTGAGTTGTTGATCTGGTTAGGCAGGTCGCTTCTTCCTGTTGCAAAAATCTTCACGCCCGCTTTCTGCGCTTCCTCGTATGAAATTTCGGGCTGAGGGTTTGCAAGCGCAAACACTATCGGGTCGCTGTTCATTCTTTTTATCCATTCGCCCTTTATCGTGCCGGGACTTGAAGATGATGCAGCTATTATGGCGTCTGCGCCATCCAAGGCTTCTTCAATTGTTGTGGCATTATATTTGTTCGTACTCTCTATTATGTCATATTTTTGCGGATTTGTGGCCTTAAGCTGTTCCCTATCGCTCCTATTCTTGTGGAGCACGCCCTTCGAGTCGATTACAACAGCACTGGACTTGTCCAGGCCGTTCAGTGCCAGCAGCCTAAGGATCGATACGCTCGCTGTGCCTGCGCCGAAAATTGCGACCTTTACCTTGCTGATCTGCTTGTTCACAAGCTTGAGCGCATTTGTAAACCCTGCAAGCGCCGCAGCTGCCGTGCCCTGGTTGTCATCGTGCCATACGGGTATATTTAGCTCCTTCTGGAGCTGTTCAAGAATCGCGAAAGATTTTGGAGATTCGATATCTTCGAGGTTGATGCCGCCAAACGATGGTGCTATCGCCTTTACGGTTTCAACAATCTTTGCACTATCAGTAGTGCCCAGCGTGATTGGTATGGCGTCGACTCCGCCCAGATGCTTGAAAAGAAGTGCCTTGCCCTCCATTACAGGCATGGCTGCGTCGGGCCCTATATTCCCAAGCCCGAGAACCCTCGTGCCGTCAGTTACTATTGCAACCGTATTCCACTTGTATGTGAGCTCCTGTGCTTTGCGAGGATCTTTGGCTATCTCCGTCGAGACCGCAGCTACGCCAGGAGTATAAAGAACGGCAAAGTCGTCGAATGACTTTATCTTCATCTTTGGCTTTATCGCTATTTTGCCTCTGAGCCTCTTTGACAAAGCTATCGCTTTCTTATCTGTTTTGTTCATTCAGTCACCACTAGATTGAGCATTAGTAAATAGGTAAAATAAATCGCCTAGACCATTTTGGTGATAGGTTTATTATTGTGAAACCTTTTTATACGCATATGCTGAAAACCAGCCGTTTTAATTCCATACGTGTTTGAGCCTCTGATTGCATCGCCAAGGCATGCAGCTTCACTTCAGCCTGACCTTGATTTTATAGTATAATGTGAGGAGCCTTGACACCGCAGGAATAAATCTCTTGAACCTCTCACTTTCCGCCTTCAAAGAGGCGGCACTCATAAAAAACGCTTTATCTTCATCGCGTCTTCTTTGCTGAGTGTAAAATCTGCTGCTCCTACATTTTCCTCAACATGCTTGGCGTCTGATGCCTTTGGTATGGCTACAACACCGCCATCTGCTATGAGGTAGTTCAGTGATATCTGTGCTATGCTCTTGCCATATTTACCAGCAAGCCCGTTAAGCAACTCATAAACTTTCTTTTCCCTGAAGACAGCACCGCGTGCAAGCGGACTGTAGGCTATAACTGTTATATTCTCCTTTCTGCAAAACGGAAGAAGGTCCTCCTCTATGCCTCTAACCATAATATTGTACTCAACTTGGTTCGAGACTATGTCGTATTTGCTCATGGCGCTTTGCGCCTCCTTGAGCTCGCTGAGCGAGAAATTGCTCACGCCTATATATCTAATCTTTCCCTCATCAACAAGCTTTTCCATTGCCTTCATCGTTTCCTTGATAGGTATTACAGGATTGGGCCAGTGTATTTGATATAAGTCTATCTGTTTGACACCAAGAAGCTGCATGCTGGTGTTGCATGCCTTTATCAGATCGTCATAGTGCAGGTGATGCGCAGAAACCTTTGTAGCAATAAATGCATCTGCACCTTTTATTGCCCTGCCAACTATCGCTTCGTTGCCATACATTTCAGCAGTATCGATAAAATTAGCACCAAGCTCTATGGACTTTTTTATTGCATTTATGCCTTCATTTCCAAGCTTCCATGTGCCAAACCCAATTACTGGGACTTTTTCTCCTGTTTTTCCAAGTTCAACATATTTCATTAACACACCTTATTCAATACCGCACCAACTGTAAAATCACTCTATGTTTTTGCCTTCTAAAATCTTATCAAAATCCATCACAAGCTTACCATCAAGCATCCTAGGGCCGTTACCAAGTTTTGCCTTTTTAATATCTATTATTCCGGGAATATCCTTTATTGCATCGATTACCTTTGACTCATACTTATCTAGTGTTATTATATTTGCATTAGGACCCGCGTCAAAAGTATATGCTGCTATTAATCTGTCCTCGCGCTCGTTTAAATCTGTTATTGCATTTATTATTTCTATTGATGTGCTGTTTAGGTAAATCAATGGTGGATATGTATCTAACATTACAGCATGCATATTATTACTATCTCTCATTGTTAACATAGCAAGCTTTTCAAAGTCCTTACTAAGTATTGCCTTTTCTAGCTCAATGCATGCAGCTTCTGCATATTCAGGCCTGGCCTTATACAATACACTAGTTTTAGTAGTCATTTCCATTCCCATGCTTGATATTATTTTTTTCTTTTTTGTTGATGTTACTGCTATAATGTCAAGCAGCTCAGGCCAGTGATTTGCGCTTGCTATCTGCCTTATGTATGAATCAGATCCGTCCTTCTTAGTGCCTCTTTCCCATTTTACGAATCCGCCCAAAAGGCTCCGGCATGCGCTGCCGCTACCCTGTCTAGCAATTATAGACATAGCTCTAACGTCTAGGTTTAAACCTAATGCGTGTGCAGAAGCAAAAACAAGGCAGGCTACGCCACTTGCACTAGAAGCCAGGCCTGCGGCAATAGGAAATGAATTTTCAGAAGCAACTATGGCTCTAAGCTTTGTATGTGCAATTTCTCTAAGGCGATCAACCACAGCAAAGCGCATTTTTGTATCGCTGTTTGACAGATCCTGTCGCACTCCGTTAATATAGAATAGGTCTTCTTTTATCTTGTCTGTAAACATTACGCTTGTTTTTGTGTTAAATTCTTCGCCTAAAGTAATGCTTATGGAGCTATTGTACGGCAGTACTAGCTTGCTATCACGCTTGCCCCAATATTTTATAAGGGCTATATTAGGCGTTGCCATTGCAGTATAAATTTTCCCAACATCACCACGCATTTATGCACCATATTTGACCACAATTTCAGTGAATAAAATTGATAAAAATGAAATATCATAAATATAAAACAGCAATGATAAAAAATCTACTTTTGATTTGCACATGAAACCCATCATCAAATATCAGGCATTGGCTTTAAGCCTTTTTGCCTGTCTTCTTTACCTCTGGTAAAAGAGAATACGCCTGCAAGAAAGAGCATGAGTGCAAGTGCAATGAACGCACTGTGCATGCCGCTAACGAAACCATTACTTATGCCACCGATTACCTTTGATGTGCCTGCAAATATCTCAAATGCAAGATAACGGGGTATAGCCGAGGCTGCTGCAACGAAAGCTATAACGAAGCTGCCGATTAGACCCAGGCTGCTGAAGAGTCTTAGTGTCCCTGACGCTGCACCACGGAGCTCGCCAACAACATTTGCCATTACTGCACTATTGTTCGAAGGCCAGAACATTGCGCCACCGAAGCCGGTTATTATGGTGCCTATTATTACATAGTAAATGGGTGAAGAAACACCAAGTACTAATATGTAATATACAATGCCTGCTATCATGAATGCTATTCCAGCAGTAGCAATAGGTCTTGCGCCATATTTGTCTGAGTATCTACCCATGTAAGGCGCAAGTACACCACTTACTATGTAGCCTGGAAACAGTACAAGTGATGCATAAAATGGAGAATAGCCTCTTACACCCTGCAGGTACATAATGAGAAGGAAATTGACACCCATGAAGCCAAGTCCCTGGAAAAATGATGCAAATAGGGAATTCCTGAATATCTTATTTGCAAACATTGAGAAATTCAGCGTTGGCATTTTTACCCTCTTGTCTATTATAATGAAAAGGAGTGCGAATACTATGCCTGCTACCGCCATTGCTACATTCATCAATGTAAATCCAACTGAAGAATAATTTATACCTGCATATGCTATTAGAGCCACTGCAAGGCCCAAAGTTGTCATCCCAGGCAGATCAACCTTTTCATCAACACGGTTTTGATCTTTGATGTACTTGTAGCTTAGGAATATTGCCACAATGCCTATAGGTACGTTTATGAAAAATATGTAGCGGTATCCTATAAAGGTGGTGATCACCCCGCCGAGCAGTATACCTAGCAAGGCACCTATATTCCAACTCATCGAGGTATAACCGTATGCCTTGCCAATTCTATGCCTTTCGAAAGTGTCAGCAATGATTGCACTGCTGTTTGAAGATATCAGAGCGCCACCAATTGCCTGTATGGCTCTGAATGCTATCAGGCTTAAGTCTGTTGGGGCTATGCCGCACAGGAACGATGCTATAGTGAATATTATAAATCCGAGGTTGAACATCCTGCTTCTGCCGTAGATATCTCCCATCCTGCCAAACTGTGTCGAGAATACTGCCACTACTATCATGTAAATAATGATTACCCATATGATGGTGGCTATGTTGGAGTGCAGTGCACTTGTTATAGCAGGAAATGCCAGTAAGACTATCGTTGAGTCTATCGATGCCATCAGTGTTCCGATTACCACCACTCCAAGTATCATGTTTTCCTTGTATTTCTCATCGTGCATAGTTTCCACAGCGGTAGGATACAAAAATATAAAATTGGTGTTTAAATATTTGCTGGCAGGGGTTTAATACTTAACTACATAAAGCAAAGAAACACTTCATGTTCTATTAATTACCACTAGGAAAACAAAAATGATTCAAGACTAATGAATTCATATATTTATTGAATTTAAAAAGTAATTAACAAATTTGATGATTTGCTATGAGCGATAAAAAAATAGTTCAAAGAGTAGTCATTGGGGGCGTCATATTTAATAAAGAAAAGAAAGTACTGATTTTACAACGCAGTAAAGACGAGGATATTTTTCCAGAAATGTGGGAATTGCCAAGTGGGAAAAGAGAATTTTTAGAAAATTCTGAAAGTTGCTTGATGCGCGAAATGAAAGAAGAAACAGGATTAAGCAATTTTAAGATCATTATGCCTTTTTATGTTTTTGAATATCAAATTGAAAAGCCAGAAGAGATAAGAGATACCACCCAAATAAACTTTTTACTTAAACTTTTGTGTGATGAGAAAATAAAATTAAGTTCAGAACATCAGAATTTTGCATGGATTAGTAGAGGTAATACTAAAAATCTGCAATTATCAAGGCCGGTGAAAAAAGCTATTTTAAAAGCCTTTGAGCTGATGGAGAAGTTTGATTTAGATGATAAGATTAAGTGAGAGAACTTTTCAAAATTGCTATAAATTGTTTTAACTTAGTGCTGAATGGACAGATTCAGTTGATAAAAATCAATTGTCAAGTAAATTTTTAAAGCGACATACAGGCAGTTGCTACTCTTTTGTGACATCACTCTTCCTTATGTGCTCTAAATACAGTACTCCTGCAAATATCAGCAAGCCACCAAATATCTCTTCATTAGTGAAGCTTCCGATTATTATGCTACCTATCAAAACAAGAACTGTATCTAAATATCCGAAGTCATTTATAAAGTTCCTAGTAATTACTGTTTTCTTAATAGATAAAGTATTATTTATCTTCATAGCCTTTAACTCTAAGAAGACTGCTAGAATGAATAGAAAGCCTCCCAATATACCCAAAATGAAATAAGGATTATTAATAGGTACAGTGCTTTTGAAAAACAGGAGTGCAAAAAGCAGCATGAATATAGGCTGGAATGCCACCTTTGTCCCTATGCTGTATTTTTTGATTTTGTAAAAATTCATGTAGTAGCCTATTCCTGCGAAAAGGCTTATGCCTATGACAAAAGGCAACGTGCCAAGTCTGAAATTGAAATTGGTGCTTTCTGCGAAGAAAACGCCCAAGGCAACAAAGATGACAGCAAAACCCAGCCTTGTAATCAACTGCATAGGGAGTTTGCGCTTGTATCTAATAACATCTATTACAAAAAATACAAGTGCAGACAGACCTATCAATGGGTATATGCTGGCGAGATTGTACTTCAGGTATGCGATGAAGAGAAGCATATTGTAAATTACTATAAAGAACGCTGAGGAAGAGCTGAACAACAGATAAGATGCCTTATCCAGTCTCAGATGCGACTTGAAAACTGGTATGAGGAATACCGCGCCAAGCAACATTCCCAAGCCGATACTTAATACCGCGCCGCCTAATCCTATCTTTGATATTACAATGTAATCTAAAGTACCATTAATAGAATAGACTATTATACTGCTTATCAGTGCAATGTAAGTATCTGCTGTCTTGTTGACTAGCATAGATACCACTTGGGCTGCATATATCTATCATTAAGGTATTATAAAACTTATCAGCAGCCAAAAACATCAATCACGCCTTGAGCTATATATGGCTGATTCCTTTTCTCTATAATTAATGAGCGCAATAGTTGCCATTATCACAGCAGCATATGACCATGCGAGGTTCTGAACCGGCTTATATCCGTTCAGCGCGTAGAAATTATTCATATCTATATCGCTTGCGGGATTAACTATTTCCTGCTCTGGATATGAGTCTGCATATTTATTTATGACATAATCTACTATCTTAGCGCCCTTATTGTATAATCCTTTTTTTATATAGTATTCAGCGAATGCCAAACCAAGAAGTAGCCATCTGCCACCCTTATAGTAAGTGTCACCTTTGAACCTTATAGGTAGTATATTATTATTGAAAAGCTCTGTTTCCATCTTGCTTATTGTATTGCTCTCTATATCATCTCTGCCAAGTGCCTGCCCTGAAATACCGAAATTCAAGAATATAAATATCTCAGATGCATCGATGCTATCTGGGAGCGGCGCATTGAAAAAAGGCTTCTTTTCACTGTACAAGATGCCATCTTTTACAAAAAACTTTCTCAGGAAAGCAACAGGCCCACCCTCAAACATTCCGCCTTCAATAGCTGTAATTTCCTTTGGGCTAATGTTGATTTCATACTTCGCTGAAATTTCTTTCAATGCCTCCAAACCAGCATATACTGAGGCAATATCGTATGCATGCAGAAACTGCTGGTTTATCTCCCATGCTGATGCACACTCTGTTACATATATCTTGCCTAGGTATTCTGCAATGCTCCATGTGTGTTCTTTCAAGAAGGAGACCTCAGAGCTTTCTAGTCCGAAAAGCTTAGATTTTTCATTTAAAGAATAAAGAATAAGTGGAATGGAATCATACTGTATCAGCCAGCTTCTCTTCACATTTTTTTCAGCGTTATCATCTATAGAATTCCCTATATATAATGATCCTGAAATTCCTACTCTAGAGGGCATGTGATGAAGCAGACTGAAAAAATCTGGATCCTCAAATGGGATATTATCCAATGATCTTATATTCTGCGAAAAATTGCTTATCGCATTAAGATTAAAGTTTATTATACGCGATGCGGCGCCGAAGGCATTAGACGCCTGCTGCTCAATACCTTGCCGCTTTGCAAGATCAGCATACCTGAGCAATGCAACTGAAATCCATGACGAGTCTCTAAACCAATGTGGATGATACCATGCATAGTCGGCGGATGCAGATATATAGCCGTTATCTGCTACTTTACTTATCAGGTAATCTGCAGCCCTTGATGCTACTGTTAAGTAATGCGCCAATTCTTGTTCAGCACCTGAACTGAATTTTTCTGCAGTCACATTCATAATCGGCCACCTTCAAAATCCATACAAAATGCTGATTATTTGGAATGCTTCTTGTACTTGTTTATAAATGACAGAACTTCTTCCATAATGGCTTCCCTAATCTTTGGGTCTACAGGACCTGATCTTTTTTCTGCCTTAGCTGTGTAAGTTACTGACACACCATATGCATTCTGCGATATGTGTTCTATTTGTATTGAAACACCCTTGTATACATTATGCCTTTTCAGCACGTCTTTTATGACTTTTTTAAGATGTGCAAAGCTCACTTCGCTTGCAATCTCTACTCTTAGCCTCAATGTTCTTGTTTCAGATCTGTGGTGGTTTATCACAAGCGCCTGGTTGAGTATGCTATTAGGAACATAAAGAGGTATGTTATTTTCTATTATCTCTGTATAGAGTAGACCTATCTTGTTAACTGTACCATTGTAGCCTGGTATAAACTCTTCATGAGGGTAGGTAGAAGGCATTCTGCTGTACTGCCACGTTTGTACTGTTATATAGTCACCAGGCTCAAACGGTTTTGCAATAATCATTGATATGCCTGAGAAAACATTGCTAAGTGTTGACTGTGCTGCAAGACCAAGAACTATCCCTAGAAAGCCTGCACTTATTAGCAGTCCTGTCACGTTTATATGCATTAAGTAAAGTGCAATTATTGCGACTGTTGTATAAGCTATTATGCTGAATAGCCTCGAGATTGTGCCTGCTTCCTGCATAACTCCGTTTTTCCTTATGTAATCACGTATTGCACGTG
>Ga0080003_1001071_pt1 | contig 15457 bp, 11 predicted proteins | sample JossMetagenome_FD_69206 | JGI IMG/M metagenome (GOLD analysis project Ga0080003, IMG submission 69206) | Hot spring microbial communities from Joseph's Coat, Yellowstone National Park, USA - JC2_E (SPADES assembly) (version 2) | ecosystem: Environmental > Aquatic > Thermal springs > Hot (42-90C)... | reverse complement strand
AAGCACAGGTTTATATAAAAGGAAATTGAGAATAAAAAGCAGAACTATAAAACCAAGCATTTGTGCTGCTATAAACTGCCAAACCAAATTAACGCTTATCACGCGCACCTCCTTATCAAAATTTACATTTATAGTTTACAATTATGATCTTTAAAACATAAAAAATACACTAAAAAATTTAATACAAATAACCCTGAAGTAATTAAAATTGCCTGAAACCACTCAGAATGAAGAGTTAAATTAACTAAAAACATAAAACCTCCAATAAAAACACTTAATCTAATGAAGATCAATAAACTTTTTTAAATCGGAATTATTTACTTCACTATTTTTTTTCTTGGAACTTTTTAATATAGAAAATACTACACCTATTACACTTAACACCAAAAGCACTAATACTGAGTAATAAAAAGCTTTCATAAAAGCAGCTACAACTATAATACGAGGTATAGTTTTTATAAACAATTGATAATTGCCCCATAAATGTTTATACGCAGAGTAGCTTAGTTCATGAAAATGTAAATGTATATAATTGTAATGAATATTTGAAAAAACTAAACCTACTACGTCTACACCCACTGCCAGTCCTAATGAACGCATCATGTTTAAAATACCACCGGCTACTCCTCTATTTTCTGGAGATACAGAAAGCATTATTTCGCTATTGTTTGGTGGGGTAAATAACCCCATTCCTAAACCTAAAACAACCATTGATAAAGTAACAAAGAAAAAAGAGGTATTTGGTTGCAATAATAAAAGCATAAAAATAGCCAACAAAATAACAATAAATCCCGATGTAGTTACTAGTCTGCGACCAACTTTATCAGACACATATCCTGCTATAGGTGCCATAATCGCCATGGCAACTGGTATAGGAGTTAATAAGGTTCCTGTAACAAGAGGATCATAATGTAAAATCATTTCTAAGTAATAAGGCATTAAAAAAAGAACCGAAAAAAAGATCAAATACGAAAGAAAACCTGTAAAATTACCTACAGTAAACCCCCAACTCTTAAAAATAGATAGTTTAATCATAGGTGTTTTGTTTTTAATTTCATTATAAAAAAACAATGGTAAACAAATTATTGTTATTCCAAATAATGTAATAACAATAGAAGATGTCCATCCATAGCTACTACCTTTATTTAAAGCAAAAAGAAATGCAAGTAGTGAAATAGAAAATAAAATTGCTCCTGCATAATCTATTTTTTCTTTCTTTTTTGCTATACCTTTAGGCAATACAAGCATAGCCATAAATGTTCCTATAATTCCTATTGGAACATTAACATAAAATATGTAACGCCATCCGATAGCCGATACTATAGCACCACCTAAAAAAGCTCCTAAAGCCATTGCCGTAGCTTGAACCGCACCTTGAAGCCCAATTGCTCTTCCTAATTCTTCTTTTGGAAAAGCATCTGTTATGATAGCAACTGAGTTTGACTGCAATAAGCCTGCACCAATAGCCTGCAATGCTCTAGAGAAAGCTAACATTGTTATGCTAAAAGCTGCTCCACAAAGCGCTGAACCAATAGTAAAGACAACAAAACCAATATTATACATTCTTGTTCTACCATACATATCCGCAAGTCTTCCAAAAAAAGGCAATAAAGCTGTTAAAGTGACCATATATGCCATTGCAACCCACTCTACGTTACTTAATGATGTATGAAAATAATTTTGTATTGTTGGCAGAGCAACATTTGCTATACTAACGTCTAAAGCAGACATCGTTGCACCAATTAAAACAGTGGTTAAAATGAAATATCTCCATTTTGGGTGAGAACAAAAATATGGATGCGGAAATTTGGAATTCTTCGCTAATTCATCTTTCATCAATACTCCTATTAAAATAGGTGGAACATAATAATGAAACCAATTGATTATTAGTTGACAATATTAGGTTAACAATGAACTTACATATTATAAAATAACTCAGTATATTAGATTTATTACATATATAGGTTATTTTGTTATATTTAATATTGTTTTTCACTGCTACTAACCCTCACAACTCTCAACCTTTCTAACTAACCGACTTATTCTTTAATTCATTGAAATAGATAGCTAATGGCCTATATGCAAGATGAGACCATTTAGAAAAAGGCACTTCAACAACAAGCATAGGAATAGCAATAAGTAAATGTATAAGGTATATATAAAATATTAATTGAAGAGAGTAATTATATACTATAAATAGACGAATTAAAACACCGGTAATAGCCGTAAAGAAAAGTAAAACAATAAAAGCCCAATCCGTATGTTGAGAGGTCTTACTTCTCTCAGAGCTTTTTTTAATTCTCTGAAAAGCAAAATAAATAGTTCCTATAATTAAACCTATACTTGCATAGTAATCGTATAAAACAGTATGTAAAAGTTTAAATTGTTTATCAGTTTGAAACCAAGACAAAAAAAATAAAATTCCAACGAATAAAGATGTGTAGCTAGTCATTAATATAAAATGAATAATCCAATAATTGTATTTACCACTAGATAAATTCTTTAAAAAAGATTTTGTATCTTTCACGCAATCAGAAAATTTCCATTGAGTAATAAAATGCCATACCAGTATGCCAATTGTTGTAAAATACAAACTAATAGGTATTTTAACTGTTTTGTCACTTAAAACAGTCTTATAATACATGTTTACAATAAATGAAATCAGAAGTAAAGAAAGTATTATAGCTACAGGCAAATCAAAAAACAAATGAATTTTTTCTGGAGGTAAAATCTGGTTTAGCGTCGTTTTACTACTTATTGCGGGGTTTAGACCAAATAAGACCGACCACTCTACGAGAACAAAAAAAGCAACCAAAATTAAAGCAAAGAATTCTGCAATTGACGATGTATAAAATAGTCTTGCAAGTCCAGTCCAATCATACCTTGTTATTAACCAACGCCTGAGAGACATCATTAATTCTCCAGGTTTTGCCTGTCGAGGACATTTTTCTGAACATTGACCACAATAATAGCACAACCATGGGTCTAAGCTATGTTCTATTTGATCAGTCATGCCCCACTGGGTTAAAACCATTTCTTTTCTTGGGAAAGGTTTATTTTCTGAAGACAAAGGGCAGACGATACCGCAGGTTCCACATTGATAGCATTGACTGAACGACCCTTCATTAATTTTTTTGAAATCTTTTTTAAAGCTTTCAAATTTGCTATTGTCATTATCTATTAGATTTTTGCCCATAATCTCTCCCTCCTAAAATGTCCTGTATGGATTTGGTCCAATTGACTCTATATTCTCGATAAAACTATTTACCATTTTTGGTATCGAATCGTAATCAGAAATAGCAAGTTCTAACACTTGAACTCTTTCTGGTTCAATAGAAAGTCTAGAAAGCGCCTCTTGTAAATTTTCCATCCTTTTGTTTAATAGTTCGCTGCCTTGTATAAAATGACATTGGTAATTATCACCACGCTTACAACCAAACAACATTACTCCATCAATTCCTTTAGATAAAGCATTTATTATCCATACGATATTTACTGATCCTAAACATCTTACCGGTATAACTCTTATTTTTGCATTAAGATTTATACGATTAAGACCAGCTATATCAAATGCCGGGTACGCGTCATTTTCACAAGCAAAAACTAGTATTTTAAATTCTTCTTCCTCTTCAGATATTGTAATTTCGTTTATCATAGAATTTACCATATCAATCGAATAATTCTCAAAAGATATAATTTTTTCCGGGCATGCGCCCATGCAAATACCGCACCTTCTACACCTATTTGGATTTAGCAATGGAGTGCCTTTAGCGTCTTCATCTAAAGCACCAACCGGACATTCTTCTGTACATCTTTTGCACTGGGTACACTTTTGTATAAAAAATATTGGATAAGATAGATCGCCTACCCTTGGATGCGTTGCTGCACCAACTTCACAAAGCTCCATAGCTTGTATGGCTTTGGCTGCCGTTCCTTTTGCGTCTTCAATGCATGTTTTGCTATCTGATGGTTGTCTTATAGCACCCGCTGCATATATTCCAGTCCTACGAGTTTCATAAGGGAAACATATAAAATTTGAATCAGGGAATCCGTATTTAAGCATGGGAAGCTCTTCACCTTGCCTATATTGAAGACCCAAAATTTTTTCATCACTATTTGGGACCATGCCTGTTGCGAGTACAACCATATCAGCCTTAATATTCAAAGAATCACCTATTAGGGTATTCTCAACTCTCACTATAAGTGAACCATTTTGATCTTCTAAAATATTTGATATATCTCCCTTCATAAATAAAACGCCTTCATGTTGTCTTTCTTTGTAAAATTCTTCTAGTTGTGCTGGCGTTCGAATATCTTTGTAAATTACATAAACATTGGTCTTTGGAGAATTTTTCTTAATATAAGAAGATTGTTTTAAAGAAATTGCGCAGCAAACCGATGAACAATAAGGAAGGTACCTTTCATCTCTTGAGCCAGCACATTGAATAAATATAACAGAGCGTGGTTCTACTCCATCTGATGGGCGTGTAATTTTACCTCCACTATCGCTTATCATTTTTTCAAACATAAAATTAGTAATAACATTGTCATATTTACCAAACCCAAATCCTTCAATCTTAGAAGCATCGTATGGTTTCCATCCTGTAGCATTTATAATTGAACCAATCTTTTCACTTACAATATTTTCCCGCTGATTTATTAATACATCAAATTTTCCTGGCTGACCACTAATACTTTGTACTGTGGCAGAAGTTAATACTTTAATATTTGAATATCGCTTAAGTTTTTCTATTGTATCTTGTATATTATTATCTTGGAAATCCTTGTATGGTGGATTCTTTGGAAGAATCTTGTACCAATTGCGCATATTGCCACCTAAATATTCTTCTTTCTCTACTATAATAACGTCATAACCCGCTCTAGCTGCCTCTATAGCAGCTGTCATACCACTTATGCCACCACCTACTACAAGAATAGTGTTTTTTATATCATCCGATATTGATGGTGTTGGAATTGAAGCTTTGCTAATTTTTGCAATACCCATTTTTATATAATCTTCTGCCATTAATTGTGTATCATCGTTTTGAGGGGTCTGAGACCATGCTATATGTTCTCGCAGGTTAACCCTTTCAACTAATATTTTCGTTGGATCAAAAGAAAATACTTCGCTTTTTACCCTTAAGGAACAAGCACCTATTACAACAGCATTTATATTTTCTTGCTCAATATCTTTTTTAATAATTTCTATACCATTTTTGCCACATAAGTTAGAATGTATTTTACAGAGAGCTACTCTTTTGTCTGTGTTAATTAACTTAGAAATTTTCTCAACATCTATTGATTGGCCAATATCACAACCAGAACACAAATAAACGCCTATTTTTTTATCCATAGCTACACCTCTTCGATTGTCTGAATGCATTCAATAGAAGCACCCGTTGCCATTTTTATGCAATCAGCTACATCGGTTGGTTTTTTTACACATCCGACAATAGAAACACCGATACTGTCATCAGAATCAGCATATGCAAACCCGAAATCATCGTATGATATACCTTTGATATTTATACTTTTAATGCCATTTGGAACCATTCCAGTTGCAAGAACAACCATATTAACTTTATTACTAACCTTTTTTCCAATTAGCATGTCTTCAGCAGTAACAATAAGATCTTTAGTATCAGGGTCTTCAGCAATATCGGCTACTTTGCCTTTTATAAAATGTATTTTTTTATCGTCTTTAGCTTTTGCATAAATATCTTCGAATCTTCCTGGTGTTCTAATATCAATATAATATATATATATGTCAGCTTCAGGGTATTGGTTTCTTACATAACTTGACTGTTTAATAGAAGCAAGACAACAAATGGATGAACAATATGGTAAGTGATTTTCATCTCTTGAACCAGCACATTGAACAAAAGCAATACTGCTAATTTCTTTATTATCAGATGGTCTTATAATTTTTCCATTAGTAGGTCCATTTGGAGATGCTAATCTTTCCATCTCAACATTTCTTATAATATTTTTATACTGACCATACCTCAAATAATCTATCTTTTTAGCATCATATGGTTCCCATCCTGTAGCCAAAATAACATGTCCTACATTTAAAATAAATTCTTGAACTTTCATTTTAAGATTAATTGCATCATAAGGACACGTTTCTACGCATTTAGCACATTGTTCTTTTAAGCATGTACCTTCGTCAATCACATATCTCATAGGAAAAGACATCTCATGTGGCAAATAAATAGCTTTTGTTTCATTTAATCCGTAGTTATAGTCACTTAATCTTGCAACAGGACATACTTCTACACATTTATTGCAAGCAGTGCAATTCTCATTTACGTACCTGGGGTTAACTTTAATTGTTACTTTAAAATCGCCGGGTTTACCTGATATATCTTTCACTTCTGTTAATGTAAAAATTTTAATATTTGGGTTTTTTTTAATTCTTTGATAATTGATTTCAATGCCACACTGTGGTGGACATAGCTTTGGAAAATATTCATACATTTGTGCAACTCTGCCACCAAGTGATGGGCCCTTTTCTATAAGATATACTTCACACCCAATTTCTGCAGATTCAACAGCGGCCGTAATACCGCTAAATCCACCGCCAATTATGCATACGCTTTTATTTAACATTAATACCACCTCATTTTATTGGGGGCAAGCCTTAATAGCTTGCCCCCAATCTTTCCATTTATGGCACTATTTGAATAACTGGCCTTTTATACATTTCCCAACTATTTGTTTCTCTATTCCATTTTGAATTAACAAACACTTTCCAATTTACTTCATCTATTTTTGGAAAATCAGATCGATATAAATAGCCAGGATATCTCGTCTCCTCTCTAAACAAAACGTGCCTCAAATGAGCTTCTGCTGTCCATAGTCTATGATAATTTTCCCAAGCCCTTAATAGCTCGTGCAGATCTTGAGCGCCAAGTTTTTCCGAATCTTCCTTAAGCATAGTTAAATATTCGAGACCTTTTTCTAGACTTGGCTTATTAGTTGTGTACCAAGTGGATGTACCGCCTACATATTCATCCATAATTTTGTTAAGTCTTCTTAAAAACATATTGGGCTTAATATAATTAGGGTTAATCTCATCTCTTGTTGAGAAACCTTTGGATTCTTCAAACGTTTTAAGTGGCTTAAATACTTTTTCCTTTAATTGCTCTATTTTCTGATCCTCTACTGATACGCTGTCAGGGTTATCTTTTACATATTTAACAGCTGATTTACCTGCTATTCTACCTTCAGTAAACGAACCTGAAGAAAACTTATGTGCAGAAGCGCCAACTCCATCACCTGCAGTAAACAGACCACTTACAGTAGTCATACGATTATATCCCCAATTATATTCCGAAGGGGCAATGTCTGCTGGTCCGCTTACCCATGCACCAGCATGTGAAGCATGTGACCCAATAAAATACGGTTCGGAGGCCATTATTTCAGAGGGTTTCTTGTCTGGTTCTATATTATTTGCAGCCCATAGAAATGCTTGAGTCACTGTCATGTCAAGAAAATCTTCCCACGCTTCCGACTCAAGTTTTTTTAGATGTTTTTGTTTTTCTTTATCCGTGCCAGGAACTTCTTTTACAAGCTTTTTAATTGCTTCCTCGGTTCTCATAAACACGGGCCCTCTTCCCTCCATTAACTCTTTGATCATTTGATGGTTTCTAAGATTGGTAGGAATAGGAATTGCGCTTGCATAAGGCTCCCATTTCTTTATTTCTTCTGCTTGGGTAACAAGATAATTTTCTCCAAAAGCATTAGTAGCTCCGGATTTGAATAACAAAAACCATGCACCAACAGGACCGTAGCCATCTTTGAATCTTGTTGGTATAAATCTGCTTTCCATTTGGGTCATTTCGGCTCCAGCTTGAAGCATCATGGCATAACTTGATCCTGCATTCCATGGAGGATACCATGCTCTTCCATAACCCTCTCCAATGGATCTCGGTTTAAAAATGTGGACGGCTCCACCTGTTGTAATTATTACAGCTTTAGCTTTGAAAACATAAAAAGCATTCTCTCTAACACTAAATCCCACAGCACCCGATATTTTATTTGGAATTTTATCATCTAGGAGCAATTCAACTATAAACACCCTTTCGTATATGTTATCCATGCCTAAAGCAGTTTTTGCCGCTTCTGAAACAATAGGTTTATAGGATTCTCCATTAATCATTATCTGCCATCTGCCTTCTCGCACGTAGTTGCCATTTTCATCTTTCCAGATAGGCAAACCCCATTTTTCAAACAATTTAACTGAACTATCTACGTGACGTCCAATATCATATACTAGATCTTCTCGGACGGTACCCATTTGATCGTTTCTCGCATAACGCACAAAATCTTCAGGTGTATTTTCTCCTTTATCAACCCCTAAATATGTATTAATAGCAGAAAGTCCCATCGCAACTGCACCACTTCTTTCGATTGCAGCTTTTTCTACAAGAGTTACTTTAAGATTATTCTTTTTTGCCCAATAGGATGCTTCAACCGCGGCACCACAGCCCGCCATGCCACCGCCTATTATTAAAATATCTGTATCAACTTGTTTTGTTTGAAAATCAACCATTTTAAACCTCCAATTTATTTTTTAGGCGTTGGAATACTATCCAAACCTAAAGATTCTGGCTCAGTAAATAATGCCTGGCTATCTAAATCATCTTTACCTGGGTTAAAACCACCAGTAATTTCTATTTGACCTTCAGCAGTAGTTCTTATTGGGAACTTAAATCTTTTAAGTGATCCATTTCTAAATTTGACTGTCCACATAATATCTTGTGATCCACGTAGAGGAACCACGCTTGCTCCCATAGGTACAAAGTCAGCATAACTCCTAATATCAATAGCTTGCTGTGGGCATATTTTCACACAAGAATAACATTCCCAGCACATATCAGGTTCCTGATTATATGCTTTCATTTTTTCCCTATCCAAAATCATAAGATCATTTGGGCAAACATACTGGCATGCTGTTTTGTCTAATGCTTTACAACCATCACACTTTTCTGTAATTACAAAACTTGGCATAAAACCTCCTAATTTTATATTTATTTTTTCTACATTCCTATACCTTCAGAAGCTGCGTGTGTCTTAATCTCAACTTTATTTTCCAAATGTGCGTAATAATCCTTTAAAATTTCCAACACCTCAGGCCTGCTAAAGTCTTCCGGTACTTCCTTGCCTTCAGACAAAGCTTTTCTTAAAGCAGTACCGCTCAATATTAAACGATCTTCTTTTGAATGAGGGCATGTTTTTGTCGAAGCCATTCCTCTACATTTATAGCAATAAAAAGTCCAATCAATTTTAAAAGGTTGGATTTTTAAAGCACCCTCTGGTATCTCATCAAAAATCTTTTGTGCATCAAATGGTCCGTAATAACTGCCAACTCCTGCATGATCACGCCCAACAATTAAGTGTGTACACCCAAAATTTTGCCTAAAAACAGCATGCAATAATGCTTCTCTTGGTCCAGCATAACGCATTTCAAGGGGATATCCGCCCATTAGCACAGTATTTTTAACAAAATATTTTTCAACTAAGACATTAATACATTTGGTCCTGACATCAGCAGGTATATCACCTGGTTTAAGTTTACCAAGTAGTTGGTGAATAAAAACACCATCTACAACTTCAATTGCTATTTTTGCTAAATATTCGTGCGATCTGTGCATTGGGTTTCTCAATTGAAGAGCAGCTATAGTTTTCCAACCCATTTCTTGAAATCTTTTTCGGCTTTCTTCAGGTCTCATGTATATATCTGCAAATTCTTTTGGATAATAGCCCTCACTAAAAACTTTTACTGAACCTGCAATATTCACTTCTTTTTGGGCCATCACCTTAGCTACCCCTGGATGTTCCATGTCCGTTGTTCTAAATACTTGTTGACACTCAAATGTTTTATCAGTAAGGCTCATAGGGTACTTTTCTTGTATTTTAATAATACCCATAATTTCTGAGGTCTCTTCATCTACTAATGCTGCTTCGGAACCCACAGGTAAACTATCTGCCAAATCTTTTGTAGCTGAGAGTGTAATAGGAATTGGCCAAAACAATCCATTACTCATTTTATAATCCAAACAAATGCCTTTCCAATCATCATGTCCCATAAAACCATCTAATGGAGTAAAACCACCTATTCCCATCATAATTAGATCATCTCTTTCCCTGCTATCGATTGGAATCTGTTTTAAGGTTTTAGCCTTTTTTAGCTCCTCTTCTAGTTCTTTTCCCTTTATTAATAAAGGCTTAAGAACATCCGAACCATGTGGCTTAATTAAATTTGCCATTTTAGTACCTCCTTTTTATTTATATAGCCAATAGAATTAAAATAGCTACAAGGTTAATTACCTTTATCATAGGATTAATTGCTGGACCAGCTGTATCTTTGGTTGGATCACCAACAGTATCACCCGTTACCGCTGCTTTATGTGCTTCACTACCTTTACCACCAAAATTACCACTCTCTATGTACTTTTTAGCATTATCCCATGCACCGCCACCACTTGTCATTGAAACTGCTGTGAAAAAACCAGTCAAAATAGCACCTATCAACAAAGCTCCTAAAGCTACAGGTCCAAATATAAGATAAACAACTATTGGAGAAATAACCGGTATAAGTCCAGGGGCTACCATTTTTTTAATCGATGCCTTAGTAACTATATCTACGCATGCTGCATAGTCAGGTTTTGCTTTTCCTTCTAAGATACCTTTAATTTCTCTAAATTGTCTTCTAACCTCTTCAACCATAGATCCACCAGCCTGCCCAACAGCAGCCATAAGCATAGCACCAAAGTAAAGTGGTAATAAACCACCTAGTAATAAACCTATTATAACTCTAGGATTGCTTAAGCTAAAATTAGCGGCAATGTGCAAACCTGTCACATACTCAACAAAAAGCACTAAAGCAGCTAAAGCGGCTGATCCAATAGCAAAACCTTTTGTAACAGCCTTTGTTGTATTCCCAACTGCGTCTAATGGATCTGTTGCTTGCCTAACTGATTCATCCATTTCCGCCATTTCAGCTATTCCTCCAGCATTATCTGTAATTGGACCAAACGAATCTACTGATATAACCATTCCTGTTAAAGAAAGCATTGAAGCAACAGCAATCCCAATACCATACAAACCTGCAACACTATATGAAAAATAGATTGCCAAAGCTATTACTATAGCTGGAAGAGCTGGAGCTTTATACATTACTGACATTCCTTGTATAATGTTTGTAGCGTGTCCTGTTACACTAGCTTTTGCTATTGATTTAACAGGACCAAAACTATAGGAGGTATAATACTCAGTAATAAGCATTATAAGACCTACCACTACCATACCTATAACTGCTGGAATAAAAATATCTGTTTGAGAATATCCAGCTATCCCATTAACAGGAATAACCTTTTTAATAAGAAACCATATAGATATAAGAGATATTATTGCCGTCACAACAAGACCTTTATAAAATGCACCCATTATATATAACGATTTACCTAATCTAACAAAAATAGTACTTATAATTCCCGCTATCGCTGCAATTGACCCAATAGCTAGTGGAAACGCTCCTGCAATCCCGAGAACACTGTTTTTATCAAATAAAGTATGACCTAATATCATAACCGCAACAGTAGTAACTGTAAACGTTTCAAAAACATCTGCTGCCATACCAGCACAGTCACCTACGTTATCACCTACATTGTCTGCTATAACGGCTGGATTTCTTGGGTCGTCTTCTGGTATCCCGGCTTCAACTTTACCTACAAGATCAGCTCCAACATCGGCTGCTTTTGTATATATACCACCACCTATTCTAGCAAATACACTTATTAAACTTGTACCAAAAGCAAGGCCAAACAAAGCTTCTATAGTACGCTCTACTCCTAAATGTAAAATATAAACTGAAGTAAAATAAAAACCGGAGATGGCTAATAAACCAAAACCTATAACTAAAAATCCCGTAACAGAAGCGCCTCTAAATGCAAGTCTAAATGCTTTATTAATACCGCCTTTTGCTGCATTTGTAGTTCTTACATTACTCTTAACAGAAACCACCATTCCTATAAAACCTGCAAGCCCAGAAAATACAGCTCCTATGAGATATCCTATTGCCGTCAATAAACCAAAATGGGGGGATATACTACCTAACGCCCATAAAATTACAAAAATAATAACTGCAACTACAGCAATATATCTGTATTCTCTTGCTAAAAATGCATATGCTCCATCTTGAATAGCTTGCGCAATTTCTTTCATACGTGTACTACCCGCATCTTTAGAAATTACAGAAAAAGCTGTAACTATAGAATATACTATAGATAATAATGATGAACACAACGCTAAATAAAACACATCCTTAACTGAATCCATAAAACCTCCTATGTAAAAAATTTATAAACAAAAAATATTATAGATCCTTGTTTTGTATAAAATTTTTGATTTAAATATCTACAATTTTTACACTTTTGACCTTTTCTTTGATGTAAAACTGAAGATTCGCTTTTTTTTGCTACATTCCTATAACCAATCATGACAAAAAAACCAATCCTAATTTAGACTAATAATGAATCACTAATATATAAGTGATTCATTATGTTACAGTATTATAATATCGTTTTATAAAAAGTCAATAAATTTTTATTGCATATTTTATTTTTTTAATAACTCATACTAATCAATATTTTATTGATAAAACAACATAAATATATGTTATTAATATGTTATTAAAAAGATATAATTTAATTTTAATATAAATTACTCTTTGCTATCACTATTTTATAATAATAATTGTTATATTATTAGTTTTTTCAATTAGTGAATTAAACTAGTCTATAGCTTTAAAATCATTGGCAAATTGGAGTCTTTTTAAGTGCATAAACTTTCAAATAAACAATAGCCCTTGATTTTCTTAATCTTTTAATTTATTATAAATAAATGGAGGTGTGAAATAAAAGTGAAAACAAAAAAGAAACAAGAGAAAACACCCACAAAAAATATAAATCTATCTGAACATGAAAAAGAAATATTAGAACTTTATAAACTTCTCGATAATATTAGGATATCAAAACCTTTTAAGGCTAAAAATCCATATATCATAAGAGGAATTAAAGCTCTTTACGAAGAAGTTAAACTATACTAACCAAACCAAATTAGAGCAAATTATTTTTAGCACTATATATAATCTTCGCTTTTTCTCTTTTGAATTCGTTTTCCGCGTTTATCTCAGCTAATTTACGTTTTTCTTCTAATCTTTTTTTATAAATTTCGTTTTTTACTATAATATCTTCTGTGATTAAACGCTCTATCATTAACTCTAAAGAAAATTTATAATTAGGGTTTTTTAAATCAGGGTCTATTTCTTTAGCTTTTTCGGCGTAGTTTTTTAATATTATTTGTTTATCAATAGCAGAAAGAGAGTCGATATACTCTTGATAAATTAAGGATTTTTCTCTCTCAATAGCTACATCTATATTATGTTTTTTTTCTTCCTCTAACCTTAACATTTCTTTTTTAATAACCTCTTGTACTCTTAATTTTTCTTTTGCATTTTTTTGCTTAACTCTTGTATAATTTGCATAGTCTTTTTCAATAGCTCGTACCAAATAAGCTTGGTAATTTGAAACTTTCTTCTGTTTATTTACATATTCAATCTGTAATTTTACATAATCTTCTTCATAACTCTGTAAAACTTTTCCTAGATAATTTTTAATACTATTTGTTTGCTCTTGGCTTGGTATTAATTCAATAAGTCTATTAATCGATTGATTAGTATCTTTATTTTGTTCTTTATTTTGATCAACATTCTGTTTGCTTTGTATATTTTTTTGTAAGCAATATTGGTTTTCATTTTTACCATTGATATTATTATTGTTTTTAAAAATTATAAATTTTATAGCCACTACTTTTTTACGCTTTTTAATTTCTTCAAATTCAAAAATAATATCTGTATACTGTCTCAATTCTTTCTTAGCTGGTTCCAGTATTCGTCGTTTAATATCATTATATAAGTATTTAGATGGCACAGACAATATCTCTCTAAGTTCATCAAGAGGTATCTCTGTCCTTACCATATTTTCGTATCGCTTTAGAATTTCATACATCCGAACCGAATATTTACTATCTAATTGCAAAATATTTTCTATTCGATATGCTGTGAAATAACGCTGTAATTTTAGTAAATAAGGTTTTAACTTAGGATCAAAACAACATATTAAGGCACCTTTTTGAGGTACATATTCAATACTTGAAAACCAGTTGCAACTTAAAAAACTACCATCGGGACGGGGTATGTGAATTGGTTTTTTTAGCAACTTATCTGTAAATTCTTTCATTTGATGATAATAATTTGAGGACTTACTGCCAATTAAATCAACATAATCAGAAACTTTAACGTAATAATCTTTAAAATCTTCGTCATCTGCACGAATCATCGATATCACTTTCACTATTAATCTTTGTTCTTCTAAAGTAAGATTGTATCTAGAAACAATTAGATCGTTACCCTTTACTACAAGTGCTTGTGAACTTGAGTTTGTTTTTCTCATTTCTATTTTTACCCCTAAAAACCTCCAAAATATTATATATCATCATAAAAACGATAATGCAAATATTTTGTCGTAATTATTATAAATCCAATAAATTAATACAAAAAACTATATATAAACAACCTGGCACCAAATTTGTCGTAATTTAGCACCAAATTTGTCGTAATTATTTTCTTATTTTATTAAGGTTTTATAACAATATAAATAAAAATTATAACTAAATTTATTATCCCCTGGCACCAAATTTGTCGTAATTTAGCACCAAATTTGTCGTAATTTAGCACCAAATTTGTCGTAATTTAGCACCAAATTTGTCGTAATTACCTTAAGATTCTTAATTTATACCAACATTTTCTTGGGATATAAAACTATATAAAACAAGAACAAATATATATAAACACAACAAAAAAATACAAATTATATTCCTAAAAATATAATAATTATTCAAAAAACTAGTCCAAACACTTGTCACATTTTCTGTTTAGTTGTATTTAAATAACAATTTAAATACAAAAGAGACAAACTACGGAAAGTCGGTTACACGTTTATATCAATAAAGCTATTAAAAAAACAGAAGAAATTGCAAAAAAGAAGTCGGAACTTTATTTAAAGTTATCCCATCTTTACCAGTTTTTGACAAAATCCCCCAAAAACAAGCATTTTTTGCACCTAAACCCTATTTAGATAGGGTTTAGGTTTTTACCCCCCTTTTTTTGTAGTCTTCCATAATGTATTTAAGTACTAACTTATATCTTTTTTATGTATAATCTCTTTTATGTTTATTAAGCGCATTGAGAAAAAGAACAAGGGTTCAGATAGAGTATACACTTACTACAGACTAATGGAAAGCTATAGAACACCAAACGGTACAAGACAAAGGAAAATATTAGATCTAGGTGCTTTAGAAGGCATTGATCCAAAAGACCACAAAAAGCTTG
>Ga0080003_1001069_pt1 | contig 15485 bp, 22 predicted proteins | sample JossMetagenome_FD_69206 | JGI IMG/M metagenome (GOLD analysis project Ga0080003, IMG submission 69206) | Hot spring microbial communities from Joseph's Coat, Yellowstone National Park, USA - JC2_E (SPADES assembly) (version 2) | ecosystem: Environmental > Aquatic > Thermal springs > Hot (42-90C)... | reverse complement strand
TAGCTCTTTTTTCTTATTTTCGTCATAGCCCAGCCAATATAGTTCGATCTTGAACGTCCTTATATATTCTTGGGCTTGTAGATAGGGGGGTGAAGTTATTACAGCATCTACATTTGGAGGGCTTTCGCTTATAACGTCTACACCTCCGTAAACTCTCCCGCTGGAAACGCATTTACATAAAGATTGAAATTCCTTAACCTTCCTTATAACTCTTTCAACTTCTTTCCAATACATATCTCTCATTATTTCTTTCCAGTTAGAATTTAACAGCTCGTTGACTCTTTCTATTGCAAATTTTGATTTATATAATTTTGGGAATTCCAGTTCAGCATAAGAGAAATATTTCGTAATTTTAAACAACGGTATTTCGACTAAAGGGTTCGGATGGTCGTGGTAATATGCCCAAAGCCTTGATAACTGAGCTATGAATTCTTTAGGATGCCAGTAACCTAAGTTTTTCCATTTAGGTATAAAACTTTTGTTATAATTAAAGTCTATTTCAAAAGTCTTTTCTGAAATTTCATCCTTCCACGTTTCTGCTTTAATCAGTGTTTCTATTATTGGATTTAAATCCCACAGAATATAATTCCTCCCCGTTATCTCAGCCTCAATTGCCGCTGTACCTGAGCCAGCAAATGGGTCAAATAACGTTTCTCCAGGCTTGGTGTAAGCTTCTATGAAATACCTTACCACGTTCGGGATAAATTTTGCAGGATATTGATAGAGATCATGTGTAGCATAATTTGTCCTTAATTTTACTAGCTTCCTAAACATCGTATAACGATACTTATTATTTAGAAAATCATCAATGCCAGTTTGCATCCATCTCACCACGTCCTTGGCTTCCTCCCCGCATGCGAGACTTTCCGCCCCGTTAACCCCTTTCTTCGTAAAAAACTTTTGGATACAAGTTATGTTAGGTGTTCTAGTAGTATTCCACCTTTCTTGGATTAACAAAATATGATAGTGCCTCATTATAATACGAACTATACTCTCTCTCTATTCTATCAAGTATTGCACTATTGATTAACGCTGACATTGTTATATGTATATTACTACGTATTTTTTCGATACCCGTGTTTACTTTGTAAGATATACGTACACTGGTACGTCTTGATGATTTCACTGAATCATAATAATATACATTCTTTATACCGTTAGATAATACATAATCTAATGCCTTATTTGTAAAATTAGAAAACTCATCCTTTATCCGTTCTACTACTAGATCAACCAATTTACTTGATGTGTATACTGGACGCACTTGTTTTTTTGGAGGAAGATAAATCGCCAAATTAACAAAACCTTGTGTTATTAACCAATATTTTGAACAGCCTTTATCTACGTAAGACTTCAATAATTCTATGTATCTGTCTCTTGCTTCAATAAGTGATTTAATTTCTTCATTGGTTAAACCCTGTGGTATGCTTTCAGTTGCCAAGTACATATTATTTTTTTCTATATTAGAAGGCATAAGTGAACTTAGATTATAGACGTATAAAAAGTTTGCTATTTTCTTTTTTACACGCCAGATGCACCATACGTAAGGGCGGGGAGGAAGTCAGTCGTATGCTAGGAAAAAGTCTTGAGAAGAATAGTTGTACCTATTACTATTGTTAGTACACCTACTAAGAACGATATGATAGCAAAAACTGGTGTAGAAAATACTGCATTGACGAAGAATGCACCTACAGATATGAGTACTTCAATTGACCATGCCACGCCATGTACAACCTCAGTTTGAGCATTCTTAGAAAGAAGTGCAGCACGTTGTGTAAATATTGCCAAAAAACCAAAGATAAATTCTATCAAGACTATTAATGTAGATGATATAATATTTATCATGTTAATCCATTTAGACTATACACACTCACTTATATGGCTTTACTATTAGCGTATTGTTTGTTTCATTATATTCGACGACTACTAAATCACCCTCACGTATAGTAAGTTTTTCTCTTATCTTCTTAGGGATCGTAACTTGGTAGTTCCTGGACACTTTTACGATTTCATACTGTTCCATTTTCACCACTTTAGTATTTTACAAACAGGTTTAAAAAGTTTGCTATTTCCTGACTTCCTCCTCGCCCTAATGGACGGGGAGGTCAGTGTGTTAATACTGAATATTGATGTTAACTATTGGAGATGGCGAGGAGGAAGTTGTAGAGGATGGGTGAGTAGAGGTGGTTGTAGATATTTGAGAAGAGGTGGTTGTATAGATAGATGTAGAGGATGGTTGAGTAGAGGTGGTTGTAGATGATGTGACTCCAGCAGAAACCTTCTTCGTATGTATTAAGAACAGTGCTATCAATAATATAACTAATAATACTATGACGATAAGTAATATAGTTCGTCTATCCATTATTATCTATCTCTAAGATATACCAGTGTTTAAAAAGATATGTGGTTGTTGAGAGCGAAAAAACCTAGATAGCTACTCTGACTTTCTGGGGGTTAAGGGGGCTAAAGCCCCGTCCTTTAGGACGGGGTAGTTCACGAAAAATATCTAGGCTATTACTGGAGTTAATGTGCTTCCTGGAGTTACTGTAGTGCCTATACCCAACTGCGTAGCTGCTACTATATCCATTGCCTCAGTTACTATACCTGTATACTGTGACTGCAATATTAACCATACTGTATCACCAACTGTGACAGTGTTAAGTAGAGTCATTGGAGTCCGTAAATAGTTAGCTAAATATGACCTATACGATACTGGGAGAACAAATCCGTTAACTTGAGGTGAAATTGTAACAGTACTATAGGACGTAGTAGAAACTGTTTGAGACGTTGATGTTACGGAGGATACTTGTAATGCCTGAGATACTGCTTTCTGAGATGGTAGATACACTAGCATCACATATAATATTACTACAACAAGTGCTACTGCCAATGCTATTATTAAATAAAGTGTCTTTCTTGACATCAAAATAAATCAAACACAACTTATTTTAAACTTTTTGGGGGTAGGTTGAAAGCCCAAAAACGCAATATGGTAGATTTTTTCCTGCTCAAAAAATGTAGTTAGGTACTGCTTCTCTTTGATGCATAGTCGATCAACAAAAGACCTACAAATATGAATAACAGACCTGCGGCACCTTCTACAAGACCTACCAGATGTGTAACTATCATGTATGCACCATAACCTACAAGTATTATACCTACTATGAAAATACCTATACTTGCTAGATCATTGTTTTTCAAACTAGTTGCAACTGACGACATATCACATAGATGCCTACATAACAGTTTAAAAATATTGGGGGTTCACAGCGAGGTGGGGATACAACGTCCGTAAGGGCTGGGAGAAAGTCAGCTGTTTTTTTAAAAAAAAATCTAATGCCTTACAAAGAAGTTACCGCAATTACCACATGACAATGTTATAGTACCAGTTGGGTTGGTATACTGTGCTACTGGACCGTCGTTGACTAAGTTCCATATCTGGAATACCATAGGTGGTGTATAAGGTATTGTAACTGATAGTAACGGTTCTATATATTCGTCCACGGGTGCTGGTCTTGTAGCAGTTGGTGGGTAATTAGGGTTGAATCCTATTACTTCGAATGGGCAATTGCATGGGTTGTTAAATGTTACAGTGTTTGATGAAGGACTTGGAGATGGTGAAGAAGATGGTAATGGAGGACCAAGTATTACAGTAAATATGAACGAACCCTCTATCCCTGGTCCAGTTATGGTATATGTCGCTGTAAGCGTCGTGTTATTTGATGGTAATGATAACTCTGTAGTTAATGTGAACATACCTGATGAGTTTGTTGTCTCGGTATACGTATTAGAACTATTACCACCAGTAGATAACTGTTGATTTTCAAGTACTGAATATTGAGAATTTGGTGACCCGTTAGACAAGATGAATAACACTAATTCAGTATTGCCAGTTACAACAACTTCTCCACTATTTATACTATTTGATAGAGAAAAGCTACGACCACCAACTACAACCTGAAGCTGTGGACTACGCACTACCTCAAAATCTACTGTTAATGTGTATGCAGATGATATACCAGGTCCAGATATAGTTAGATTCACTGTGGTGGACGATGTTAAGCTACCAGTACTTAATGTTGTACTACCAGACCCACTCGAATCAGTAGAAATTGTCGTAGAACTACCGTTCAATGCGACAGTGTAACTGGAATTAGGTGCTGCATTAGAGATACTGATCCCGAACGTTACATTATCTCCGTAAGGTATATTTATAGTAACCGATTGATTTGGGTTACTATTACTTAATGTAACAGTTTGAGACTGACCTAAGGTTGCTTGTACAGCTAATTGTTGCTTGGTACGTGATAAGTATAGTAATATTGCAGCCACAATTACGGCTATAATTATACCTATTATAATCACATAGATATACTTCTTATCCATAACAGTTCACCAATGCATAGTTAGAATTTAACACATGAGTTACCATATTCAAAACTTAAAAAACATTTCCTTGTTAGAAGATTCACTTACTCACCTCTCTCATGGATGGGGTCTCAGGTGTAAAAAGATTACAAACTTGACGATTTTTGCAAAAGTTAAATGATCAGAAACACGTGGCAGCTACGCCAGGTGTTTCCTCATCTATTACGCTGGGGTACTCAATTATCTTCTATTTGATAATGCATATTTAAAGTTTTCTTTAAATAATTCTTAGTTAACTGACAACTACTACACCCTAACTGACGTTGCATCATCATCTCAATGCGAAAAACAATGGCTCCATAAATCTACTGCAAGACCCACTGCTACTATCAACACATCCAATGCAAATATCCTCTCATATATCGACGTCGAAACGATCTCAGCGAATACTGATATTGCGGCAATAAATAATAGACCATATATATCATGTGTTTTTCCATGTGTAAAGTAGTATATCATGTCGCATTTATTAGTTTTATAACTCAATGAATTACCGTCATGTGGCTGACTAACGTAGTTGTTGGTTAGCAAAATGTTATACATGTACATACATCTAGTATACAACAACACTGATATTACAATTTCAATTACATCTACTATTGGTACAACGTAGTATACTGGGTAATACCATGCATATGAGAAAGGTGTTTGACCCTTAATTACCCAATACCAAATATCCTCCATAGATACTGATAGGAATGCATTTGCAACCCATATACGAATATTGGGAGTAATTGACCCAATAATGAATATAAGGTAATAAAGTACCACATACTCATTGTGAGAGATGTATCTATCAAACGGTACATTAACCTCAATAATAGAGTACATAATGCCAAATAATACAGACCTTAATATATTTATACCTATGTAATTATATCTAATATTCTGGAACATGGTAACCATTACCTTAATATATATGACATTAAGGTTAAAAAATGCGAACTATTGCACACTTACGGACTACAATCGTAGTGTAAAAAAGTTAAAAGTAAAAAAAATGTAAAAAATAATTAGCTTTCTGCTTCTTCCTTTACCTTACTTTCTAAATGATGGATGCCTACAAAGGTACCAGTTGTTGCTCCTAAGAACAACCCTACTAAAGAGTAGGTATTAGGTACTGTCAGAGCCAATAAGTAGTAATATGATCCTATTCCGTTAAGCGTATGTGATGCATTAACACCTGATGTCGCATTAACCACTGATGATGCCATGTAATAGGTAGCTGCAGTCTGTCCGTCTATTGCACCTATCAGGCTACCCAAGAAGTTGAACCCTATATATCCTAATGCACCGCCTAATGCTACTGCACCGATAAGTACTATAAATGGAGAAAACTTCACTACAGACGATAATACACTATAGTTACTCTTTTTTTCTGATTTATTACTATTAGTCTCGCTCATTTATGTTCTACCAGCTTAGCTACATGGTAGCTAAAAAACTTTTTTGAAAACCTCTTACAAAAAAGAGGTTTAGGGTACAAAGGTTCTCCTACATTAGTGCGGGGTAGTTTACTAAAGGGGAGAATACACATTTATCGTTGAACCAGCGTTTAGCCCGTTCGTAAACTGCACTGTATAGCCATTCATGTCCACAAATCCAGTACCTGAATAACTCTTTGAAGTTATTGAATTACCGCTTAAGTCAAACTTGTACACGTTAAGTGAATTTCCTTGCTGTACTGACACATATACATAACCGTTAGCAATTGAAAACGTCAGATTGTTATTAGGCAATTGTATTAATTGTTTGGTGGAAATGACTGTGTTTGTAGCAGTATTGAATATAACTAATTTTACATATCCGCTCGAGGAATAATACACAAAATATATATTTGACCCGTCAGTGTATATAGGTAATACCCCGCAATAACCCAGATCGTTAGCTATAGACGTCACGTATGTTGGGACTATGTTTGAAGTGTTGCATAAAGTATTAACGCTACTACTTCCCCTAGTATATAAAGTATTAAGAGGGACTACTTCCATCGCCATGTTATTAGAATTATTTACACCAGCAACCATGTATAGATTATTATTGACAACTATTTTTGGCATTCTATAAAGGTACAGTGTATTTCCTGCTGAATCTGTGAGGGAGAAAGTACCATATAATGAAGGGGTAAAAGATGGAGTAAAAATTACGTAACCTGTGCCTCCCGTAGTGGTCCCAGGATTTGCACCACCTATAGCTATAATGTCATTATTTTCACCTGACACTATTGCTGATGTATTCATATTATCGCAGCTTCCTCCTTGTATCTTATTAATTGAAAGTTGTTGGGTTGATGTATTATAAAATGCAACATAAGGCGAACATGGAGCCGCACATGATGTCCAGGGCTGAGATGCCTCTTCTCCACCACCGAACGCTATTAACCCAGGTATTGTAGAATAACCAGTAATGTTACTGTAATCATTATTTGATGAAATTCCTGTATTATCTGGCAATGCTACCACTGATCCATCTTGATTAATCAGCACCGCGTAATCTCCCGTCGAACCTGGAAATAATTGAAATGCAATTTTGTTTGGAGGTAAAAAGTATCTAGTGTTAATAGAGAAAGTACCTGGAAGTGATTGTTTAAGAGTAGTTGAGAAGAGTATTTGCTGTTGCATTGGGCTTGATTGAGGCTGCGTTTGACCTAATTGCTTCTTCCCTTGTACTCCTGATGCGAAAACTATAAGAGAAAACGCTAATGCTACTAACAAAGCTATTATTAAAATTAAGATAACTTCACGCCTATTCATCTTTTAACACCTGAGACCATGTCAGTTAGTGCGGGGTAATTTACTAAAATGGGGGTTAAAGTGGCTGAAAGCTTGTCCTTTATGGCTGGGATGTATAGCACCATTATGAAAGTCCCCCTTTCAAATGGGAGTGGTTCTCTGAGCCACTCGACTGCACACCAGATGAGAGATGTAAACCCGAATCAATGATGGGAACTATGAACCCCTTTGGAGGGAACTCTCGACCCTTCAAGGACGGGGAGGAAGTCATTAACATGCACCTCCTTCGAATTTCTGCGAGTTCAATTCAGGTATAGTAGCCAATGGATTCCCTATTGTTGGTGTCACAGACGCGGTATACTGCATTCCATTGATTGTAAATACTAGTGATGTTATTTGCCCTGGTGGGTTACAGCTCAAATGGTTACATGGGGTAATATCATCTAACCAGATAGTATTTGTTCCTTGAGTTACTGTATAGCTTCCACCCCAACAGTATGATGATCCATTAGAATAAACAGTATTTACTTGTGTTAATGTTCCAGTAATACTAGAGTTGAAAGTCACCATACCCCAACAATATGCTTTCGTACAACCATTCGATATTATAAAGGATGTTACTTGTATTCCAGAAGATGATGGTGGCGAATAAGATGAAGATGGTGGCGAATAAGATGAAGATGGTGGTGGTGGAGAATATGTATAAGAAGACGATACGCTAATAGGCAATTTTTTAGTCAATAATAGGTAGACCAATATAATTATTATAATAGCTACAACTGCAACTATTATTAATGCTGTCTTACTTGTTTCTGCCATAATACATCATCATTTATACATTATCATAAATATTTAAATGTTTTAACTTTCTGAGGGTTAAGTGGGCTAAAGTCCCCGTCCGTGAGGACGGAGTAGTTTATCCTTTACTTCTTCAGGATTAGATATGGTGAATGCCTTGGATGAGTAATCGTATTTTGACATGATTATTAACTGCGAAGGATCTATCAAGTCTACTAGAGGAAAAAAGTGTGTTGTTAGAATCACCTTAGTTTCCTCCTGAGACTCTATGATGTCCACAAGCCTCTCCAAGTATTTCAGGTGTAGCGAATTCTCTACCTCGTCTATGACCAAGAGCAAAGGTTTCAACTCTAAAGCAGTGAGGATTGTAAGCATCTTGACTATTCCGTGAGGTATTGACGGAGGAGGTATAACCACGTTGTCTTGCTTCAGATACAAGATTATATTTCCTTCATCAGAGAGCTTGAGCATGAGGGAGTAGCCTTCCTCTTCCAGGAAATCCTGTATAAGTTCAGGAATACCTCTCTCTTGCTGCATGGTGAAGAGTACCTTCGGAAGTCCTTGTCCATTCAAGTTAAGTGTAGCGGGCTGGAAGTTAGGATAAGGTGAAGAAGCTAGCTCTGGAGATACCTTTAGGACGTGAAAGTCGTTCAGCAGGCGGGGCAAGACTAGCCCCATAGCACGTGAGTTCGGCTCAAAAGTTATTTGCTCTCCCTTTCTAGTAACCAAAACTGCCTGATGTTTTTCTTCTCTACGCTTCTCCGTGTCAAAACTTAAGAATTGGAAACTATGGTTCAAGATGCTTTGACTTAACCTCAAAACGTCCTTCCTCTCCTCCCCGTTAATCCGTAAAGTTGTCCCTTCCCTTTCTATAATGTCATGCTCAGTTGACAATACCTCTTTAACGAAGACCAACCTACCTCCGCTTCCGTTAACTTCCATATCATAAGTGAAGTTATAACCTTCAATTTCACCGCTTATCTTCATGATGATGTCTCTGGAGACGTCATTCTCGAAGACTGCATTTTCGTAACCCCACCATATAGCGAAGGGTAATTGTGCAGGCAAAGGTCTAGCTAGCGTCTTCATGAGTAAGAATGCGTCTACCAAGTTAGTTTTTCCAGAGCCGTTAAAACCTACAACAACGTTCAAATGACCCAGCTTAACGTGAATATCCTCTATACTCTTGAAGTTCTTCACTTGAAATTCATTGTACATGGTGAAATATTGCATTCTGCTAATAAATGGTTGCTGTGCGTGGTGTTTTATCTTAACAAGGGGTTTAAAGGGGGCATGAAACTCCATCCGTAAGGTTATAGCTTCAACCTAATGCGTTTAATTTATTCTTTATATTGTTAATAATATATTCTATTTGGTTCTTTATTGAATCTTTAACATCATTGACTACCTTATCTTCTACTTTAACGTATCTATTATTAATGGTTACGTTCTTCCCGCTAATCTCAATTTCATAACTGTTTGTCTTTATTTGTGATTGCAAAACTAAATTTATTACCCTATATAAAATACTCTTTGAGTATTTATAAATACCCATATCAATTTTAAAAGCCTCTTCAGGTTCATTATTATACTGGCTTTTAAAAATAGTCAATGTATTCCCATAATTATATGAAACCTTGTAAATATATTCTGGAGTGTATGCCCAATAGCCATTTAATGAAGGATTTCTAAATTCATATTGGTAGTATATAATAATTTCGTTAAAATTTAACTGAAAGTGATATGATGAGAAATTGTTCTTGACATAAAAGAGCGTAGTATGATAAAGCTTATCTATTAAATTTATCATCTTATTGTTGTCTACTTTTATCTCTCTTCCATCAATTCTTACCTCAGAAAAAGCTTTAATGTACGCTAAATCCACAGAATTGCCAAACTCACTTAAAGTCTTCATAATTTGTTGTGAAAAATTTAAGTTATTAATATTTTGATTAACTAATTGAAATTTTCCTAACTCATAATCTTCTACGTTTACTCTATAGCCAATTTCGTTTATCGTGAACGCGATGTCTCCACCATCGTAACCTAATCTAAGGAAAAATATCTCTCCTGGAAGTTCGTTATAACGGATATTAGCAGTATACAAATCGTTCTTTCTATAAACCATAAAAAATTGTAAACAGATTCGGTTAAAGCTTTTATGCTCCTTATCTCTTATTTTTGTATATTGGTTAATTATATTTTGTAAAACTGTAAAAAAGATTCAACTTTTCGTACTATAGATCCAGTCATTAAGGGCGAGGTTGTTCACAGCCATAGGCTTCACACGTATCCTAACCAACTAAGGGGTTTCTCAAATTCAATAATTTCTGAAAGCTTGTGCGTTTTATATCCTACTTTTGATAGATAAATTACTTGAGCCTCAGAATCGTTAAATAATTTCCCCGCCATTTTTACAACTTCATTTACGTGAGTAGTGAAAATTACTTGAACTCCCTCTTCCCGCTTTATGTCGTTCAGCACTTCCATTAAAAGATCGGGATGAAGGGAATCTTCAATTTCATCGATTAAGAGGATGTCAGATGAGGTTAATGCCAGTTTTATTAATTCCCTCTTTAACAACCCCCTGCCCATAACGTAAGCGGGTAATCCATCATAATGTAGCTTAAATTGACCATATGTACCCAGTGATACTCCAAAACCTGATTTTGCTTCTTTATTTCTTCTTTTTGCAATACTGTAAATTCTTTCTGTGTTGCTTTGTGAATCAAAGGACGCAGAAATATAAAGAGGAGAATATTTTACATTTACCCTTTTTATATAACTTATAGTTGGCAAAAACAACGGTTCAGATAATTTCTTAGTTGTTAACATTCCAGATTTTACTCTAATTTCAGCTACTTTTTCATTATTTATTTTAACATCAATACTGTAAGGGTCTATCTTCTTAAATTGCGTTATTACACCATCAAGTGTAACTTTAGAGTCGGATAGAGTGGAAAATGTTGAAAGGATATCTCCCCTACTGTTTAGCATATAAATGAGAGAAGTTTGTATATCATTCATATCTGATTGGAAAAGAGTTGACATAAAAATTGATTCAAGAAAAGAAGTCTTACCGCTACCGTTCTCGCCAACGATAATATTAACCCTCTTAAGCTCTGTATCAATTTTAAGTCCCCTAAAACCCTCTACAATTACCTTACTTATACTCATAATTTACATGTGTTCTTAGGAGGTTTAAAAATGTTTTCGCAGACTATCAAACCAACTCGACAACAACTATTTCAAATTTGTTAGGGTCTATCCTGCCTTTATGAAGCCTCTCAGCTTCTGCTACCCATTCCTCAACACTTTCAAACCCGCTGTATTCTGCATACTGACCTAGAGAAAAAGGTGTGATAGGAGCTGTAGCAATAACCTTACCGTGAAATCTTTTATCGCCTACTTTTGCGATTACCCTTTTTCCTACTCTGTAGTACCCTTTCCTTCTAATTGTAGCAACTAATTTAGTATTACTTAGGATATACCTCTGAACAGTAGGTGAATTGAAAATCACTTTCGAATCACCTAATGCCTTCCTATACCTATTACGGGAATTCTATTGTTACCTCGTTACCTTCCCTCTCGACCTTGAAATTCTTCTTCCCCTTTTCTTTCAAATACTCTATTACTTTATTTATATTCTCATCTGTTGCTGATTTTTCAGACGTTTCAGGATATAGGAAATATGTTAAAGCTAGTAGCTTTTTACTAGACATATTATGCAGGACATTCAGTAAAGCTACAACGTCATCCATATTTTTTGCCCTTAGTTGTTGTAATAATTCGTAATATATCTCCTTCCCCTGCTCTGTTAATTTGTATTTATTATCAACTTTTACAAAGATTTGTGAGTTTAATCTAGAATTCAATCGTTCCGCAACTTCCTCCGAGTACCCCTGACAAGCATCAGTATCAGTCTGTATATTTAGTATTTTTGATAGTATTAAAACTGTTTTATATATTTTCGTGCTTTTATTACCTTTATCACCTATTGCCAAAATTATTAGACAATCAAGATCATCTAACAACCAATCATTTATCATTGGAATATTAGCTTTGTTCTCTTTATTATCTCTTATAGACATTAGTGGAATTTTGACAAAGATATATTTAAACTTTATGCAATGGGGTTATTTATCTTTTTACACCTAGACCATGTCCGTAAGGGCGGGGAGTTAAGTATAAATATGTATCAAAATATAAAAAAGATTGGGGATGTTCCCCACACATGTGTGGTTACATTGGAGGAATAGCTTAACATAGCCCGTGCCTTAATGAGAGGTACGGGTCGGGGGTACGTAAACACCCCGAAGGGGAGATGAAGGTGCGTCGCGAAGTCCACTGGAAACCCCAAAGCCACGTCCGTAAGGGCGGGGTAGTTTACTAATAAGGTGGGATAAATGAGAATAAGTTTAAACGGTACAGAAATTGAGGTTTATGATTTAAATAAGGTTTATTTAGACAAAGACGATATATCTGAAATACTAAATGAATATAAAGAAGAAATTATATACCAACTCATAAATGATCACAAAGAGGAACTAGCTATAGAGTTATTGAAATATGGGATAATACTATCTAATCGTAAATTAGACGAGGTTTATTTAAAATATTTTGGTAAATTATTTGATCAAATCTCATCTATTAAACAATATTACGAAAAAGAAGGGAAGGAATTAGAAGAAATGACAATAGAGGCTATGGACAAATTCTTCAAAGAACATGACGCTAGTGAGTTAAGGGAATTGGAAAATAAAATATTTGATCTACAAACAAAAATAAGATATCTTAAATTAAACTCAACAACCATGGGTATAGCATCTCTCATTGCAGCTCTCGTTCCAGCATATTTATTTTCTTGGGATTCAAAGGGGACGGGAGATTTCATCCGCAAGGGTGGGGACGAATAACTATATTTGCATATATCAAGGAAGTAAACTACCCCGCTATTACTGACTGTCTCTCTGGTATGAAAAAATGATGTATCATTTTAGCAAAATCTATCAAAAAACGGTAGAGACATTGAAGTATTATAAAGATGAGATTTTAGGAATATTAGGCTTGCTAGTACCAGGAATTGTTGGTATTTACATTCTCAAATTTACACCTGCTCTCAGCTTTTTAGAACACCATCCAAACTTCGATATTATTTTAATGTTTTTAATCTTATTATTTTTGGAAGGCATGGTTGCTCTTTTAACAGCAAACTACAACGCCTAACGGAAGGAGTCTGAGGTGTTAAACATGAACCCACTTAATACGTTACGTTTATTCTTAAGCGAATATACGTTACTATTTATAATAGTTATGATTACATATTCTAAATATTTCTTTACTTTTTATATTATAATAAATTCCATAAGCATACCCCTACTTCTAATACCCTATATCGTACTATCAGCTCTTTTGATAGTCTCAAATTACGGTTATTACTATTTATTAACAACAGAGGAAGATAAAGAAAGCACGAGGACTTATCAAGTGGCTGAAGTAAAAGACCAGAGTTCGACCTACGTCAATATAATAATGACTTATGTGTTAGGTTTATTATTGATTTTCCCAGCTACGCTAATAAGTCTCATTGTGTTTATTATAGTTTTATTCTTTATATTTCAATTATTTAATAACAGTGAAATCTTATTCTTTAATCCCATCCTCTATCTAATGAATTATAAAACTTATAAAATAAAAGTAAAAGAGCATAACAAATCAATTTACATAATATATAAGCAAAAGATACAAGAAGGAGATTACATCAGAGTTCGTCACTTATATGAGAAAATCTATTTAGATAAAAGAATTATAAAGGAAAAAAAAATAAGGGGTTCTTAGTTAACAAAAAAGAAAAACTGTCAAGAGAAATTTTAACTTATTTGCATTGCTTGGTTGCATACTAATACCACTTTACCTGCAATGTCACCTAGACCTTCTCTATTTAGAGTATCTTTAGTATACTTTGCTATATACTTCCATTGTTCCCAATCGCAATTGTTTATGCAAATTTCTACGAATAATGGTTGCGAGAATTCTACGTCTTCTGTAACACCAATGCTAGAAATATTAATTCCATATGTATTAGTCAGCCATAAGACTATTGATGCTAAACCCTTTAGATCTATAAAATTACTGATCCTGTTCACGCAATCCTTATCAGTATAAGTTTTCAATATTTCAAGAGCTTCTTTCTTATCAATCATAGTTAACCCCAATATTTTGAAAAAGAATTTTAAGTATTTCGTTTACATGGTTTACGTCTGCATGTATCCTAACTTTTGATGCACATATCTCCCACAGTAATTCGTAAAACGATTTAACGTTAGATGCTGCGTTTGTTTCTACTGTTAGTAGTATTTCGCATAATTTTTTCCAATCTTTATATGGGGGAATTACTAAAACACTACCAAACTCCAAAAATTTGTTGTTATACACATAACGTAAATTAGCTACCGTACCATCTTGGTAAACGCTTATTTTGGTTAATGAAAAGCTTTTTAGGTATTCTGCACTTCTCGAATGTTTGCTCAGTTCCTTTATTAAACTAGATTCTAGTAAACTTTCCAATTTACTTTTAATCTCATACGTTGAATAGTTTTGTTTTAGTTGGGAACCTTCAACTATAAGCTGTTTACCGTCATAAATAACAGTAATAGATTTATATGTTTGAGGTATTATTATCCTAGTTTCAAAGTAAAGTGTAGTTCTATTAGTTTTCTCTACTTTAAATTTAGTTAGCTCCCATCTATCCATGCAGCCCTACCTCCTTCAACAACGGAATAATTTTGGTTTTAAATACGCCTTCTATTTTATTGCTTATACGTCTTATATCGTCAAGTCCAAGTTCTGTATTCATTGTAAAAGTTGTAGCTACACTCTCTATTTCAAATATAGATTTGCCATTAACTTGTATGGAAAAAGGCAAATATGATCCATCTTGAATATCTATAACTGTATCATCGTCAAATAATTGACAAATATCGTCTAAATATCTAATTAATTGTGGTTCCATCATTTGATAATCGGCACCACCTGACAGTGCCTTAGCACGAACACCATTTACATATAAGTATGTCTGATGAGGATATTTTTCTAAGTGCAAATCATATGTTGGCACGCCATTAATATAGATAGGCTCCTTTACATTTGTCTCTATAGAAAATGACTGTATAATTTTGTTAGAACATTGAATTGTGACCAATGTGTGTCACAATACTTTGTAACGTTTAGAATTTAAAAATCTTTTACGAAACACATGCGAATCTCATAATTCCTTGTTTGTAAACTACACTGTACATGAGAGCGGGGAGAAAGTCAGTTAGCTAAGGAATTTTAACATATCGTATTCATCCTGAAGCAGTATGATTTTTGGTTCGCTATAATTTTTGAGATGATAAAGAGCATGGGCGGTTTTGGCGTGACCCATTCTCTTCATAAATACCATTATCAAAGCATTTTGTTGATATAGCGTTCTAAACCATTTAGTTGTTGGGTCAAACGGTAAGTATAATAGAATTTCACTGCCAG
>Ga0080003_1001068_pt1 | contig 15489 bp, 9 predicted proteins | sample JossMetagenome_FD_69206 | JGI IMG/M metagenome (GOLD analysis project Ga0080003, IMG submission 69206) | Hot spring microbial communities from Joseph's Coat, Yellowstone National Park, USA - JC2_E (SPADES assembly) (version 2) | ecosystem: Environmental > Aquatic > Thermal springs > Hot (42-90C)... | reverse complement strand
ACATGGTGGAAAACAGATCGCAAAAGGCAAAGTATTACCTTTTAGGAGTGGTGAAAGCTTTAGCAAAAGGCGGGATAGGTAAGAGTAAAAGAGAAATGATGCAAGCAACGTATAGAGCCAATAAGACAAGAGAAAGCCCATATATACACTCTAACAGCACGGCTAATCGCTATGAGAAGGTGGTGGCAAAGTTTGGGGATTTTCTCAAAGATGAAATGGGAATAAAGTATGAAAGGGACTTTAAAAATCTTACTATTGACGAGTTGGAAGTCTGTTTAAATGAGTATTTTGAGAAGCAGAAAGCGGAGGGGCTGAGCCAAAATACATTGGAAATACATATATCAGCATTGCACAAAACTCTAACCGCCATAAATAGAGATACGGAGGAGCTTTTTAACGCTGAAAACCGTGCCAGATGGAGAGATGGAGTAGCACAGGGTGATAATGACAGATACAACAATCCCGATAAGATCATTGAAAACCTCAGAAAGATTGACGAAGTTTCTGCCGCAATAGCTGAATTGCAAAGATTGACAGGCGCAAGAACAGGAGATGTGAAAAAGATTGAGATAAATGAAGAGGACAAGAAAATCACAATTGAACGCAGCAAGGGTGGGCGGGATAGAAGTGTATATTTTGATAGATTTGAAGAACAGTTTGAAAAGATAAAAGAGTATAAAGAAGTGTTAGACAGAGCTTTAGAAGAAAGAAAGTTTAACGAGATACGAGAAGAGTATTACGATAACCTCAGAAAGGCATGCCGCATGAGTGAAGAGCCATACCACGGGGCGCATCCCTTTCGGTATGAGTTTGCACAAGAGACATACGGAACTATAAAAAGCTGGTCGCAAGAAGAACAAGAAAGTTTTTACAGAAGGATATTGGAAGAGCGGGGTAAAAGTGAAGAAGATATAAAGAAAGCCGTGGAAAGTGTGAAAGAAAGAGATCTAATAGCCGAAGCAATCATCTCGGAGGAACTCGGACATTCCCGGCTTGATATAAGCTTGCATTATTTGAAGATATCAAGAAAATAAAAAAGTTTGAAAGCTCGTAAACTCGCTTTTTCAGTTAATCAATAAGTAGATAACAAACCTGTATTGATTTTCACACATTACTAAATGAGAAAGTGGCGGCTTCGCCGCAGTAATTTACTTTTTCCACACGCTTCTTTCTCTTTCTCTTTTTAGACTCTTAACAAGCAAAAGAGACCAACAAGCCAAAGCAAGCCCGCCCGTCCAACGAAAAAGGACAAAAGGCACTGAACCAAAGGCAACCATGCCACGAACCAACAACGAAACAACAAACGGGACATATAGATAAAGGAGAGAGAGAAGCGTGTGTAAGGGTAGTAATGTGTGTTTTTAATAATGTTTGGGGCACACTTTAGTGTGCCCCCCTTTTGAATATACTGAATAATACTGAATAGCCCCCCCTTTTTTGATAGAGGATGCTCCACCTTTGATAGAGGATGCTCCACCTTTGATAGAGGATGCTCCACCTTTTTGTTTTAAAATTGTTTTTTATTTTTGGCCTTGACAAAAACTACAAGGATTGCTATATTTTATATTGTAAGGTTACTATTTTAAAAGGAGGCTTTTATGAGTATAAGAGAGCATCGTGTTACGATCTTTTTAAATGACGAAGAATTAAAGCGCCTTTATGATGTTGTTGCTGAAGAAAGAACACCAGCACCAAAGATTTTAAGAAAAGCTTTAATGGAATACTTAAATAAGCTTGACGAGAAGAAAGGTAAAAGGAATAAAGAAGTAGCTTTAGTGTAAGATTAAAAGCTGGTAGGTACGAGCTACCAGCTAGGAGAAGGAAAAATGAAAAAACAAGATATAAGCTTAGAGACTTTTAAAAAAGATAAGGAAGCTTTAACGCTTCCTCCTACGCCTACAACTACCTTCATTAAATATAATAATCTAATTCTTTTAAAAAATCAATGGATTAAATCAGATATAGGAGGTATTTTATGCCTACAACTACCTTTAAAGAACAAGAGCAGGAAACTAGGCTTTTCTGGCAAGCAATAGCAGACAAGACAGGCTGTCTTGTTAAGCTTATGTTTGCCACCTATGAAGAGGGGAACAAGTTTAAGCGCCGGGTGCATCTAAACAAAGATGAGCCTTTGCATCCAAAAGATGTTTACACCTTCCTAAAAGAAGAAAACGCATGGTTTAAGAACAAAGAAGTTAAGAAATCTGTTTTATGGAAGTTTGCAGAAGGACAGGCTTACAACATTGCAATTATTGATGACATCCAAGAAGTAAAGCACTTCAAAAACAAAGATCATTTTCTCCTTTGGCAAACAAGCGAAGGCAAGCATCAAGCGGCTTTCTTGTTAGATCACTATTTAAACGATGAAGATATAAAGAAGATACAAAGGGTTTTAAACAAGCTTTATAGAGGAGATAAAGGTTGCCTAGGAGCCAGCCATTATGTTAAGATGCCAGGCTTCTATAATACCAAGTATTTGGAAGATCCCCCTTATATAAAACTGCTTTATGTAGGTAACAACATTCTTTCAAGTGAACAAGTATTACGATATTACGAATACAACATAAAGCCCAAGGAAGAGAAACACGAAAAAGACTTAAAAAGCTTACCTCGGTTGATGACCTACAAAGAGCTTGCTCAAAGAAGGAAAAATTGGTGGCATTTCTACAAAGGAGATGAAAGCGCTGCCGATTTCTCCTATGCAAAATATTTGATGAACTTCAATTTAAGTGACGAAGATATAAAACAAATATTGTTAGTTGAGTCAAAAGATATTCAAGAACGCAAAAAAGGACACTTACAAGCTTATTTAGATCTAACAGTTTCAAAAGCAAGAGCGTGTTTTGTGCCGTTTGATGAAAACTAATTAGGAGGTAATAGATTATGTTGGGAGAAGATATAGAACAGCTATTGGAGAGTTTTAAAAAAGCTGAGTATAGAGATATAGATGCTCCGTTTGATGAAAATTACGACCCATGGATCCTTGAACCATTAGTCCCTGCTGAGAGCATAACTATTTTAGATGGGCTTGGTGGCTCTGGAAAGTCTTGGTTTGCTTTGGATCTTTCATATTCAATTAGCCTAGGTCAAACTTTTCTTGGGAAGTTTCCAGTGAAAAAGAAAGGTCCAGTTTTGTATTTAACAGCTGAAGAAGCGCCACAGATATTTTTGTCAAGGCTTAGAATGATACGAACACATTACCCTAAGAGTGAAAATTTTATATGGATAAGCATGCTTCATAAAGAGATTGGGAAGGCTGGGATAAGCTCATACCTTTGTAGGAGAATAAAAGGAGAACAGACAACTACCCCGACAGCTGAGCTCTTAGAAATACGAATAAGCGCAATAAAGCCTGTCCTTGTGATTATTGACTCTTTGATAAACTTTTTTGGACTTAACGAAAATGACAGTGATGACGCAATGTTTTTTTATGATGTGCTTAAAACTCTTGCGATGAATTATGAAACCGCTTTTCTGTTGCTCCATCATCAGAATAAAGAAGGAATGAGAGCCCAAGCCGATGATGTTATCTCGTTTCGTGGAAGTGGTGTACTAAGGGAACAGGCACGATCAAGGGTAATTTACAAAAATGTCAACTTGGGTGAAGGAATGTTTGCAAAAAAGATCCTTTTGGAGAAAAGCAATTATTACTCAAAGCTTAGAAATGAAATACCAGAAAAAGGGCTATACCTAAAATTTGAAGGCGGGAAACATACATATGATGAAGAGTACCACAGGTGGGCTATGGCAAAAGAAGCAGAGAAGAAAAATGAGAAAAATAAGAAAGGAAAAAACAAAAAAGGACAAGAAGGAATAGAAGATTATGACATTCCATTTTAAAGACATAACGGAAGAGAAAGAGCTATTAATAGAACTCAGAAAGAAACAGCCTGACATTGGCGTTACAACAGAAACTCTGAATAGATTACCTGTGTTTCAACCAACTTTAAAGCCAATGTTTCAAGAAAGAAGCTTCGAAAACGCATATGGTAGGATAACTGTTATTGGTAGATTAGGGCAAAGCCATAAAAATCTATTAGAAACAATCTTGTACAAAAGAAAAGTTTACAAGTCATATAAAGATGCAAAAGGCAATAGACATTTTGAAGTGCTATACGATGAATATGAAGTAAGAAGGTACCTGTCAAGAGGGACAACATACAGCCAAGAAAGGTATCAAGAGTTGATTGAAGACATGAAACAGGCATATATAGAAATAGAAACAAAAGAACTAACAGTGAGAGGAAAGTTTATAGCAGATAAAACATTTTCGAGTAAATACAGCAAACTAACGAAAAGCAATCTGCCAGGCTTAAAAGATCAAGAGATCCCTTATGCTGTCCTTGTGCTTGGTGATGTGTTAAACACATTGATAAGTAAAGAGCTTACATTTCCATATGATCCAAAGCCAATAACACAACTAAGCAGCGGGGTGTCTCAAGCAGTTGTTAGACTCATAAAAACACATAAAAACCATCCAAAAGCTGGATACCATTTAAAGCCACTAATTGAAGGTTTAACAGGAAATGTAGAAGGGCAAAAATGGTACAACATTAAGACACAGTTGAAAAGAGATGCAGATAAGCTGAAAACTATTTTTCTAATAGCTATTGACTTTGAAAAAGAGCGATTATTTAAAATGGAATGCAAGGCAAACGGCAAGATTGAAAATCTTTCATAGATTTGTTTGTTTTTAGCTTTAAGCTTGCTAATATAAGTGTTATTATATTAACCTTATATATTAGCTTATTTTTTGGTTTGTTTTGTGATTGAACAGGAACACGAACGAATGAGCGTAGCGAATGAGTGAGTGCTTGCGAGCGAGTTTTAGCGAGCGAGCAAGTAATAAATCGGAAACAGGGACACCAAGTGATAAATAAAAATGTGATACACTGAAAGCGGGTTTACACGCTTTCAATAAAAAACCTCTTGACAAATTAAAACATGTTTTTATATATTATTTGTATTGTTCTGGTTTAGGAGGATTGAAAGGAGATTTTTAGGCAAGTGTTTTTTAAGCTTGCCTTAATTGGAGTTTTAAGAATCACAAAGCCCCAATATTAAATAGGAGCTGTTTTTTAAAAAGATTTACCAAAATCTCGTAGCAATTAAAAAGGGGTATTTTTGTGCCTTGATAGACAAGGCTTACCAGACGCAATTTTTTCATTTTCAAGGATTTATACCTTTCTTATTTTCTTCTTTTCTCTTTGTCATAAGCTTTGAGGCTTTTTATGGGGCAGGTCTAAATAAGCTTATGACAATTTCAAAAAAGCCACAGTCCTACGTGGCGGGCATGGGCGATCTGACCAATGATCCTTTTGAGGCTTGGCTGATCCTGTGTCTATCCGAGAACCGAAAAAGCTTTGGGCGGGATGCCAGCTTATAGGTTTAAGGCGGGGTTCCGTAATAGCCAACTGGTTTGGGTGAGGTAGCCCCCTTCATGCTTACGGTCAAAGCATGCCAGGGTACGGGGTTAACGCCACTGATTGGAGCGCTCAGGTCAAAAGCTCCCATCCAGCACGAGACGGGGTGTAAGTAGGATGTCTCGGAGTGGTAACACGGCCACATAAAAAGAAGCGTGAGGTTAGGTCTAAAGGTAATTTTTAGCCGTGATGGCAGCCGGTGTAGTATGACTAAAGTAAAGGAGGTAAAAAGCTTATGGGAAACTTGGAAATGCGTGGACGTCGCAACAGGATTAAATACTTCCTGATTGATTTAAACAAGCAACTCTTTAACATGGGAAGGGGTAAAAGTAAGCACGAAGCAATGCAACAAAGCTATGAGAAGTATGAAACAAGAGAAACAGAAGCTATTTATACATATTCTACAGCCTCACGGTACGAAAAAGCCTTAGCCAAGTTTGCAGATTTTCTCAGGGATGAAATGAATGTGAAGTACGAGAGGGACTTCCGAAGACTTAGTGATGACGAGTTGTTCTATTGTATAGATAAATATTTTGAAAAACAGAAAGATTTAGGAATGGCTCAAAACACGCTTGAGATCCATATAAGCGCATTATCTAAAATATTGCCTGTGACACATCCAGAAATCAAGGAATATTTTACCTCTGATGTCCGTGCTTGTTGGCGGGACGGGGTACCTGTAGGTGATAATGACAGATACAATAATCCCGATAAGGTGGTGGAAAACCTTAGAAAGATAGATGAAACATTGGCGGCTGTGGCTGAGTTGCAACGCTTGTGTGGTGCTCGTGTTGGAGATGTTAAAAAGCTTGTGATAGATGAAGAAAACAAGCGGGTTAAAATTGAAGGCAGTAAAGGCGGGCGTGATAGATGGGTGCATTTTGATAAATTTGAAGAACAGTTTGAAAGAGTAAAAGAATGTAAAGAAGTATTAGATAGAGCCTTACAAGAAAAGAAATTTTCAGAAATACGAGAAAACGAGTATTACGATAACCTACGGCGTGCATGCCGTAAGTCTGATGAGATTTACCGAGGTGGGCATGCCTTTAGGTATGAATTTGCACAAGACAGATTTAATGAAATCTCGCAATGGGATAAAGAAGAGCAAGAACAATACTACAGAAGGATACTAGAAGAAAGAGGAAAGAGCCAAAAAGATATAGAAGGGGCTGTAAACAGAGTAAAAGAAAAGGACTTGATAGATGTCGCAATCATCTCGGAGGAATTGGGGCATTCTCGATTGGATATATCAATGCACTATTTGAAGATAAAAGGGAAGTAATAAACTAATTGAAAGCGTGTAAACCCGCTTTCAGTGTATACAGGATAAAAGAATAAAACAATCACCACACAACCTTACCGCTCTAATCCTTACCGCTGTGATGTAGTTTGTCGAAGATCTTGAAAAAAGCGGGAAATCCTGGTATAATATTCTTATGGCAAGTAAGAACACTTATACCAGGAGGTACACTTGTTATGAATAGTATATCAAATAATCAAGAGTTTGTCAATAGCAATCTTCTACCTCGTAAAATCATCTCAAATGTAGAAGCTAACAAAGGTCATACTCGGTTTATTCTGGTTGATAAGTTTATTGATGTAAAAATGGCAAAAAATAAGTGTTTTAAAATGCGTGTCGTAATGATGACAGATAAGGAGAATTGGTTATATAAGAAAAAGGCTTGTTTAAATAGTGTTGAAGAATTTACGGAGCAAAATTTTTGTTCCGTAAAAAAATTACCAGCAAATCATTGTCAGGCGGAGGATACAGGGCGGTGTCATCTTGGTGTTTGGGCTCCCAATATCCTGTATGACACCACCGCAAACAAGGGCGATTTTTCAAACAAGAAACAAATAGTATTAGGGTTTGATTCGGAATGGGTGGAGGTTCAGAATAAAAAAAGACATATCTTGTCTTATCAACTCGCTATGTTCATAGCGGATCCTACCACAGGGGAAGAAGCCCTACTGGAGTTTATACTGTTTCCAGACGGCCATCGGTTGACTCATGAACGCTTTTTGTCTATATTCGCTCAACAGGTTAGTATGGAGTTTGATATTGACTTAGAACCTAATGCAGACAATCACAAGCAAAACGTTATATGCTATTTAATACCTCACTACAGTGTTATTGATTTGACTACTTTTTCAAATTATAAGGAAATACTGAGAAATACAGACACGATAAGAAGATCACAAACAACAGTAACTAAACCTCTTTTTACCAAAGTACACGATAGACATTATAATTATACTCAGCTTTGGGTTGTGATCGTGAGGGACACGATGCATTTAGCCCCTGCCCAATCAAGCCTTGATGCCCTTGCAAAGGCTATGGGCAAGATTAAACTCCAGTTGCCTGAAGGCTATGACAAGGATGATATGGGCAAGTTTTTACAAGAGCAAGAGGACGAGTTTATAATGTATGCATGCAACGATGCCACTTTAACTTTACAGTATGTAAAAAGCTTATATGGTGATAACAAAATACCTGTTACCGTTGGTGGTGAAGGAGCATCGCATTTTAAGGAGACTATTATGAAGAACAAAGGTTGGAAGGAAAAGGAGTTTGATTTCTACTTAAGGGGAATGCTTACTATAAAGGATGAAAACTATCGTAAAAAGCTTATACCTAGGAAAGAAGCTGTGGCTGTCCTTGAGATTGCTAATCACTGCTATTATGGTGGTAGGAATGAAACTTTCTTATTTGGTATACATCACGGCCCGGAATGGAACGATTACGATTTATCAGGCGCATATCCAACTGTGATGACTATGCTTCCAATTCCAGATTTTGATATGATAGGCACACTTTCAGGCAAAGTTATGAATATAGATCCTCGTAGTTATACTTTTGGCTTAGTAGATTTTGAATTCCCAGAAGATGTAATGTATCCTTGCTTACCTGTTAAGGATTCTGAGGGTAGAGGTTTAATATTCCCAAGGAAGGGTAGAACTTTCGCTAGTGCCCCTGAGCTGTATTTAGCGCTCCGGTGGGGAGCTGAAATTACTTGGGTGCAGGTTGGATATCAAATAGGCAACACTGGGGAGTATCTGATGATGGAAGCTTTAGCAGACCTGTTAAAACAAAGAGCAGAAGCTAAAAGAATGTTTGGTAAGGGATCTATACAGGAAATAAGAATAAAAGAGATGGTCAATAGTATTTATGGCAAGTTGGCGCAAGGGCTTGCGAACAAGAGGAGCTACAATAGCAGAACTAATAAGGTGGAAGATTTACCCCCCTCGTCGATCACACAGCCAATTTTTGCTGCTATGACCACCAGCTGGGTAAGGGCTATTGTGAGTGCAGCCATGCATGAATTACATTTGAAGGGATATAGAATTGCATCAGTGACAACGGACGGGTTCCTGAGCGATGCCCCTTTTGAAGTGCTAAAAAGCTTAAACCTATTTGGCTTCAAAAAGTTATACGAAACTGCTAGAGAAATGCTTGTGGGAGATCCTACGATGTGGGAGGTAAAACACAAAGCTTATAGCTTAGTAATGGTGAAAACAAGAGGAGGCTTTGGGGTAGGGGCTGTTGGTGATGAGAAGCTTCCAGTCGCTAAGGCTGGATATAAACCAGAAGGGGCATTTATTCAAACCTTTGGAGACAAGGCTAGCGAAGAGCTTGCGAGAAGATTTTTAGAAAGGACTGGTAAGATGGAGATGTCTTATTACAAGCTTCCAAGCCCTAAAGATTACATCCACAAACAAGCAGATGGTATAGGTAAATTGGAAAAGAAGAAAATTGATTGGGAGTATGATTTGAAGAGAAAGCCTATAAACATAAGACAAGAGAAAATCACAATTGGGGGTAAAACATATGAGCATGTTGCTTTTGATACAGAGCCTTGGGATAGCTACTTTGATTTTGTTAATGCGAGGGCGATTAAGAAAGCCCACCCCGAACTATTTCCAATGAAACATGCAGAGAAAGCAGAGATGATGAACGCTATGATTAAAGATAGAGTAGAAGCCCGTAAGGCTGGGATGTTAATCCAGAGTGGAGAAAAGGGAGGCATTTACAGAACTGCTACTATATCCTACTTAAGGGATCTCTTTTCTGGTAGAGAGCAAGTCCCAGACTGGATGAAGGGGCTATCTTATAAGCAATTAGCAGAAGCTTTAAACGATAGATTGAAAACCCTAAATGTTAAATTAACTGTTAACGATCTAAAGAATGCAAAGAGAAGAAAAGACAAGGGAAGGCTTGCTTATAGTGAAGCTTTAGAGATTATTAAAAGCTTGCTAAAGTAGTTGGTGGGCTTTGTGATATATGGATCATGAGCGAGGCATTCTTTTGCCGAGCTCATGCTTGCGAACGAAGTGAGCAAGTTAAAAATCGTAGGAGTGGATAATAAGCTATGAATTTTTTCTTAGCTTTGTGATATCCTTTATCCTTTATCCGTTTTTCCTTTATTCTTTTATCCTTTATTCGTTTTTCCTTTATTCTTTTCCTTTATCCTTTTCCTTTATCCTTTTCCTTTATTCTTTCTTTTGTATATACTGAAAGCGGGTTTACACGCTTTCAAACTTGCAAAATCAAAACAAAAATGATATATTTATTTTCATAGTTTAGTTTTAGGAGGTTGTCACGGTGTGTCGGGGGCTGTGTCTATGAGGTACAGACCATTATAAGCACCGTGAAGGAGAGCTTTTAGGCAAGGATCTACCTACTTACTGCGGGGGTAGGAGTTTAAAACCTTGCTTCTAATGGAGTTATTTATCACAAAGCCCCGAAGTAATAAATTACTTTTTTCTATTTTTCTTATAAGCTTATAGGCTTTTTCTATTTGTTATAAGCTTATAGGCTTTTCTATTTTGTTATAAGCTTGTCATAAGCTTGTGGCTTTTATGGGTAAGTGAAAAGCTTATGACAATATCAAAAATGGCTGTTTTGTCCTGTTACAGCCAGGGCATGGGCGATCAAGGAAGACCTTCGGCAAAACCTTATTAACTCCAATAAGGCGATTAAGTCTTCGGCGATCCTGTGCCTTAATTCCATGTGCCGAAAACCACGCTGGATGTGTGGCATAAGGTCTGGAAGCTATGGCTACGGTAAAAGTGGCAACAGTTCTGAGTACATCCTTTTAACAGGCAAGCAGAGGTACCACTGCTTAACAAAGGTACGGGTGAGGTCTAAAGGCATAGCTTAAAGCGTGTTAGTGATTGGCTACCGGTGGAGACTACCTAAAAAGCTTTTAAGGAGGTATTAGGTATGAGTACGATGAGAGGAAGAAGAAACAGGATCAAGCACTTTTTGATTGATACAGTCAATAGCTTATTCAAGCCTGGAATGAGTAAACATGAGATATTCCAAGAGTGCAGGGAAATAGAGAAGCCCGTGCAATCACCTTATATACACAGCTACCCAACAAAGATTAGATATGAGAAAGTGATGGCAGCTTTTGGTGATTTCTTGAGTAATGAAATAGGTATTAAGTATGAAAGAGATTTTAGGAAGCTGTCTACTGATGAAATAGCTGTTTGTATTGACAAATACTTTGAGAAAGAGATAGAGAAAGGAAGAGCCCAAAACACCCTGGAGATACATATAAGTGCTCTAGCTAAAATATTGCCTGCGATAAAACCTGAAACGCAGGAATGTTTTAATAGCGATAACAGAGCACGCTGGCGTGATGGTGTAGCGGTGGGTGATAATGACAGATATAACAATCCTGATAAGATAATAGAAAACTTACATAAGATTGATGAAACAAGTGCAACAATAGCAGAGCTCCAGAGATTGACAGGCAGCAGGATAGGGGATGTTAAGAAGATCCAAATAGATGAAGAAAACAGGCGTGTAATCATTAAAGGCAGTAAGGGCGGTAGAGACAGATCTATTTACTACGATCATTTTCAAGAGCAGTTTGAGAAGGTAAAAGAGTATAAAGAAGCTTTAGATAGAGTGCTGGAAGAAAAGAAGTTTAGTGAGATAAGAGAGAATGAGTATTATAACAATTTGAGGAAAGCGTGCCGTGAAGCTAGAGAGCCATACAGGGGATCACACGCCTTTAGGTATGAGTGGGCACAGGATAGATACGAAGTAATAAAGAATTTACCTAAACCAGAGCAAGAAGCTTATTATCTAAGAATTTTAATAGATCGTGACAAATCTCCTGGAGATATTAGAGAAGCTTTTAATAAAGTAGAACCTAAAAATGCCTTGCCTGAAGCTATTATCTCTGAGGAGCTGGGACATTCAAGGTTGGACATCTCAAGACATTACTTAAAGATAAGAGCTAAATAAAAAGCTTTTTTCTTGTTTGTTTGAAAGCGGTATCCCGCTTTCAGTTAATCGTAAAAACAGTTTAAATGCCGACAGACCAAACCGCCATTACCATACCGCCATTGCTTTTTTGTTTGGAGGGTATTGACGAAGGGGGAGGATCCTGCTATAATTAACTATAGGCATGAAGTTAACTTATAGCAGGAGGTACTGTTATGAATAGTATAGCACCCAATCAAAAGTTTGTCAAGAACAATCTTCCTCATAAAATCACCTCAAAAGTAGAAGCCAATAAGGGACATACAAGGTTTATTTTAGTGGACAAGTATATACAAGTCAGGATCCATCACAAATGTTTTAAAATGCGTGTTGTGATATTGACAGACAAGGAGAATACACTATATCAAAAAATAGCCTGTTTAAATAATCCTAATTTTTTTACGGGCCAAAGTAAGTGGCCCGTAAAAAAAATACCAGCAAATCAAAGCCAGATGCGGGATACAGGGCGGTGTCATTGTGGGTATTGGGCGCCCAATCCCAGAACTGACACCGCACCGACGGAATTTTCAAACAACAAAAATCATAATATATACGTGCTGGGCTATGATTCAGAATGGCAAGAGATAGAAGGTAAAAGACATGTATTATCTTATCAGCTCTCAACTTATATACCTTCTGAGGTAGATGGAGAACGCGATCTTTTGGAGTTTATATTATTTCCAGAGGGTCACCGCCTGTCATTAGATAGATTATTATCTATATATGCCCAACAGCTTAATATTGAGTTAGGCATTGATATAGAACCAGATGCAAGTAATTATAAAAAGCCTGTTATATGTTATCTAATACCTCATTACTCAGTTATTGACCTTACAACATTCCAAAACTCACTTGAAGTATTAAGAAATACAGACACGATAAGAAGAAGCCAAACAACAGTAGGAAAGCCTTATTTTGCCAATATATACGACCGCCACTATAACTATAGGCAGTGTTGGGCTGTGCATGTTAGAGATACAATGCATTTATCACCCGCTGGATCAAGCCTTGATATGCTTGCAAGGGCTATGAATAAGCTTAAATTAGAATTGCCAGAAACCCACAGCAAGGACAATATGGCAAGATTCCTAGAGGAAGAAGAGGAAGAATATATATTATATGCTTGTAATGATGCAACGCTAACATTACAGTATATTTATACTTTATACCCTGAGGGTAAAATACCCACTACCCTTGGGGCTGAAGGAGCTGAGATGTTTAGAGATGCAATAAAGGAAATCAACGACTGGATGGATCGTGAATTTGATTACTATTTTAGAGGTTTACGCACTGTTAGGGATGAAAACTATCGTAAAAAGCTTATAGCAAGACCTGAGGTTGTAGCACCCTTAGAAATTGCCAGCCACGCCTACTATGGGGGTAGAAATGAAACATATTTATACGGTATACATCATTCTGAAGAATGGACAGACTACGACCTGACAGGAGCATACCCCACAGCTATGGCTATGTTAGGCAATATTGACTTTGATAAGGTATCACCACAATTTGGTGATATTATTACTATAGATCGTCTCAGTTACACTTTTGGGCTTGTAGATTTTGAATTCCCTGAGAATGTTGCTTACCCTTGTCTGCCAATTAAGGACTCGGAAGGGCGGGGGCTTGTATTTCCGAGGAAGGGTAGAACTTTTGCCAGTGCTCCAGAGCTTTATGCGGCATTGAGATTAGGCGCTAGGCTTCGGTGGGTACAGGTGGGATATCAAATAGGAACCACTGGAGAATACCATATACAAGAAGCTTTAACAGATTTGCTAAAGCAACGGGCAGAAGCTAGAAAACAGCACGGAAAAGGATCAATCCAGGAAGTTCGTCTTAAGGAAATGATTAACTCTATTTATGGGAAGTGCGCTCAGGGGTTGAGTTTAAAGCGAAACTATAGCACAAGAACTAACAGTGTAGAAGACTTGCCACCTTCTGCAATCACACAGCCTATTATTGCAATGATGACCACAGGCATTGTTAGGGCTATAGTATCAATAGCAATGAATCAATTACATGCTTTGGGCTATAAAATAGTATCAGTGACAACAGACGGCTTCCTTGCGAATGCGCCAGAAAATGTAGTAAAAAGCCTAAACTTGTTTGGTTTTAAAGCTATTTATGAGGCTATGAGGTCTATGATGGTTGGAGATCCTACAATGTGGGAAGTTAAACATAGATGTAAAAGCATGATCTCTATAAAAACCAGAGGGGCATTTGGTTTAAATCCTGTTGCCGATAACAAGCTACCTATTGCCAAAGCCGGATATAAACCCGAAGCTAATTTCCTTGAAACATATAGCTTAATGGCAAGTGCAGAGCTTGCAAGAAGATTTTTAGAACGAACAGGTAAAATAGAGATGTCATATTACAAGCTTCCAAGCCCTCGCGATTATGTCCAAAAAGGTGCTGATGGAGTGGGTAAATTAGAAAAGAAAAGAATAGATTGGGAATATGATTTGAAAAGAAAGCCTACGAATATAAGAATGGAGTCAGTCATGATTAATGACAAGACTTATGAACATGTTTCTTTTGATACTGAACCATGGGATACTTATTTTGATTTTGTAAACGCAAGGGCGATAAAGAAAAACCACCCAGAGCTTTATCCGATGAAAGATGTAGAAAGAGCCCAGATGCTTATGGCGATGATTAGAGATAGAGAGGCTGCAAAAGTTGGTAGAATGGTTATACAGTCTGGAGAAAGGGGCGGGATATTCAGAACAGCTGTAACATCTTATATAAGGGATTTGATGGCTGGTCGTGAACAACCCCCAGATTGGATGAAGGGCTTGTCATATAAACAGCTTGCAGAAGCTTTTAATGAAAGATTGAAAAGCTTAAACGTTAAATTAAGTGTTAATGATTTTAAGAATGCAAAGCGTAGAAAAGAGTCGGGTAGGCTTCCTTATAGCGAAGCTTTGGATATGGTAAAAGAGTTGCTAAAGTAGAGAGGGTGTGTTGGCTTTGTGATATATAACTCACACGAACGCAGCCGATAGGCAAGTGAAGTGATACACTGAAAGCGGGTTTACCGTTTTCAATAAAAATCTCTTGACAAAAATAAAACAAAGAAATAATATATTTTTATTGACAGTTTTAGGAGGATTATAGGAGTTATTTTTAGGCAAGGATCATCTTATGGTATGTGCCAATAGGTGCGTAAGCTGTTAAATCAGCTCCATAAGTGTTTAAAACCTTGTCTCAAGGAGTATTTTTTTAAATCACAAAGCCCCCACAACAAGAAGGAGATTATTTTTCAATAAAGAAATCTTGGGAGAGATATAACTACAAATAATTGCAACAACTCTATCTTTCTAAAAAGCTTCTTATCAAAATGGAATCTAAAAAAGGTATCAAGAAACCACTTTATTACCAATAAAGCGGTTGTTTTCAATTATTTCTTTTTGTTTAATCTTCTATAAGCTATTTACTGTGAGACAGGGGCAGTTAAGCAGTAAAAAGCTTTTTTTTTCTAAAGGCTGTCTGGTCCTGGGGCAGTCAAAACGCAGCATCTATCTCGCCAGCCTTGCTCCTATGGAGTACTGAGTCATGCGTGACGTGTGCGTCTAGGGTTCGCCAGCACCCACAGTTAGTCCCACCTTAAGCCTGGTGCAGGATAGGGCATTCCGACAGCTCTTTAAAAAAGTCGGTGTGAGGTCTAAAAACATGTTCGGCCATAGTAGCCAGCCGGAGTAGTCTACCTAATAACTTTAAGGAGGTATATATGCCAAGAGCAAACAGAAGTGGTAAAGTGAAGCACATGTTAGTATCAATAACTAAATTTTT
>Ga0080003_1001067_pt1 | contig 15504 bp, 17 predicted proteins | sample JossMetagenome_FD_69206 | JGI IMG/M metagenome (GOLD analysis project Ga0080003, IMG submission 69206) | Hot spring microbial communities from Joseph's Coat, Yellowstone National Park, USA - JC2_E (SPADES assembly) (version 2) | ecosystem: Environmental > Aquatic > Thermal springs > Hot (42-90C)... | reverse complement strand
CTTATCGCGCATGAGGGCCGTGATAATGGCGGGGGGATTCGCCAGGAGGATGCTGCCCCTCACGGAGCGCACGCCGAAGCAGCTCCTCCCCCTCCCGGGGGGCTACGTCGTGCTCGACCTGGTGGTGGACGGCCTGCTCGGGATGGACCTCGACGAGATCATCCTCACGGTCAACGCCAAGTTCTCCGGCGAGTTCCGGGAATGGGCCGGGTCGCGCGGCGTCGACGTCCGGATCGTCGAGGAGCCGGCGAGGAGCGAGGAGGAGAAGCCGGGGGCCGTCGGCGCCCTCGCGTCGCTCCTCGGGTCGATCCCCCGCGACGACTACCTGATAGTCGCCGGCGACAACGTCACGTCGATACGTTACCCGGAGCTCGTCGGCGCCATGTCCTCGAGGGGCGCGGGGTCCCCGGCGCCCGTCGTAGCGCTCTACGACGTGGGCTCCAGGGACCTGGCGTCCCGGTACGGCGTCGTGGAGGTCGGCCCGGACTGGAGGATATCGTCCCTCGTCGAGAAGCCCGCGGATCCGCCGTCCACCCTCGTCTCCACCGCCATCTACGCGATGCCCTGGGCGAGCCTGTGCAGGATCCGCGAGTACATCTCCGGGGGAGGGCCCCGCGACGCCCTGGGCCACTTCATATCGTGGCTGGTCCCCCGGGAGCCCGTGTACGGCTTCAGGTTCAACGGATACTGGTTCGACATAGGCGGTGTAGACGAGTACTACCGCGTCAGGGACCTGTTCTCGCAGGGGGTCATCGAGAGGCCCCGCCACATAGTCCCCGCGCCCCTCACCGGATCCTGAAAAGCGCGGTTTTCGCGCGATTTTCAGATGCGACTAACATTTATTAACTTTGGCGCCGGGGGGGACCCGCGAGGTGGAGGATTCGTGAGGGAAGTCGATTTCAAGTCGAAGCCGATCGACCCCGATTTCACCAAGAAGCCGGACGAATACCCTGTCACCGGGGAACACGCCGGCCACAAGGTGTACGCGGAGGGGAAGCAGAGGCTCGACGCGGAGGGGAAGCCGTACCCCACCAAGCTGGGAATCCACGGCACCATCGTCGCGGTGGACTTCGACTGCTGCGTCGCGGACGGCGTCTGCCACGACGTGTGCCCCGTCAACGTGTTCGAGTGGCTCCTCAACCCCGGGAAGAGCGGCAGCGGGAACGACCTCTGGCCGCTCTCGCCGGAGCAGCACGAGAAGTACAGGACCGACAAGGCGGATCCGATCAGGGAGAACGACTGCATCTTCTGCATGGCGTGCGAGACCTCCTGTCCCGTCACCGCCATAAAGATCAACCCGCCCTGATCAACCGCCCCCGGCCGGCATCGTTTTATCTTGATCCCGTCCCAGCTCCGCCCATGTACCTGAGCGCGGAGGAGGAGAGGGCACTCTCCGGCGAGATGGGCGACGCGCTCGCGGCCGCCTACCGCGTCCTGGTGGCCGTCGGGGAGCTCCTGGGCGCGGGGAGGCTGATACCCGTGGCGTCGGCGCATCTCTCCGGCGTCAACTACGCGAACATAGGGGATCCCGGCCTGGATTTCCTCGAGGGGTTCAGCGCCTCCGCCAGGGTCTCCGTGCCCACGACCGTGAATCCGTGCGGCGCCGACCTCTACGACCCGCCTTCCCACGTCCCGCGCGAATTCCTGGGCCGCCAGCGCAGGATAAGGGACGCCTACCTGAGGATGGGGTGCTCCGAGTCGTTCACGTGCGCGCCCTACGAGCTGGAGAACTCGCCTCCCCCGGGGAGCCACGTGAGCTGGGCCGAGAGCTCGGCCGCCGTGTTCGCGAACTCCGAGCTGGGGCTCTACACGAACAGGGAGAGCGGGGTCAGCGCCCTGGCCGCCGCGATAGCCGGGAGGACCCCGGAGGGCGGGATGCACCTGGACGAAAACAGGGCCCCGGGGTACGCGCTCGAGGTCGACCCGGCCGCGCCCGCGATCTCCGGCTCCTACCTGGACCACCAGCTCATAGCCTACTACGCCGCCTCCAGGACGAGCGCGGATGTCATCGCGCTCGTCGGCCCCCGGAGGCCCCCCCGCCCCGCTATGAAGCTCATGGCGGCAGCGGTCGGCGCCGCCGGCCCCTCCTCCATGTTCGTTTTCTCCGATTCCCCCCCTCCCGGGGTCGAGGTCGAGAGGCTGACCCCGGAGGACCTGGGGCGCCTGAGGCGCGAGATGTCCGGCCCCGGCCCCATCGACGTCCGGGGCTCGATCGCGATACTCGGCTGCCCGTTCTACGGCAGCGAGGAGCTGTCGCTCGTCGCGGGGGCCCTGGGGAACGGCGCCGCCCGCTCCTCGCCCCGCCTCTTCGTCCAGACGTCCCGCGCGATCGAGTCCGCCGCCCCCTCGGCCGCCGCGTCCATCAGGGGGTCCGGCGCCACGCTCCTCAGGTGCGCGTGCTATCCCCTGTCGCCGGCCGACGAGTGGCTCGGCGCCTCGGCGATCTACGCGGACTCCATGAAGGCCGTGCACTACCTGAGGAAGAGGGGCGCCAACGCGTACCTCAGGGATTCGCGCGAGATACTCGCGGCATTCTCCCGGTCAGGCGCTACTTGACCGTCACCGATTTCGCCAGGTTCCTCGGGCGGTCTATCTCCGCCCCCCTGAGGAGGGCCGTGTGGTACGCGAGCAGCTGGAGCGGGATCGCCTCCACGATGGGCAGCTCCAGCCCCCGGGCCTCCGGGATCGGTACGTGCACGTCGTAGAGGTCGCTCGGCCTCTCCGAGATCCCCACCACGAGGGCGCCGCGCGCCTTCATCTCCTCCCCGTTGGAGATCGTGTCGACGTACGTCCCGTCCCCGGGATTTATCAGGATCACGGGGGTGCCCTCCTCGACCATGGCCAGCGTCCCGTGCTTCAGCTCCCCGGCCGCGAGCCCCTCGGCGTGCACGTAGGCCAGCTCCTTCACCTTCAGCGCCCCCTCGAGCGCCATCGGGTAGTGGATGCCCCTCCCCACCACGTAGACATCGGTCGCGTTCCTCAGCATCCCCGCCGCCTCCCTCACGCGCCCCTCGGCCCCGAGCGCGCCGAGCGCTAGCCTCCTCATCGCCTCCGCGTCCAGCCCGGGCATCCCGGCCATCCTGAGCGCTATCGAGAAGAGCGTCGAGAGCTGCGCCGTGAAGCTCTTCGTGGCGGCCACCCCCACCTCCGGCCCCGCGCGCACGTTCACGCTCAGGTCGCTCTCCCTCTCGAGCGTCGAGTGCGGCACGTTCACGACGGCCAGGACCCTGGCGCCCCTCCCCCTCGCGGCCCTGACCGCCTCCAGCACGTCCGCTGTCTCCCCGCTCTGGCTCACCGCCACGACGGCGCTCCCCTCCCCCATCCACCTGGAGAACAGCCCGTGTTCGCTCGCGAGCACCGGCTGGACGTCCACCCCCGCCACGTCCGCGAACGCGTAGCGCGCGACCATGGCCGCATGGTAGCTGGTGCCGGCGCCCACTACGAATATCCTCCCCGCGGACCCCAGGAACTCGGCCGCGGCGTCGACGTCCGGCCTCGGCGAGAGCGACCTCGCCACGGCCTCCGGCTGCTCCATGATCTCCCTCAGCGTGTGGTGCGCGTACACGGTCGCATCGGCGGTCGCCATCTCGAACGCGACCTTGACGGGCTCGACGTCCATCGGCGTCCCGTCCAGGAGGACCGCGCGGATCCCCCCCGGCTTCACGAGCGCGGCGCTCCCGTTCTCCATGAAGTACGCGCTGTCCGTCCACTCTATGAACCCGTAGACGTCGCTCGACGCGAACGTGGACCCCCGGGCGAACCCTATGACGAGCGGGGAGTCCCTCCTGACGGCCAGGATCGCGTCCCCGAGCGCCGGGCCCGCCGCGAGGAACGCGAACGAGCCCCTGAGCCTCCCGGAAACGTCGAGCGCGGCCTCCAGCGGATCGCGTCCTCCCCCCAGGGACTCCTCGAGCAGGTGCGCTATGACCTCGCTGTCGGTCTCGCTTTTGAACGCGTGCCCCCGCGACTCGAGCTCCGACCTGAGCTCCGCGTGGTTCTCCACGATCCCGTTGTGGACTATGGCAATCCGGCCGTCGCACGAGACGTGCGGGTGCGCGTTCTCGTCCGTGACCCTCCCGTGCGTCGCCCACCTGGTGTGCGCGATCCCGGTGTTCCCCACGAGCCCCGCGGCGAGCGGCGCTATCGAGTCGACCCTCCCGGCGCGCTTGACCACGGCCATGGACCCCCCGTCGACGACGGCGATCCCCGCGGAGTCGTAGCCGCGGTACTCCAGCCTGCGGAGGCCCCTGATCAGGACCTCGGCCGCGCGCTCCCCGTCGCCGGTCCCGGTGTACCCTATTATCCCGCACACGTCCCCTCGTGATCCGCCATCGTATTTAAAATGCGACGGGGCCGCGCGCTCACCGTTATAGTCCGGATTAGAACGGTGACGGGCGGCCGGCGGGCCGGGGGGATTGCACGACAAACCGTTAAAAATTGCGCGATAATATATCGCGCGTGGCCGGATCGGGCGTCCTCGAGGTGGGCGGCGACGTGAGGAACGTGGCGGTCTTCGGGCCCGACGAGGGCCCTCCCGTCGTGAGCGACCTGGCGCTCAGGATACTGAGGGCCCTGAGGAATGGGCCCGGCTATCCGAGGGAGATCGCCAGGGAGCTCGGGGTGGGCGAGCAGGCCGTCTACTATCACGTCAGGAGGCTGGAGAGGCTCGGCCTCATCAGGAGGATCGGCTCGACGCGCGTGAGGGGCGCCTCCGCCTCCGTGTACGGCGCGTCGTGCGACGGATACGCGCAGCTCTTCTCGGGGGTCCCCGCCTCCTCCCCGCCGCGCCCGGGGGCCGCGCCCGGGAAGCTCCTCCCGTTCTTCGGCGAGTTCATCCGGAACGGGGTGCTGGACGCGACGTTCGTGGTCGGCTCCCCGGAGCCCCACGGCCCGTCCAGGACCGCCGCGAGGGACGGCCATTACGCGGTCCAGCTGGCGCTCGCGCTCGGCGCGCTGGCCTCCCCTCCCCAGTCGTTCGCCGTGAAGCTCGACGTGGACGTCCGCGCCGAGAGATCGTATGACGTGAACATGATAGTGGTGGGGGGGCCCGGCACGAACATGGTCGCGTCGGAGCTGAACGCGCACCTGCCCGTCAGGTTCAACGAGGGCAACTACTGGCTGGGGCTCGTCGACGGCGAGGGGAGGACATTCGACCAGCCGACCGACGCCCTGATAGCGAAGGTCGCCAGCCCCTTCAGCCCCGGGAGGTTCGCGGTCCTGGTGGCGGGGGTGAGGCACGTCGGCACGAAGTCCGCGGTCCTGGCGCTCAGCACCGACCACGAGAGGGTTCTGGGCGCGTACGGAGGGGGGGTTCCCTTCGCCGTGGTCGTCAGGGGCTACGACCTGGACGGGGATGGAAAGGTGGACGAGGTGGAGCCGCTGCGCTACTACGCGCGCTAGCGCATCGGGGAAGGGCGCGGCAGTCGCCCTTTCGGACGCGGCGTCGTTTCCGCAATGCGGCCATCCATCCCATCCCCCGCGGGGGAATTCCGTCCCCTTAATCCCGTTAAGGTTAAATGCAGGTCTCCCGGCGATGTGTCGTCGAGGGATTAGCGATTGTCGGAGACCAGATCCGTGGTGAGGCTGGCCGGGAGGGACCTGGACGGCAACAGGAAGGTGGCGGCGGCGCTCGAGGATATAGCCGGAATAGGGCTTCCCCTCGCGTACGCGATACTCAACCATCTCAGGATCGGCACGGGCCTGAGGCTGGGGCAGCTGGGCGAGGGGCAGATATCCGCCATAGAGAGGGCGCTCAGGAACCCGACCGCCGCGGGGCTCCCGCCCTGGCTCCTCAACAGGAGGAAGGATCCGGAGACCGGGAAGGACTCGCACCTCCTCGAGTCGGATATGGAGTTCGCTGTGAGGATGGACGTGGAGAGGGAGAAGAAGGCCGGGAGCTGGAGGGGCATGAGGCACGCGCTGGGCCTCAAGGTCAGGGGACAGCACACGAGGACCACGGGGAGGGGAGGCAAGGCGGTCGGGGTCAGGAAGAGGGCGGCGGTCCCCGGCGGCGGCGCCCAGCAGGCGCAGCCCTCCGCGCCCGCTCCCACCCCAGCGTCGAAGCCCGCTCCGTCCCCGTCGCAGCCTCAGCCCGAATCTTAGGGTGATGTGTGATGGGCGATCCCAAGAAGCCGAAGAAGAAGTTCACGTCCCCCAAGCGTCCCTGGGACTCCGAGAGGCTCCAGAGGGAGATGTACCTCCTGGGCAACTACGGCCTCAGGAACAAGAGGGAACTCTGGAGGGCTGAGACGATGCTCTCCGGCATCCGCGCCCAGGCCAGGGGACTCCTGGCGGCGCCGCCCGACGTCAGGAGCAGGCAGGAGCCGGCGCTCCTGGGCAGGCTCGTGGGGATGGGGCTCCTGAAGGAGGGCGCGACCCTGGACGACGTGCTGAGCCTCAAGGTGGAGGACCTGCTGGAGAGGAGGCTCCAGACCGTTATCTGGAGGAAGAACCTGTCCAGGACCATCCACCAGTCCCGTCAGCTCATAATACACGGCCACGTCTCGGTCGGCGGGAGGATAGTCGACAGGCCGGGGTACCTGGTGCCCAGGGACAGGGAGCAATCGATATCGGTGGAGGCCGTCGGCCCGTCCGCGACGTCCCCGGACGAGGTGAGCGCCTGATGTCCTCCGGCGAGCAGGTCCAGGGACAGGCGCAGGGACCGGAGCAGCAGCCGCAGGATAAGTGGGGCGTGGCGCACATCTACAGCAGCTTCAACAACACCGTGGTGCACATAACGGACGTCTCCGGCGCGGAGACCGTGGCGATCAGCAGCGGAGGTCAGCACGTGGACGCGGACAGGCTCGAGGGCTCGCCGTACGCCGCCATGAAGGCGGCGCAGGCGGCCGCCGAGGACGCGAAGGCGAAGGGCGTGACCGCGCTCCACATAAAGGTGAGGGGGGTGGGCGGGACTGGCCCCAGGACCCCCGGGCCCGGCGCGCAGGCCGCGATAAGGGCGCTCGTGAGGGCCGGCTTCAAGATAGGCAGGATAGAGGACGTGACGCCCATACCGCACGACACGACGAGGAAGTCGGGCGGCAGAAGGGGAAGGAGGGCGTGATGCCGCTTGTCCAAGCCCGGCATCGACGTTTCCGTGATCGAGGAGGACGGCTCCAGCGTTAAGGTCAGGGTGCGCGGCATACCGCTCGAGTACGCCGCCGCCCTCCGCCGCTTCATGATCTCCGAGGTCCCGACGCTCGCGATAGACAGCATCGCGATACTGGAGAACACGTCCCCCGTGTACGACGAGGTGATAGCGCACAGGCTCGGCCTGATACCGCTGAGGGCCGATCCCCGCAAGTACTCCGGGGACTGCGGCGGATCCCCGTGCCAGGTGCTCCTGGTGCTGGACGCGCACGCGGACGGCGAGCCCAGGGTCGTCCACTCGGGCGAGCTCGTGTCGGAGGACCCGGACGTCAAGCCGGTGTCCCCGGACGTGCCCATAACGAAGCTCGCCCCCGGCCAGAGGATAAAGCTGGAGGCCTACGCTAGGGTGGGGAGGGGGAAGGAGCACGCCAAGTGGCAGCCGGTCTCGGTGTCCGTCCTCAAGCCGTACCCGCACGTGACGGTGCTGAACCCGAAGTCCGAGTGCGCCCGCGCGGCGGCCGACGCGTGCGCGCCCGGCGTGCTGAAGTACTCCAAGGGAGTCCTCAGGGCGAAGGACGAGCACACGTGCAGGCTCTGCATGGACTGCGTCAAGGCGTGCCCCGACGCCGTCTCGGTGGAGGAGCGCGGCGACGACCACATACTGTACGTGGAGAGCGTCGGCGGCATCGAGCCCAGGAGGATAATTTATATGGCGGTCGAGGAGCTCCTGGGGCAGCTGGAGGGGCTGTCGAGGGAAGTCGAGGTGCTTGAACAATGAACTCGGGCGCTAAGATATCGGCGGAGAGGGCCCTCAGGAGGGCCTACAGGGAGACCGGGAGGCCCATATGGAGGGCGCTCCGCGAGGCGATCGTGGACGCGAGCCGCTCCGGGCTCGCCAGGGTGAACGTCGGCAAGATAAACAGGCTCGCCTCGGACGGGGATGTGGTGGTCGTCCCGGGCAAGGTCCTCGGATCCGGATCGGTGGATAAAAAGATCATAGTGGGGGCGCTCGCGTTCTCCGCGGACGCCCGGAGGAAGATAGCGTCGGCCGGGGGCGAGGCGCTCTCGATATCCGAGCTCGCGGGGAAGTACCCCGGGGCGAAGGGGGTGAAGCTGATTGGCGGCTGAGGAGCTCGTGGCCGTGGTGGACGCCAGCGGCCAGGTGATGGGCAGGCTGGCCTCGAAGGTGGCCAAGATGCTGCTCGAGGGTTACAGGGTGTACGTTGTGAACGCGCCCGAGGTCCTGATATCGGGGGATAAATTCAGCGTGTTGGCCGAGTGGAAGGAGTTCCTCGGCGTGGGGAGCATAGTGAACCCGGAGCACGGCCCCTACCACTGGCGCCGCCCGGACCACATCCTGAAGGAGGTCATCCGGGGGATGCTGCCGAGGGACAGGCCGCGCGGGAGGGAGGCCCTCAGGAGGCTGAGGATCTACAACGACTACCCGGAGGAGCTCAGGAGGGCGAAGGGCGGCGCGGGCGACTCCGCCGCGATGAAGTTCAAGGAGGCGGAGCCCGGGAGGCCGCGTCTGTTTTATATAACCCTCGGCGAGCTGGCCCGCGAGCTGGGTTGGAGGGAGTGATCTAGATGGTGTCCGGGAAGTCCGCCATGGTGTTCGAGGGCTCCAGGAAGACCGCGCGCGCGGCCGCGGTCATCAGGCCCGGGCAGGGCCGGATCAGGATCAACGGGTTCCTGGTGGAGGCGCTGCCGAACTACCTGCAGCGCGAGATGCTCCTGGCCCCCCTGAGGCTCTCCGGTGAGCTGAGGTACAAGGTCGACGTGGACGTCGACGTGAAGGGCGGCGGCACCATGGGGCAGGCGTATGCGGCCGCGATAGCGATATCCAGGGCCCTCGTTGGGTTCTCGAGGTCGGTTGAGCTCAAGAGGCGGCTCATAGAGTACGACCGCCACCTGCTCGTCGGCGACCCCAGGAGGACCGAGCCGAAGAAGTTCGGCGGCCCGGGCCCGAGGCGCAGGTACCAGAAGTCGTTCAGGTGAGCCCGCGGGTTCCCACTCATCGCAGTTCAATTTCACCGTCATAACATCTTCTTGATAAAATGAACGACAAACCTCGCCCCTTCTAAGGGCGGGGTGAAAGCCTTTAAACTCAAGTCGCTATTTTTCCTCCGGATGCTCTCCTCCGGTCAACTCTTAGAAGATGAGGGGCGGGAGCCGATTTCTCCCGCAATACCGGAGGAGAGCATCTACGAAGTCAAGTACACGAACAGGAGGACGAACGTGGTCCGCCTCCTTCCGAACGGCTTCCAGGGGAGGAAGCTCAGAAGGTTATCGAACACCTCAGCAAGACTCTTCAACGAAGTCAACTATGAGAGGAGGCAACATTTCTTTCGCGGAGAGAGTGGAGTTCGAGGGGACGTGGGACAGATACTACGAGAAGTACAAGAGCGTGCTTGGTGTTAACGCCCAGGCGGTCATACAGAAGAACAACGAGGCCTGGAGCTCATTCTTCTCCTTGCTGAAGCTGAAGAAGGAGGGGAAATTACCGCCCCATACGAAGCGCGTTAGCCCACCACGTTACTGGAAGGACAGGGAGACTAAGGAGAGGAAGCTCCTCTTAGTCGTCAGGCAGGATAGATACATCGTGGACGAGCAGAACCGCAGACTAATCTTGAAGGACTTCGGCCTCGAAATCGATTTTGCAGGTAGGTTAAGGTGGTACGGTAAACAAGGTAGGCTGGAGATATACTACGACGAGACGAGGAACGCATGGCACGCCTCCATCCCCGTGGAGGTAGGTGTTGAGGAAACTAAAACGGGAAAGAAGAGCAAGCATATCGTGAGAGGAGAGAGGAAAACCATTCAGGTCGAATCGCCCAGGGGGGACAAAGCGGCATCAATTGACCTGGGCATCAACGTTTTAGCAAGTGCAGTGGTGGATGACGGCACCTGGCTGCTCTACAGGGGTGTCAGGACCAAGGAGGACTACTTCTACTTCGAGAAGAGGATAGCGCAGGTGCGATCCTCGGCGGATAAGATGAGAAACCAGGGTGAATATGAAGCATGTGAGGAACTTAATAGAGAGAAGAGGAGGTTGTATGGGAAATTAACCAGAAGGCTTCTGCACTTGTACAGGAACTTCGCGTCCCACCTGGTGAAGGAGTTACATGAACAGGGTGCTTCAACTATCTACTTAGGCTACCCCTTCAACATCGCTCGGGACAAGGGCAACAAGTTCACGGTGAACATGTGGTCTTACCGCAAGTTGATGGATGCCATAGAACTGAAGGCCCAGGAATATGGTATGAAGGTGTTTGAGGTTGTCGAATACAACACTTCAAAGTACTGCGCTTATCACGGTGTAGAAGCTGAAAGAAGACCGAGGGGAGTAGTCAGTTGTCCGTTAGGACATAAACTGCACAGCGATTTAAACGGTGCGTTGAACATTTTGAAGAAAGCAGTGAACGTAATGGTTTCAACAGTAAAGAGACCGCTCTCTTTCGTCGTAGACCACAACAGAGTAGCACCCGTAAAGGGGTGTAACCCTTGAGACCTCGGGGAACCCTCGACCTTCCAGGGCGGGGAGGAGGTCAGGTGAAGAGTTCACCTTTCCCCGCGCCCCTGCCCATCGCTTCCTCGATCAGTGCCCTCGCCTTCCCGGAGTTGTCCTCCTCAATGGCATATGCCACGATCACGTTGGTGTCGAGGTATGACGTGTCCGTCGCCCCCTCATTTCCTCGATGAGCTCGACGGCGTCGAATCCCCGCTTCGCCTTGAGGGGGGTCCCAGCCTTCGCTGCAATCTCGATCAGATATCCAACGAACTCGTCCTCAGTGACGTCATTTTTCCCCGTCCACCTGACCACGAGGTGAAACTCCTTATTAATAGCGTCCTCGGCCTTGAGCCAGACACGCATGGCTTCCCTAGCGTTAAGGTTCAAGGATGCCTCGACGACTAGACCCCACGTTTCATCGAAGCGAGGCCTCACGCTAGCTGGATATAAGTGGCCTCCGCTCAACAATTGTAGAAGGACCTCGGCGCGCCTCCGGGCGCGCGCTTCAATGGACCAGCTTTCTTCGTCGGGCGAGATCGAAGCGTACGGCGACTGTTCGTACTGAGTCTTTATCTCTATCATGCTCCGGTTCCTGCTAATTCCGTTTCCCCTCTGTGGTTCAAAATACCGGTCGCGCCAGTCCTCTTTGAGTGGAATCCACTGGCGGACCTTGCGGGATCCCGGGGGTTCGTCGAATAATAACTGTTCGCTCATTCGCCGCACCTCTCATACCTTTTCACATATTTTTCCCAGAACGTCCGGCAATGTGCGGATCATCTTCAGCACGTCCTCCTTCCCACTCCTGTAAGTCAAGGTAAGCCTGTAGGGGTTGGTGTCCCGCCCTGGACGATAGGAACTATAGATGGGCTGCACGCTGACGTGGAACCAATCGCGCGAGTTCGGGTCGCCTCCCAGCCTCGCGAAATATGCGCCGATAAAGTTCAAATCGAATCCGAGCACGTCCTCCATCCCCAAGGTCCTGCCCGCAAACTTGGGCGCCAACTCGGCTTGTGCGATCGCGGCCAGCTCGTATGGTATCAGCGCCTCATCGCGGTCCACGCCGATGCTCCGCAGGGCGTCATCGACCTCCTTCAAGGATCCTAGGACTTCCGAGTTCGAGCTCGACTGAATCCCGAGCGTCCTCCTACCGGAATTGTAATACACCCTGACCCCGCCCTTGCGTGCTATTACGTCGGACGCCTCAACTACAAAAATGCCGATTATCGCTTCCCCGCGGATGTTGGGTTCCCCGGTGATATACCCCCTTTTCCTGAGCTCTTCGAACAGGAGTATCATGTCGGGGTCTAGCATGAAGACTGTTTGCAGCGCAACGCTCAGGATGATCACCCTTGAATCTGCATTAGCATTCACCGAGTTACCGCGGGGCGGAGAATTCATGGCCAATCACTGGTTCCAGTCTGAATGTAACCCAGCTCAAAAGGATATCGCTCTACGTGCGGGGTGTTGGTCAGATAAGGCCAGATGGGCGGACCATCCACACAGCCCCATACACATTCAGTTCCACTTCAACCCGTAAGGGAGCTGGAGGAGGATGATCCGCACCCTCGGTGCATTCGGGCGGCATAAAATATCTATCGAGGAGAAGGCGCCCGCGCCTTGAAGGGTGCCCCGGTCCTCCTCCCGGGACTGAGAGGAACCTCCCCGACCCCATGGGAACCGCCCGCCCCGTCCCCCGGCCTTCCGCGGGCACCGCGGACCCACTCCCGAAACAAAACGCACGTCCCTCGCAAAAGAGCTAAATTTGTGAAGCGATCATCTCACGTGGCTTGAGTTCAGTGCCCGCGTCCGGATCGGGACCGGATAGCCACGGGAGCCTGCTGCCCCTCTCGTGGATCGAGCCCGGGAGGAGGCTCGGGGCGGTGAGCGCGGTCGTGGGCTCGGAGCGCGCCCTCGCATCCCTCGTGGAGGCGCTCGAGGGGGAGCTCGAGGTGATAGGATCCATACGCAACAAGCGCGGCGACGCCATACTCTGGGAGGCGATAGTGGACCTCGGGGACGCGGACCCGAGGGATCTGGAGTCCAGGCTGCGGTCGATCGACGGCGTCGGATCCGTTGAGGTGCGCGAGGGCCCGGTCCCGGGGTTCGCGTCGCTCCGGGGGGGAATACTGGAGACCGCCGGGACAAGGTCCATCGTGACGACCTCCTACATACTGCTGGGGATGCTCCTCGGCATGAGGGAGTTCCTGCAGGGGGATGTCGGGAATACCGTTCTCTATTACATCGGGTACTACTCGGGGAGGGACGCCGCGCGCGCCCTCGGGGGGATCCTGGGCGCCGGCGCCATCCCCCGCGCGAGCTTCGCCGCGTTTCAGGCCCACGGGTACGTATCGTCCATGGAGACGATGAGGAGCCCCGACGGATCTCGCTACAGGATCGAGGCCCGCGACCTGGTTGAGTGCGATCTTTTGAAGGGGAGGAGGAAGGGGAGGACGTCCCACTGGTTCCGCGGGATGCTCGCCGGGATCCTGGAGGCGTCGGAGGGAGGAGAGTGGGAGGTGGAGGAGGTGGAGTGCGTGAACGACGGATCGGATAAGTGCGCCTTCGAGGCCAGGAGGAGGGTCCCGGGATCGAATCCCCCCGGGCCCATGACGCGCTGAACGCGATCCTCCGGCGGGATCCCGGGCCGTCCCGGCGATCGGATTCGGGCGTTCCGGACGGGACCTCCGGCGACGCGTGCACGGCGCGGGTGCGCTCGAACCGGATCAACCGGTCACGAGCTCGGGGCGCGCGATGCGTCCGCACAAAATTGTTAAATAACGTAGCGGCGCGCGAGATCCCGTTGCCCCTCGACTACCGCGCCCTGAGAGTCGGGAACTTCAAGAGCCTGAGGGACGTCAGGGTGGAGCTGGGCAAACTGAACGTCGTCGTCGGCCCCAACGGCAGCGGGAAGAGCGCCCTCCTGGAGGCGCTCCTCTTCGCGCGCGAGGTGGCGCGGCCGCGGAGCTCGCCGCCCTACCCCTTCGCCCGCTGGTGGGGCTACGCGAACGTCGTGCACATGCGCGACGCCTCGAGGAACGTGGAGTTCGCCGTCGAGGGGGGCGCCCCCAACGGGGTCCCGTTCCACTACAGGTTCGTCGTGAACGGGGCGGGGGACGCCCTCAGGATCCTGGAGGAGGAGCTGACGGTCGGGGACCCCGGGGCCGGCGTCGTCCGCCTGCACAGGAGAATGGACCTCGTCGAGGTGCACTGTAGCGAGGCCGCTATCGAGCCCCTGAGGCAGGCTGGCGTGAACGTCCCCCCGGCGCAGTCCCTCCCCGTGCTGGACCCCAGGTACTCCATCTTCACGCTGTTCCCCCAGATCCTGGGGCTGGAGCTTCAGCCGACGGGCGCCGCCCACCTCTCGCTCCTGCCCAACGCCGCCCTCGTGAAGGCGGAGGGGCCCGTGAGCGTCGCAGCGGACCCGAGGACGCTGGACGCTTTCAGGGATGTCTGGCTCATGCTCCTCAACGACTTTCTTTATCTCAAGTTCGATCCGGAGCTCGCCAAAACGCCCACGCCGCCCGGGCTGTCGCTCGGCGAGCGCGGCGAGGCCCTCGCCTCGGAGCTCTTCAGGCGCTACGCGGTGGCGGGCTCCCCGGCCATACCGGAGGGCTACCTGAACGACTTCCTGAGCAAATACGGCCTCGCGCTGAGGATATCGTCCCCGGGCTACACAGTCGCGGTGCAGCTCGTGCGCCTCGCGGACGGCCTTGTGATGGATCCCCCCGCCATACCGGACGGCTACCTGAAGGCGCTGGCCCTGTTCCACCTGCTGGACACGAGGCCCTCACTGCTCCTCGTGGACGAACTGGAGAATTCCCTCCACCTGAAGCTCCTGGAGCTCGCGATGAGCGCGTTCAGGTCCTCGGGGACGAAGGTCGTGGTCACGACGCACTCGCCCCTGGTCGTGGACCTCGCGGATCCATCGGAGCTCGTGATTCTGAGCCTGAGCGAGGGGGCGACCGTCGCCAGGCGCGTGGAGGACCCCGAGTCCGTCAGGAGGAGGCTCGCGGAGGAGGGGATGCTGCTCTCCGAGTCCTGGCTCTACGGGAGGCTGGGGTGAGCGACTTCGCATCGGGTGTGCCTCCTCTCCGAGGACACGTACGGGGTGTATTTCCTCGGGAGGGTCGTTGAGAGGCTGGTCGAGGAGGGGTTCGTATCCCCGGTTCAGCTGGTCGAGGGCGGCCACAGCGACGGGATTGCGGGGAGGCTCTGCAACCCGAAGGTGAGCAGGATCCTGAGGGCGGCGATCCCCGAGGGCGCGTGCGACTGAGCAGTCATCGTGATCGACGCGGACGGCCACGACCCGGTGGCGACGGAGGAGGAGTTCGCGGAGGAACACGTGCCGATGGAGCTCCGCGGCTCGGTGTGCGTCCTCGCGTTCGAGCGGGAGGCGGAGGAATGGGTGACGGTTTCCATGGGAAGGGGGGTCGCGCCGGACGGCAGTAAGCCCAGCGAGTACCTGAGGCAGCACGAGCGCTACGAGAAGCGCATGCTGCCCGAGTATGCCGACGAATTGAATCTGGATTCCCTGCGGAAGCTGCGCAGCTTCAGGAAGTTCCTGGAATGCCTGGGGTGCGGCCGGCGCTGAGGAGCCGGGTCCGCGTGGATCCCCGGAAATTCCGACGCGCAGGATCCAGATGGATGTCGGGCGTCCCGGGGAACTGCGATGATCCGGGAAGCGGGGGATCGGGACGACCTCCAGACGCCGGCCCCGGCTCATCATCCTTCGACGGCCGGATCCGGCGGAATGGCATGTTCCCGGATCGTTCCGGCACCGTTCCCCGGGGTTCCTTATAGGGCCCCGCGCCCCACCCAATTCCGCAATGAGCTCACGGAAATGGGGAATAACGGCACTTGCGGTGGTGGTCGCCGTAGTCGCGGTCGTCGGCGCGCTGTACTGGCAG
>Ga0080003_1001065_pt1 | contig 15511 bp, 11 predicted proteins | sample JossMetagenome_FD_69206 | JGI IMG/M metagenome (GOLD analysis project Ga0080003, IMG submission 69206) | Hot spring microbial communities from Joseph's Coat, Yellowstone National Park, USA - JC2_E (SPADES assembly) (version 2) | ecosystem: Environmental > Aquatic > Thermal springs > Hot (42-90C)... | reverse complement strand
CAAACTGGACAATTGGATATTATATATGGAACTTATATATGGAACTTTGGAGATGGTGTAAAAACTGTTGACCCGGCTATATATAATTCATCATCAGGAGCATTTATGAGGGATAATGTTACACATTCTTATACATCTCCTGGCATTTATTCCCTCTCTCTCAGCATAATAACATTTAATTCAAGCAAATATGTTTCTTCAATTTATAATGGAAACAGCAATCTGACATATTATCCCACGAGCGATCTAAGCTCGATCATTGCATCGGGTCAATATGAAAATACTACGTTTGTGAATACTGTTTTAGTATTGGTATCTGGAACTTATGCAAATATTTCAAAAACATCCATACCAGTTAAAAATCCATCTATAATAACAGATGCTGAACTTGTACCTGGCGGGCCATATTCTCTTGACCCTGCAATAGATTATGAAGTGGTTGGTTATGAAATAATTGCAAACGTATATGAATTTTTAATAGCTTATAATGGGTCTTCAAATTCATTTTTCCCAGAGGTTGCAACAGTACTACCGACTGTGGCAAATGGAGGCATATCTTCAAATTATCTTAATTATACATTTTACATTAGACATGGTCTGAAATTTTCAAATGGTGATACATTAACAGTGTGGGATGTTTATGCAAGTTTTGTTAGATCTTTGTTATTTGTTCAATCTACATCTGCACCGTCTGGATGGCTTCTTGCGTCAGTTCTTTTACCAGGTGGTGGCTGGGCACCCGGTCTTTACCAGAACGGAACTGCGCTTTATGATAATATAACTAGGGCAATTACTTACAATAATGCCACTCAAACAATTACGTTCCATCTTTTACATCCATCCCCCAGTTTTCTTGACGTTCTTGCTGAGGAACAGTGTTCTGCTATAATGGACTGGAATTGGCTTGTTTCTCATGGTGCGGGTATAGATTTTTCGCCATCTGGGTTCATTGCATATGAATCATTTGGGAATGTTGGAAGTTTCAACACTTATATTCAAACACATGCAATGGGCTCTGGACCTTATATGATATCATCTTACCTTCAGGGTCAGTCCATATTATTGACTCCAAATCCATACTATACACCGATACCAGGCATTTCAGGTTATGATCATAAAGCAAATACGACTGTGATAATAGATTACATCAAAGACGCGGAAACAGAACTTCTTATGATACAAAATGGTGAGGCGGATATAGCTGTTGGATTACCAACAACATATTACCCAACGTTATCACATCTTGAGTCTAGTGGGATGATTAAAATTTATGAATTCCCTACAATCAATCTAAATGGTTTTGGATTTAATCTCAACATAAACACGACTATGCTTCCTCAGTTAGGTGCACAGTATCACATACCAAGGTTCTATTTCGACAATCTTGATGTTAGAAGAGCTTTTGCCTATGCTTTTAATTATGAGGAATATTTAAATGATCTTGTTGGAAATGCTATATATGGTGCGAATTTTTCAATACCGCTTAACGGTGCAATTTCCTATGGTATGCCTGGATATCTGTCAAACTCACAGCTAGAATCACTTGGTGTTAATGTGCCTTATTATAACCTAACTATTGCCAAACAGTATCTGATGGAATCTGGTGAATACAATGTTAGTATAAACATACCCGCTATTGCTCTTGCTGGTGACAGTGTAAATTATGCTGCACTGGGTATGTGGGCCCAAGCATTACACGGCATTGATCCAAACATTATAATTACTCCTATGTATCTACAGTTCTCTCAGTGGATTGGATACGGGGTATTCAATCAGAATCCAATGCCAATATTCTTTGTAGGTTGGTCACCAGATTTCAACTTCCCAACAGATACTCTTGATGCATTTTACCAAGTAAATGGATCTTATGCGCCTGGAGGTGGATTGAACCCGACAATTCTAACCATGGCTAACCAAACAAACCAATCCAATATGGATGTTCTCCTAAATCAATACATTGAAGATGCAGTAAATACAGGAAATATTTCACAATCATTGAAATATTGTGATTTGGCTAATGAAATTGGAATTAACCTTGCATTTTATGTGTGGACACAGCAGCCAAGCATGTTCTGGTTCTATTCATCAAATCTAAACGGTGCACTTAATGAAATGAATCCTACAGTAAACAGTGGTGGAGATACAATATTCATATACCTTTCTAAATAAACTTAAATATTTTTTTTCATAACTTTTTTTATGTGCCGGATGGTAATATTTAAAGGAGAAAATGAATTTTCGAAAAAATTGATTGCATCTTTAAAAAAAGCTTCAGAAAAGGATATTTTTTATAACTTGAAATCACATAAAGATGGCTGGGGTGCAGTATTTTTTTCAGATAACAATGAAATGTATTTTAGATCCACTGAACCATTCTACAAAAGTGATCTCAGTTTCATTCCGAATTTTTCATACTTTTATGGCATTGTTCATGCTAGATTTTCAGCACCTAATGAACCAATGATAGGATCAATACATTCCCATCCTTTTTTATCACATGGCGAAAATGAAATATTGTACATAGCACATAATGGTTGGATCGATAAAAAAGCAATTGGGGAAAGATTCAACATAAAATATGAGATAAGAAACGATACTGAAGTATTTTCTCTTCTTTTGGAAAAGGAAGAGGGAAATATCAGAGATAGAATTATTAATGCTATTGAGTTTACAAAAAACTACGCAATGCTCGGTGCACTAAATCTTTTTTGCATAATTAGTAGATATGATAACAAAAAGGAGATATGCTATTATTCAAAATATAAGGATGAGAATATTTATATAAAGCTTTTTAAATATGAAAATAGAGAAAATTTTGCTGTTATGTCCTCATCTGTAGCTTATGAAATGGGATACATTAATGAGAATGGAAAAATTATTTCACCACAGGTAGAAGAAGTACCTCAAGATATTCTGTTTTTAAATGGAAAAAAATGGTAATGTTATTCCAAAATTCTACCTATTTTTAGCATTATTGATAGAAGATATTTAGAATAATCAGATCCATCAGAAAGGTCTGTAATTCTAACCGAGCTATAATGACCATTTGCATGTATTATTTTAAAATTACCAAGATAAACAGCTACATGTCCTTTAAAAAAAATTAGATCACCTTTTTTTGCATTTGAAAATCCATCTATATTTTTTGTAAAATTCATCTGATCAGCAGAATTTCTTGGAATAATAATATTATTTGAAAACTTAAATAGTCTTTGTACAAAGCCTGAACAATCAAAGCCGAAATCTGAGGTACCTCCCCATAAATATGGCGTTCCTATAAATCTCTTTGATAATTTTACATAATCAAATTTTTTATCCAAAAAAGAAAGAAATTTTTCTGGAATCTTAAAATTTTTAACATCCTCTTCACTAAAATATGATCCAAATGAAAATACACCAAACTTATTTCTATATCTATCATTAAGTTTGTAAAACCTTTCATCTCCATCATCGATATTAGTGGATTTAACATAACCTTCAACACCATCTTCACTTTTTATTAATATGTAATCATCTAATTTTTTTAAAATTTCAACCTTTTCGCCATAAACTAACTGGGATATTCTTTCAGATTCAAATTTGGGTTCCTTTCTTATATCAGCAACACTATTAATTATAATTTTCATGTTTAATGAAATTAAAAAATAATATTTAAAGTTAAATAACATTATTTCAGAAAATAATAAATAAATGTTTTGTTTAATTAAAAACTATGAAAATTTTAATTTCTGTTGATGCTGAAGGATTAAGCTGGACCGTTCATGGATCACAAACATTAAACGATGGCCAGGATTACCAGATATTTCGAGACATATATACTGATCAGGTCAATTCTGTAATTATTGGAGCTTTGGAAGGTGGAGCGAATAACGTTTTAATTAATGATGCTCATGGCTCAAGCAAAAATATAATTTATAAAAATTTACATAAAAATGCAAATTTAATAATTGGTGATCCAAAACCATTAAGTATGATGCAGGGGATTGAGCAGTCTGATAAAGCATTTTTACTTGGATATCATTCAAAGGCTGGTACGATTAATGGTGTATTGAACCATACTTATTCCTCAAATGTACATAAATTATGGCTCAATGGTGAAGAATTTGGAGAAATTGGACTCAGTGCAGCAGTTGCTGGGAAATTTAATAAACCTGTAGTATTAGTTGCAGGTGATACAGCTGCTATAAAAGAGGCGGAAAAAATAATAGATGATGCAGAATTTATAGTTTTGAAAGAGGGCATATCAAGATATTCTGCAATTACACCTTCATACGAAGAGGCATTAAAAATTTTAAGAGAAGGTGCAAAAAATGCTGTAAAAAGGAATGGGAAACCGTTTAAAGTAGAAGAACCAATAAATGTAAAAATGGAATTTCTGAATAGTGGTATGGCTGATTATTGTACTCTAGTTCCGTTCGTCAAAAGAATAGACGGATATACAATTGAGTTTGAAGCTAGAGATATTTTAGATGCATATAAATTATTTAGGTTAATGGTAGTATTATCAAGAGGTGATCATGGTGGATATTAACGATTATTTTTTAGTAAAACCTTTTTTAAATAAAAATGGAAATTTATATATTTATGACATTAATCTGGCAGAATTTTCAGAAGAAAGGGGTACACCCTTATTAGTTACATCAGAAGAAAGATTGGAAAATAATTATTTTTCTATCTATAATTCATTTCAAAAATTTTACAAAAAATTCAGAATAAACTATGCAGTTAAGGCAAATTCAAATCCAGCAATATTATCAATTTTTAGGAAATTGGGATCAGGTGCAGATGTTGCAAGTTTGGGTGAATTATTTATTGCTAAATTTGCTGGTTTTGAAAAAGAAATGATATCATTTACACCAAATTATGCATCAAAAGAAAGCTTAGAATTTGCAGTTAAATCTGGGATTACCATCAATTTTGATGATATATCACAATTAGAATTGATTAAAGAGAGCCATCCTGAAATTGTATCCTTTAGATTAAACCCTGGAATTGGTGGTGGTGAATTTCCAGGCATAGTTACAGGTGGTCATGGTTCAAAATTTGGTATACCTGAAGCACACATCTCAAAGGTTTATAAAAAAGCAATGGAATTGGGCATTAAAAGATTTGGTATTCATATGCATGGTGGATCAAATAACCTTAATGTTGAGTATTTTAAAAAAATTACAGAAAAATTTTTTAATATTGCCTCAAATTTAAGAAAAGAATTGGACATAAATTTCGAATTTTTAGATATTGGAGGTGGTTTTGGAGTTCCATATAGAATTAATGAAATCCCTTTAAATATGGAAGAAGTTGCAGAGGGAATAATTGACAATTTTAAAAAATATTATTTAAAGGGGAAGGATGAACCTTTATTGATTGTCGAACCAGGAAGATATTTGGTAGCAGATTCTACGATTCTTTTGGGTAAAGTTACAGCAATAAAAAATTATGATAAAAAAATTATTGGCACAGATATTGGAATGAATATACTGATAAGGCCTGCTCTTTATAATGCATATCATCATATAGCAATTGCAAATAAGTTAGATGCTCCATTAATTGATGACGTAACAATTGTTGGTCAAATATGTGAAAATACTGATAAAATAGCTGAAAACAGAAAATTCCCCGAGACAGAGGTAGGCGATATTATATGCATATTCAATTCAGGAGCATATGTTTTCAGTATGAGTAGTAATTACAATGGCTTTTTAAGACCTGAAGAAATATTAATATCAAAAGATTCAAATATTTATACAATCAGAGAAAGGGATGATTACCTGGATTTAGTAAAAAATGTGAAAATACCTGACCATTTAATATTCTAAAAATTATAAGTTATATATTCATCAATAAATTTCTTAGCATACTTTTGGTTTGTAACACCATTCAACATTATTGAAAATGGATTTGAATCAAAATATCCAGACAAGTTTTGTACATGGTTTAATGTTCCAGTTTTGGCTTTTATTCTTGGATTTAATCTATTTTTTAGGGTGCCATCAATACTACCTACAGGTAATGAACCTTTAAATATTTCATTATTGATCAACTTCTCAAGCAAGAGAGTAATTGTATTGGGAGTTGTTAAATTGTAATGGGAAAGACCGGACCCATCATAAAGCACAAAATTCTTTATTTTTTCATCTTTTAAAATTTTTTTCAGGAATAATAAAGAATTCTTAAGCCCTCTATGGTTGGATACCATCCCCGCATGTAATAAAAGTGCTTCAGCAACTGAATTTTCAGATTCTTTATTCATAATTTTTAAAATTTCACTCATTGAGCGCTCTGCAAAATATTCACAATCTATTTTAAAATTCTTGTTAATGAATTTTACACTTTTTGCAAGCAATCCTTTTTCTTTTAATATCAAAATTAAAGAGTTTTTAAATATTTCTATCGGATTATTAGGTGAAAAACTAAAATTTTTATTTCTACGGTTTAAAAATATTTTATTATCATTAATAAATGTTTTACCTTTATAAATTTTTATATCAAAAAAATTATTTTTTGGAAACATTTTTTTATTTTTTATTTCTATTCTATTCATTTCATAATTTATTTCAGACACTGGTGGAGCATATGGTTCATGAATATCATCAATACACCATCCTGGAGGTCTTTCTGTAGGTTTTAAATAATCATAATATAGATAAATCTCTTTTATTTCATTATTTATTTTGTTGGTTATTTCTAAAATATTATCTTGAGTAATTAATGGATTTCCTAATGTTTTTATATAGAGTTTATCATTTTTAATAGAATAACAAGAATAAAACCTATAATCATTACCTAATACTTTCAAAGCGAAAAAAGATGTAAAAAGTTTTGTATTTGAAGCAGGGATGAAATATTTTTTATTATTAATAGCAATCTTCTTTTTTGGATAATCTATGCCCACAATCATATTCATAAAACATCTTTTATTTTTATACCTAATCCGGGATAATTCCCTAATTTTAACTCACCCTTTTCTAAAGTAAGTCCACCTTCTGTAATATCTTCCTTCAATGATGTGAAGCCGTCAAGATCAGCGTATTTTACCCATTTTTTGGCTAGTGCAATGTTTAAACCTGCTGCTACAGCAAGTTTTGTTTCTACCATACAACCTATCATTACAGGTATATCAAACAATTCTGCAGCATCCACTAACTTTATCGCATCAGTAATACCTCCAGCTTTCATTAATTTTATATTGATCATATCTGCAGCCTCAAAATGAACAATTTTCTCCAAATCATGTATAGATACCAAAGATTCGTCTGCCATTATAGGTATATCTGTTCTTTCTTTAATAAATTTCAATGATTTTAAATCCCATGCAGGAACTGGTTGCTCTATAAATTCGATTTCATATCTTTTAATTGCATCAATAACTTTTAAAGCACGTTTAGCATCATATGCCTGATTAAAATCAACATAAATCATTTTTTCATTTCCTATTACATTTCTTACCTGTTTTACTCTTTCAACATCTTCTTGAAATCCGGATCCGAGCTTTATTTTAAAAACTTTTATCCCTTCGTTCAAAAATTGAGAAGCCATTTTCCTTGCTTCTTCAGGTGGGGCCAAATCAACAGTCAATGATGTTTTTATATCTTTCTTTGAACCTCCAATAATTTTGTAAACCGGAAGATTAGCGCGTTTGCCAATAATATCCCATATGGCCATATCTACTGCAGCTCTGCTCGCTTTGGATGCTTTAAAATTCTTTTTTAATATTTCATTTATATTTTCCTGACTTTCCTCTTCGCCTATAAGAATTCTTTTTAAGTTTTTTAACTCACCTTCAATAGATTCCATTGTATCCCCTGTAATGTATGGTGTTGGAACAGCTTCACCAAAGCCCATAATCCCATCATCTGTTTGTATTTTTAAAATGTATCCTTCATAATATTCTGAACTACCTAAAGAAATTCTAAATGGTTTTGTCATTGGAAGATTCAGTTTTTTATAAAAAACGTTTGAAATCATAATCTGTGGTAATAAAATGTTTATTAATTAATTTTACCAATTAAAAAAATAAAAAATAAAAGTTTATTTGGAAAGATATATGTATACTAAAGGACCATCACCGTTATTTATGGGATTCTCTTCATACTGCATTCCTTTTATGGATGAGGAATAGATCCAAAATTGATTCATCTGAATCAAATATACATAGAATGTAAGATTTACGGCCAATACTTCTGCCTGATCATAATATTTTATAGCTAATGAATAATTACCTGTGCTCTCCCCATCGAGAATATACTGATTCATTTGGTTTACAAGTTTTGCCTGATTCGGGTGATCGTTAATGTTCAATATACTGGTATTCCAACCTGCTGCACCACCAAAGAAACCGGATGAAGAATACATTGGAACTACATAATCAGATGGGAATGGATAATCTGGTCCCCATGATCCATAATAGATCGGCATTGGATTCTGATTTGCTGTGTAAGCTGTAATCTGATCAAATTCCAAGTACATAGCAGTTGCTTGAATATTAGGATCTATTGAGTTTAAATTACTTGCCCATTGCTGTGCTGCGGCATAATCTATTGGATCACCAGATTCAACTATTATGGGAATGTTAATACTTTCATTATATAAACCAGATTGTTTTAAATACTGTTTTGCAATTGTTAGGTTATAAGTAGGTATTACAGCCCCCATATTTTCTAGTTGGCTAGCATTTAAATAACCAGGCATACCATCCGGAATTATACCTGTATAATGGAATCCAAAATTTACTCCATATACTTTGTTTCCTATTAATTCATTTAAGTAATTATCATAATTAAATGCATAGGCAAAAGCTCTTCTAACATCAAGATTTGTGAAATAATATTGAGGGACATGAAACGTTGACCCTAGGCCACTTAACATAGTTGTATTTATATTAAAATTAAATTGAAACCAAGATATTGTCAATGTTGGAAAGCTTGTTACTGTAATTTTTCCTTGATTTTCTAACTTTAATAAGTTAGGATAGTAATAATTAGGTATACCATAAATTGAATCCGCCTGGCCACTCTCAAGCATTAACATAGCAGTTTCAGGATCTCTTACCCATTGTATATAAATAGTATCATTTGCTTTATGATTATATCCAGGAATCCCAGGTATTGGTGTATAATTTGGATTTGGTAATAATGTAATGGATTGTCCTAGGAGATAATTTCCAATCATATATGGTCCAGATCCCATCATATGATACTCTAAATAGGTATTATAGTTTCCTTCATTTGCAAATGAAGTATAATTAATAAACCCAGAAGGAGTGAATGTTATTCCAGCCCCATGAGATACTAACCAATTCCAATCCATTATTGCTCCCCCTTCAGGATCTGCAACATAATCAAGAAATGCTGGATCTGGTTTCAATAAATGAAATGTTATTGTTTGTGTTGCATTATTGTATGTGATAGCCCTCGTAATATTATTATATAAAGCTGTTCCATTTGTGAACAATCCAGGTGCCCAGCCACCACCTGGTAAAAGATCTTGGGCTATTATCCAATCTGCTGTTCCAGGGGATCCTTGAACAAATAAAAGAGCTCTTACATAGCTTACATATACGTCCCAAACATTTAAAGAATCACCATTTGAAAATTTCAATCCCTGTCTAATTTGAAAAGTATAATTCAAATAATTTGGAGATATACCTCCATTCGCAACTGTTGGAATTTCTGTAGCTACCATGGGGAATTCATTGGAGGTTGAGGATCCGTTATATTGAAGAAGAGTTTCATAGACATTTTCTATATCTTCAAACCCAATAATATCATAATCTACTGCAGGATCAAAAGAATATGGGCCTCCGGGAGCGACTTCTGCAACATTTATGACCTGTAAACTCTGGGAATTAATCGGTGTTTTTAAAATGCCTACTGATTGCTGTGGTGTAGCTACAAATATGGTTCTTATGTATGAAACTTCAAAATGCTGATTTGAGCTGAGTACCTGATTATAATCATTCAATGGCAAATATTGTATGCTTGTAGTATTATTTGTAACAATGGAACTTGAAAATAATGATTCATTATATGTTATTATTGTTAAATTAACAACATAAAAGCCGCTTTTTGTAAAAATGTGGCTTAATAGATTCGATTCAAACACGCCTGAACTGAAATTATAGTATACAGGTGTTATTGTTATTGGTGACCCATCTCCAAAGTTCATTACATAGTATCCAATGGTCCAGTTAGTTGCTGTTGGTGGCTGTAAGGATGATTCAAGAAACTCTGCAGTTGTATTAATATTGTAAATTGGTGCGTTTGGATTTAAAGTTGTATTTAATGTCAGTACTGGTTGTGTTATTTCACTTGCAATTGATGGACTGACGGATTCAGGGGAAATGGATATAGGTATCAGAGACTTTAAATTATTTGCATATCCTGATGGTCCGGAAGCATTCACAAAAACAAGATATGAGCCGGGTTCGGTATATGTATGTGTAACACTCAATCCTGTAGCTGTTGTTCCATCACCAAAATTCCATGATACTGATGTAACATTACCTGCTACTGAGGCTGTAAATTGAATACTTGACCCTGCTGTTGTGAGCTGTGTTGAAGGCTTTACAGATACTAATGTTGGAGCAGGTGGTGTAGTAGGTACTGTTGTTGTTGGCTTAATTAAAAGTATTGCAGCTGCTGCTACGACAATCACTATTACCACTATAACTGCCACTATGGCATATTTACTTTTTCTTTCCATTATATCTACCTCTATCATTAACCTATTATTTAACTGAATATAAAATTTGCTATGTAATTACATAACAATTTATATAGATTTAACTAAGATCTTAATTTTTTAAAGATAATATAATCTATTAGGAATTTAAAACATACAAAATTTTTTAATTTTGAATATATTCCCTCATTCTCATTTCAACACTTTCCCTTATCTACTATTTTTCATCTATTCTTTATAATCAGGTCTTTAATATTCTTCTACTGCCTTAATGTTTGTCCTTTTCTTTATCCTGGTAATGATTTACCAATGTATTTTACCAGATCTTTATTAGTGATTATGCATTTAGTTCACTTACCAAATTGAAAATTTATAACTATCTAAAAGTTAAAATTTGATTATTTATTAAAAAGATTGTACAAAATTTTAGAAAATAAATATAGTAAATAATTTTCATAATTTTAATATCCCTGAGAACAATACCGTTTTAAGGTGAAATAAATGCATTTAAAGTTATATATCCCAGGACCAACAGAAGTGAAAGAGGACGTACTGCATATATTGTCTAAGCCCATAATTGGACACAGGTCAAAAGAAATGACAGAATTATATGAACGTATTCATGACAATCTTCAAAAATTTTTTAACACAAAGTATGAGGTAGAAGTTTTTACAACATCTGGAACAGGACTTATGGAGGGTAGTATAAGAAACACTGTTCAGTCTAAAATATTAAACATCATTAATGGTTCTTTCAGTGAAAGATGGTATAAGATTGCTTTAGCTAATGGGAAAGATGCAGTGGCATTTGAATATGAATGGGGAAAAGCGGCCAAAGCTGAGGATATAGAAAGAATTCTTGATAAGGAAAAATTCGAGACAGTGGCTGTAACACACAATGAAACAAGTACAGGAGTGAAAAGCCCTATAGATGAGATATCAAAGGTTGTTCATAATCACGATTCACTTCTAATAGTGGATGCTGTGAGTTCTCTTGCTGGAGATATGATCGATGTGAACAAAGCAGATGTAATTTTTGCACCGACACAGAAGGCATTTGGTCTGCCACCTGGTCTTGCCATTGCATTTATCAGTCCAGAAGCAATGGAAAAAGCAAAGAGGGTTAAAGATCGCGGTTATTTCTTTGATTTTGTCGCAATGCACGATTATTATATGGAAAAGAAACAGATTCCTGCCACACCTGCAGTTACGTTTTTCTATGCTCTGGATTATCAGTTGCAGAAAATGTTAAAGGAGGGCATGGAAAATAGATATAACAGGCATCTAGAAATGGCTAGAATGGTTCAGGAATGGGCAAAGAAAAATTTTGATTTATTTGCAGAACCTGGCTATGAGTCTGTGACTGTAACAGCTGTGAAAAATAATAAAAATATAAATGTTGAAAATCTCAGAAAAGAATTGAGGTTAAAAGGCATGGAAATTTCCAATGGATATGGTAAACTGAAGGAAAAAACATTCAGAATTGCCCATATGGGTGATCTAACACCAAATGATATGAAAGAATTACTTGATGCAATGGATGAAATTTTAAACAGGTGAAATGTATGAAAATACTTGTAACAGATCAGATACATCCTGAAGCCATAGCGTTTTTAAAAAATGCTGGCTTTGAAGTGGACGAAAAATATGATATTGATAATAAAGGATTAAAAGAAATTATTGAAAATTATGATGCATTAATAGTGAGAAGTAGAACGAAGGTAACAAAGGAAATAATTGAAGCTGGAAAAAGACTATCGGTTATAGGGCGTGCTGGTGTTGGTCTTGACAATATAGATACGAAGTCTGCGGCTGAAAAAAATATTAAAGTAATTAATACACCGGATGTTAGTACTGTTTCTGTTGCTGAACTTGTCATTGGATTTATGGTAGCTGCAGCTAGGTTTATACCTCAGGCTACAGATTCACTGAAAAGAGGAGAGTGGGAGAAGGAAAAATTTATGGGTACAGAACTTGCAGGTAAAACCTTAGGAATCATTGGTGTTGGTAGGATTGGTAATGCTGTTGCAAAAAGAGCAAAGGCCTTTGATATGAACGTAATAGGTTATGATCCTTATGTGAAGAATTCTCAGGAAATTAAATTGGTAGACTTTGATGTTCTTTTAAAAACTTCAGATTTCATTACTGTTCACACTCCTTTGACGGATGAAACGAAACACTTAATATCAATTAATGAAATAAAAAATATGAAAAAGGGTGTTACAGTGATCAATGCTGCTAGGGGCGGGATAATTGATGAAAATGCTTTGAAATATGGGCTTGATAATGGAATAATAAGAGCAGTTTGTCTTGATGTTTTTGAATCTGAAAAACCATTTAGAAGCGTTTTAACAGATGAATATAACTTTATAGGTACACCCCATATTGGAGCACAAACAGAGGAGGCACAGAAAAGGGCAGGCTTTGAAATAGCAAAAAAAATTGTAGAATACTTAAGCACAAAAAAGTGACCAACTATGGTAAAGGTACTCCCATTTAAAGGAATAAGATATTCACTTAAGGAACTTGAAAATCTTGTCACTGAACCTTATGATAAGATATCTAAGGAAATGCAGCGTGATTATTACAAAAAGAATCCATACAATTTTATTAGGTTAAACCTTCCAGATGCTCAAGATCCATACAATTCATCAAGAGATACTTTAAAAAAATGGCTGGATTCTGGGATACTTGTAAAAGATGAAAAACCCTATTTTTATCAGTACATTGAAACATTCAATCTTTTTGGAAGGGAATATACAAGGCATGGGTTTTTTGCAGTTGTGAAGCTGGAGGATTACAGTGAAAAAAAGATTTTACCCCACGAAAGGACATTTAAGGGGCCAAAGGAGGACAGGTTGAAAATGCTCAGGGCCACAAACACAGATCTTGAGCCTGTATTCTTTCTTTACGATGATCCTGAAAATTTCGTTCAAAAGATATTTGAAAATAACAAAAAGGAACTTGAAATTGATGTTACTGTAAATGGAATTAGGAACAGAATCTACAAAATAAAAAATGATGAAATTTCAAAATTTTTTGAAAATAAACAACTTGTTATTGCAGATGGACATCATAGGTATGAAACCGCATTAACATATGCAAAGGAAAAAGGATTTGAGAAAGGAACAGGTTATATAATGGCAGTACTTGTTAATAAGCAAGACCCAGGGCTTGTAATTCTGCCATCACATAGGGTGATAAAACAGACAATGCCTCCTGAGGAACTGCTTGAAAATTTAAAAAAATATTTTACAGTCAATGAAATTTCCATAAATGAAATTAGAGGATTCATTAACCAAGAAATTGTATTTTGTTACAGGGATCATGCATATTCACTCAACATAAAGAAAGAATTTTTAAAAAACAATAGCATAAGTCATAATTTAAATGTATCTTATCTGAACACCTATGTGATCAATGAAATACTTAACATTAAAAATAGGGAAGATATTATTTTTGAAAGATGGCCCCAGGATGTTCTTAAACAGATAGAGAGCGAGAACAAATATGCATTCCTAGTAAAACCAGTAAACCCAACAACTGTCTGGAATGTTGCAATGAATGGGGAGATTATGCCTGAAAAATCTACAGATTTCTATCCAAAATTAATGTCAGGATTTAAATTATTTGATCTAAACGATGACATAAATAAAATTTAATTTTTTGACGGGTTCATTGAATTTTGCTTATGAATTTAAGCGAATACATAAAATTTACTTTATTACTTAGCAAATTTTTTTAAATATTCTATAGGGTGTCTTAGTTTTTCATAAAAAATGTATGACTTATGTTATATATATTTATTAAATAAAATCTAATTTGGGATATGGATGCGAAACATATCCCATTAATACTATGATAGTGTCCAAAAATTTTGTGTATAAGGTTAAAGATACCTCCTTGGCAAAATCACAGGCAAGGAGGCATGAATAATATGGAAAATCTAGATAAAATACTTTCGGAAGTAGTGAGAAAGACCGTGAAAGAAACGTTGGAGACAATAATGAACACAGAAAGAGATATATTCATAGAAAAGAACGATGGAACTAAGAATGGGACATATAGAAGAACACTCAATACTAAGTATGGTTTCATTGAAGATATACGAGTTCCAAGAGACAGGGAAGGGAATTTTAAAACAATGGTATTTGAGCCTTACAGAAGATCACTTGATATCGAAGATCTAATCTTAGCTTTATATTCCAATGGAATTAGTACAAGAAGGATTTCAATGATCCTAGATGAAATATTTCATGGTAGATATTCAAAAAGTACAATAAGCAAAATTACAGATGTAGTAAAGGAGGAAATAGATGAATGGCAATCAAGAAAACTTAAAGAAAGGTATTTTGCCATATACATAGATGCACTGTTTCTTAATTTGAGAAGGAACACGGTGGAGAAGGAGGCACTTCATATAGCATTATGAATAGAACCAGAAGGAAAGAAAGAGATATTGGGATTCTGGATCAATCCAAGTGAATCATCAAATAGCTGGGAATTGATAATAAATGATTTAAAGGAAAGGGGAATAAAGGAAGTATTATTATTCATAGCGGATGGCCTATCAGGAATACAAGAGACAATAAAGAAATATTATCCAAGGGCAGATTTTCAATCCTGCATAATACATGCTGAAAGAAATTTACTTTCCAAGGTAAGGGCAGGTGATAAGGATATAATAGGTAGGGAGATGAAAAGAATATTTGATGCCTCTTCAGAAGAAGAGGCAAGGAAAAGATTCAATGAATTCAAGGAAACATGGAATAATAGATATCCAAAGGCAATCTATAATATGGAAACAGGATGGGATCTTCTCCAACCCTAT